>PPYE01759660.1_pt1 | contig 10134 bp, 9 predicted proteins | sample 1559881 | NCBI WGS metagenome assembly PPYE01 (sample SAMN08240022, study PRJNA423297) | Human gut metagenome, whole genome shotgun sequencing project.
CAACATTGCAATAATAATACATAAAAATTTCTTCATTCTATTCAGGTTTAGAAAGACTATTTATTTTGGAGCAAGACAACAAAGTTAAAGAATTAAACAAAAAGATAAAACATACTGAAAAAATTTAATATAAATGTAACGCAAAAATATTTGTATATCAAATATAACACACATAAAAAATCTCCATCCCTGAATAGGATAGAGATTTTACTTTTTATTCATTCTCTTTATGTTACACTTCATCAGTCAATACTAAATTTCCTTTAAAACCCCGTTTTTTATCCTTATAAATTTGATAACGATATACTAAGCATGTAGTAACAAAATAAAATCCTGTTAGAACCCATAACCAAATAAAAGACTCATGGACATCATCAATTGTACCTCCGGCCGTATTTATTCCTACAAATCCTTGAATACCCCATGTCGAAGGAATCATTGTTCCTATAATTTTCCAAAACTCAGGCATTGCATAATAAGGCCACGTAATACCAGATATAAACAAAAATAAGAGAGAAGTAAATACAAAAAGTAAAAATGACGTTTCTCGTTCACGTACAAATACGGATAATGTCATTGAAAAAAAGATCGAAGCAAATAAAAAAGGAGCCATAAATGCATATATTTCCCACTGATTTCCTATTTGTGGAAAACTAAATATCCATGGAACCACATGCAATATAAAAACTGTAGGTACAATATATATACTATAATAACATATAGCCTTACCTAAAACGATATGAATAATATTATTATGAATACGTTCTCGACCGGAATAATAATGGTGAAGCTTTTTATGTTCATATACTCCTCCGGCCAAAAGACCTATCCCTAAAACTAAACTTTGCTGTAATATAAGGACTAAAATTGCAGGTATTAAAAAAGATCCGAATCCAGACTCTGGATTATACATAGTAATAGAACTATATGGAACAGGAGAAGTAGCCATACTAATCTGCTCTGGAGTTGCTCCTCCCAAAGTCTCTACTTGCAATTTAGCTCCTAAATCCATAGTCACATCAGTAATCGCCATTAGAAAACCTTTATAATTAAGCATAATACTCATATCTGAATAGAACATCACGGGACTTTGCTCTCCTCTAACCAATTTCTTACTGAAATCTTCTGGAATTAGCAGAATCCCATAACACTCCTTTCGATACATCAGCTCTTTCGCCTCTTCCATATTTGCACAATATGATACAATCTTAGCATTAGGGGATGCATCCATATTACGTGCTAACTCTCGGCTCAATGGAGTACGGGCATTGTCTACAACTACCATTGGGACATCTCTGACAACCTCCGGATTATAAATCAAAGCATATAAGAGAGGATAAGCGAAAGGTAAGGCCAGAAAAAATATCAAGGCTCCAAAATCTCGAAAAACTGTTATATATTCTTTTCTCCAGATATAACATATATCCAGGAAACCTGTTTTTAACTGCTCTTTTAATATTGATATTTTCATTTTTATCAATTTTACTATATAAACTTCGGATTATATTATGGGACATATATCTGTCTTTGCAAAGCTTTCTTAAGCCGAGGTAACAAAGGCAATGAAGCTAAAGCAAAAAGAAAAAGAGCTAAATATTGTATCCGTGAATAGTAAAGAGGTATTCCATTCAATGCTTGATCGGCATAAATCAAAAAATAATGCCGCAACGGAAATATATTGGTCAACAACCTAAACGGAGAATACATCGCCGGTACAGGAAATGAAAAACCTGTAATTGAAATAGATATAATTCCAAACAGGCCAGCCATACTTAAGCCAATACGCAAAGAAGGGGCAATACTCATCATTATTACAGCATAACTCTGAGATGCTATTACCAATAGTAACATGGCTGACAACATAGGCCATATTCCATTATGCAAAGGGAAGTGCCAATAACCATATAACAACGATTGGCACAAAGCCCCTACCACAAAAAATATAACCGTTTGTGGTAATAATTTACCTGTTATCGCCAATATAATAGAATTATGAGATTTTGCCAGCCACTCTCTCGAAGTCCCATGTTTTATCTCGGAACCAATACTAAAAACTGTAGTTAACAAAATAAGCAACTGAAGCATCCCCGGAATAAATGTATTATTAAGATAAACAGAATAATTTAACCATGGATTTCCTAACGCATGTACATCGGGAACTATTGGTTGTAGCTTTGGAGTTATTTCATAACCATATTGTCCATGTGCTAACAATGTCTGTTGAACAATCGCCCCTGAAGCTAACACAGACATAGTTTTAAACCCTTTATAAAGCAACGCTCCCGGGATATAATAGCCATTATTTGTGTAAAAAGATAATTCCGGTTGCCTACCAGCCATCGCTTTAGCCTCAAATGATTCTGGAATAACCAAAAATCCATATATCTGACCTCTTTGTAAAGATTCACGAGCTTCGGTAAAACTATTAGGCTGCTCTACGACTTGTATCAAACTAAGAGAATTAAGTTGCCGTATAAAATTTCTAGAAGCTGTAGAATGGTCAAGATCAACGACTGCCGTCGGTAACCTTTCTGGCAATCCCTTATCCATCAATGTCAGCAAAAAAATACAACTGATAAGAGGTGCGACAATCAGACACAATATATATATCGGACGGGATACCAATCGATGCAATTCCCGAACAATGACTGTCCCAAGGATTTTAAACCCAGATCTTAAATCAACCATTTTCATATTTTTTATTGCTTCTCTCAATTTTTCAGAAAAGCTCAACTGTTCATTTTTCTTTTATCAATACAGACATTCCCGGCCTCAAGTCTTTGATAGCCTGTACTGGACGAGCCTTAATTTGGAATGTTTTAGCATCATATTGACCCGTAACTTTTGTAGCACGCCACACAGCATAAGACCCCATATCTTTAATATAGTAAATCTTTAATATTACCTCTTTATTTCCTAATGCAGGAATAATTGCTTTTAACTCTTTTCCCATTGTTAAGTCTTTCAATAATTCTTCCCGAACATTAAATGTTACCCACATTTTACTTAAATCTAAAACGTTCATAATAGGAGCCCCTTGTCCAACTAATTCTCCAACATTCGGGAAAATATCAGAAATCTCACCATCAATCGGTGCCGTAAGATAAGAATCAGCCAACACCGATTCAACCTGTGCTACCCCACTTTTTGCAACTTCTACCATTGCTGCCGCAGCATCTTTATCTTCTATTTGTGCTCCTCGCTTTGCCATTTCATATTGAGAACGAGCAGCTCTTTCCGTCGCTTGCATAGCTTTATAATTGGCTTCTGCTTCATCTCTCTTTTGGGCAGAAACCACCCCTTTATTATAAAGAGCCTGTACCCGATCATAAGATTTCTTCGCAATCTCCAATCCTGCAATAGCTTTTTGCCACATATCATGAGCAGAATTAATAACTTCAATACGAGAACCTTTATCTACTTTTTGATTCTGAGCTTTATATACATTCTCCATCGCTGTTGCTTGCATCAACTTCGCCTCTGCATCAGAAGAAAAAATACGAACTAAAGTATCACCCATATGAACTTGCTGGCCTTCTTGTACCATAAATTCGGCAACACGCCCTGGCAACTTACCAGAAACACGAACCTGTGTAGCTTCTGCCTGTCCTTGAATAATTTCAGGTTTTGGCTCTAACATAAAAAAGCCAATAAGAGCTAAAATAACAATGACAATTATCAGCCCAACCAGACCTATAGCCAGACTTTTTTCTTTTTTTCTTTCCGGAGTATCCATTGTTTCTATTTTTTTCTATTATTATATTCTTTTTTTCTATTTATTCATTATTCCTAGGGCTTTAGACAAATACACATTACATAAACGTACATCTATCTCTGCATCTATTTTCTCTGATTCAGCTTGTAACCATGCCGTTTGTGCTTCCAATACATTATCAGTAGTCATCACACCTTCTTCAAAGCCGTATTGAGCATTCCGTAGGTTCTCCTCAGCCTTTTCCATATTTTTACGAGTCATCTCCAACTTTTTATTTGCCTCATTTACCTTAAATGAAGCTTGATTTACTTGTAACTCTATCTTTTCTTTTGCATCTTCCAGATTTAACATCGCTATATTCCGCTCTGTTTTTGCAGCTTTAACTTTATAATAATCTTTTCCCCAATGGAAAATCGGAATCTTTAAAACTACACCAACACTAAACATACCTGATAGTTTATTCTCAAAACTATTGAAAACATTTGGATTAGAAAATATATAGTTTCCCGTTAAAGCTAAATTAGGCAACATAGAAGATAAAGCTACTCGCTGCTTGTATTTATAAATATCAGTAGCTAATGTCAAACTATGTATTTCACTACGGTGAGCATATACCTCATCCATATTAAATGCTTGTGGAACCAATTCTACCTGAGGAGAAGAATTTTCATCGGCCAAGTTATATTGCAAATCGACCGGTAAACCACACATTTGAGCCAGCAACATTTTAGACAAGCTTAATCCATTGTCAACTTTCGTCAAGGTTATCTGCGCCTCATTCAATTTTACTGCGACCGTAAGTCCATCCGATTTCGTCGCCACACCTTCATGAATCATCTCCTGAACATTATTATTTAAAGTATCCAAAAGACTTACATAACTCTCAGCTAATTTTTTCTTATAAACCAACGAAACTACCTGCCAATAAGCTTCATCTACTTTAAAAATTAAATCTTTTACGGCCGTATTTTTTTGAGACTGAGCTAATTTTTCAGCATACTTGGTTATCTGATTATATGCCCTGATTTTTCCTCCCATATACAAAGGCTGAGTTATCGTCACTGCTCCGGCAAAAACATTTGTGGTATTTGTCCGTAATGCGTCAACCAAAGATCCCCCGACAGCATTTAACGGAGCAACTAACCCAGATAACATAGGTCCAAGTATAGTTTCATAAGGTGGAGGAATCACTCCTTGCACAGCATTAGCAGCTTGTGTTCCTAATTGAGACAACTCAGCTTTTTGGTCTTTACTCAACAATGAAATCTCTTTAGAATTGTACATATAAGTACCCATCACATCAATCCCTGGTAAATAGTTAGCAAATGCTGACTTTTTCTCATAACCAGCTGCTTTAATCTTTTCTTCGGCAATACGTATTTGCTTATTATTATTCAACGCCATATTCCTACAAGAATCAAGCGTAAAAACTTGTTGTGAAATAGCAGTACTGCTTATTGCAGTCAGCAAACAGAGGGAGATTAATTTTTTCATTCTGCTCTTCTTTTAAGATAATGTTTTATCTTCTTTTTCTTTAAAAATAATCTATGCAATAATTGCATAAACAATCTTTTTTCTTTAAAAAAAATAGCGACTTCACAGCCCTATCTTTTCACATGCTGCAAAGATATATTACTTATCAAACATAACAAGCTTTTACTCCGTTAAGTTCACAGTATTTATCATTTTTTAATACAAAAAAGTGCATAAAACTGTATTATGTCCAAATACATAATATATTGATATACAATATAATAAAAACATAAATACAATTAGAAACCAATAAAAACAGTATAGTTTTTTTATTCCATAGCAATTTTAATCTCCTAAAAAACAATTAGGCCCACAAATTATTTTAAGTCTTTCAAAAATCTCTCTTCGCTATTATTCAATAAAGTACTTTAACAATAATATTATTCGTTATATCATAAAAAATGCAATATATAATAAATATATTTATTATTTTTGCCATCAAAATTTAAATTATTAATTTATATATGATACCAATGAGAAACAAAAGTATTTATCCTTGGATAGTAGTAAGCTTACTATGGGTAGTAGCTTTGCTTAATTATATGGACAGGCAAATGCTCTCTACTATGCAAGCTTCTATGAAAATAGACATTACGGAACTAAACAAGGCAGAAGCATTCGGAGCATTGATGGCCATTTTTCTATGGATTTACGGATTTATGAGCCCAATTGCAGGGATGATAGCAGATCGATTTAGTCGGAAATGGCTTATTGTTGGCAGCCTCTTTGTCTGGTCCGCTGTTACTTTCTTAATGGGATATGCAAAATCATATAATGAGCTTTATTGGCTCCGGGCTATAATGGGAATCAGCGAAGCACTTTATATTCCATCTGCTCTTTCTCTCATAGCTGATTGGCATCGTGACAAATCTCGATCTTTGGCAATAGGAATACACATGACAGGTCTTTATGTTGGGCAAGCTATAGGAGGATTCGGAGCAACAGCCGCAGCCATGTTTTCATGGCAATCGACTTTTCAGTGGTTTGGAATTATCGGGATTATTTACTCATTGATATTAATAGTATTATTACATGAAAATCCCACTCATATTCTGGCAAAAGAAATAGAAACAAAAAGAAATTCTGAACTCAAAAAAACAACACTTCTGGCTGGTATAAGTATTTTGTTTTCTTCTTGGGCTTTTTGGATTATTCTATTCTATTTTGCAGCTCCCAGTCTACCTGGTTGGGCAACAAAAAATTGGTTGCCGACATTGTTTGCAGAAAATCTAAATATCCCAATGTCCCAAGCGGGTCCATTATCCACTATAACTATCGCTTTTTCTTCTTTTATAGGTGTTATTTTCGGGGGTATTCTCTCGGATCGTTGGGTACAGAAAAATATACGAGGGCGTATTTATACTGGAGCCATCGGCTTAGGTCTAACTATCCCAGCCTTATTATTATTAGGATTCGGACACAACCTCATTGCTGTTATCGGGGCTGGACTTCTCTTCGGCATAGGTTTTGGTATTTTTGATGCCAATAACATGCCTATTCTTTGTCAATTCGTTTCCACTAAATATCGCAGTACTGCATATGGAATAATGAATATGATTGGAGTTTTTGCAGGAGCTGCTGTAACAGAACTACTCGGGAAATGGTCCGACAACGGAAGCCTTGGGCAAGGATTTGCAATGTTAAGTGTAATTGTTGTCGCTGCAGTATTCCTTCAATTATATTTTTTACGTCCCCAAACAGACAATATGAAATAAAATAACAAAATATAATAATTATAACTATGGAAAAAATTATCGGATTAATAGATGCTCCATTTACACCATTTTATGAGAATGGAGATGTAAATTATGAACCTATTGAAGCTTATGCTAAAATGTTACAAAAGAATGGATTACAGGGTGTATTTATTAACGGTTCATCTGGAGAAGGGTATATGCTGACCGAAAAAGAACGCATGAAACTTGCCGAACGTTGGATAGCTGTAGTACCCAAGAACTTTAAAGTAATTGTACATGTCGGTAGCTGTTGTGTAAAATCCAGCCAAATATTAGCCGAACATGCACAAAAAATAGGAGCTTGGGGTATCGGAGCAATGGCTCCTCCTTTCCCAAAAATCGGACGTATTGAAGAATTAGTAAAATATATCGAAGAAATTGCAACAAGTGCTCCAACGCTTCCTTTTTATTACTACCACATCCCAGCCTTCAACGGAGCCTTTTTACCTATGATTAAATTACTTGAAGAAGTAGACGGGCGAATACCTAATTTTGCTGGTATCAAATATACATTCGAAAGCCTGTATGAATACAATCAATGCCGCCTTTACAAAAATGGCAAGTATGACATGCTACATGGACAAGACGAGACCATTCTCCCCTGCTTAGCCATGGGGGGAGCTCAAGGTGGAATTGGAGGAACAACCAACTATAATGGAAAAGAATTGGTAGGCATCATAGAAGCTTGGAAAAACGGGAACTTAGACTTAGCTCGTGAACACCAAAATTTTGCTCAAGAAGTAATCAATATTATTTGCCATTTCCGTGGCAATATTGTAGGAGGCAAGCGCATAATGAAACTCATAGGCTTAGACTTAGGCAAAAACCGAACTCCATTTCAAAACATGACAGACGAAGAAGAAATCAAAATGAAAGCAGAACTCGAAGCAATAAACTTTTTTGAACGCTGTAACAAATTTTAAATCTCACACATTATGAAAGCTACAGATTATTTAAAATCATGGGCAGCAATCTATCGGAAAGATCTTACAGAAAATATTATGCCTTTCTGGCTAAAGTATGGTCTTGATCATAAATATGGTGGCATATATACATGCCTTGACCGAGAGGGTCGTTTAATGGATACAACTAAATCTGTATGGTTCCAAGGACGTTTTGGATTTATCGCTGCTTATGCTTACAATTACATAGAAAAAAATCCAGACTGGTTAGCCGCATCAAAAAGTTGCATAGACTTCATCGAAGCCCATTGTATAGATGCTCATGGACATCTATATTTCGAAGTAACAGAAGATGGAATTCCTCTTCGCCAACGACGCTATGTATTTTCTGAATGTTTCGCTGCTATTGCGATGTCTGAATACGCCATTGCATCTGGAGAAAAAGAATATGCAACAAAAGCTTTAGAGCTATTTATGCGCATCAAAAGATTCCTATCTACCCCGGGATTTTTAGAGCCTAAATATCTACCAACTTTGCAAGCTCAAGGTCATTCTATAACTATGATTCTCATAAACACAGCATCTCGCATCCGTGCAGCCATTCCAGATCCGGTACTAGACCAACAGATAGAGGAATCCATATCAGCTATCCGAACATACTTTATCCATCCAGAATTTAATGCTTTGCTTGAAATGGTCGGGCCAAACGGGGAATTCATTGACACATGCAACGGACGGACAATCAATCCCGGCCATTGCATTGAAACGGCATGGTTTATCTTGGAAGAAGCTAAATTTCGCAACTGGAATAAAGATCTGATATCTTTGGGGCTTCAAATTCTTGATTGGTCATGGTCTTGGGGATGGGATAAAGAATATGGAGGTATCATTAACTTTCGTGACTGCAAAAATTTTCCTTCACAAGATTATTCCCAAGACATGAAATTTTGGTGGCCACAAACTGAAGCTATCATTGCAACACTTTATGCTTACCGAGCCTCTTATGATGAAAAATATTTATCAATGCACAAACAAATCAGCGAATGGACATATTCTCATTTTCCGGACAAAGAATATGGTGAATGGTATGGATATCTACACCGAGATGGCTCAATTGCCCAACCAGCAAAAGGGAATCTTTTTAAAGGTCCTTTCCATATTCCTCGAATGATGATACTCAGCCATACTCTTTGTTCAGAATAAGATAAGCTTCTTTACTTTTTTAATAAATTCAACATGGATAGAAAAAAAATTGATCTCACAATCTCATGTTACGGAAAAACAAAAGATGAAAAATATGATGTTGTCATATTGCCATGGGGAGCAATAGAACCTCACAATTTTCACTTGCCCTATCTTACTGACTGCATTCTGCCTCATGATATAGCTGTCGATGCAGCCCAGTTAGCAAGAGAACGTGCGGGAATTCATTGCATGGTAATGCCTCCTGTTCCTTTCGGAGCACATAATCCCGGACAACGAGATTTGCCATTTTGTATACATACACGACAAATCACCCGTCAATACATTTTAGAAGATATCGCTGCATCCTTATACAACCAAGGAATACGACGTTTAGTTATTTTAGGTGGCCATGGAGGAAATGACTTCAAAGGCATGATACGCGACTTGTATATAGACTATCCGGATTTTCTCATACTGGCAACTAACTGGTTCGAAATTATTTCCGGAAAAGACTTTTTTGAAGCAGAGATAGATGACCATGCCGGAGAATCAGAAACATCAGTTATGATGTATTATCATCCCGAATTGGTAAAACTTAATGAAGCTGGTAATGGAGAAGTCAAAAATTTTGCAATTCCATCTCTAAATAAAAAAATTGCTTGGACTCCCCGTCACTGGGACAAAGCTTCCACTGACAGTGGCATAGGAGATCCCAGAAAGGCTTCTGTTGAAAAAGGGAGAGATTACGCCCATGCTGTAATTGAAAAATTAGCAGACCTATTTATTGACATTACAAAACATAAGTTATATTAATCCTTATTTAATCTCACTTTTTTGTTTGAACATGAAAGTGAGATTATTTTTTCTTGTTATAACATCAGGCAAAATACCCTTAACAATATTTTTTGAGAGTACATTCGGATTATAAACCATTCATCATCCATCTGGCCAATTAACGGACTATGATTATGAGTCTCATCATGCTGAAATTTCATATTCCGACAACTTCAAAAGTCATACTTTTCCCTATTGCCGGTAAATTCATTACCTTCCTATCCGTAGC
>PPYE01455664.1_pt1 | contig 10133 bp, 7 predicted proteins | sample 1559881 | NCBI WGS metagenome assembly PPYE01 (sample SAMN08240022, study PRJNA423297) | Human gut metagenome, whole genome shotgun sequencing project.
TCCCATTTATCATCCGGTGGTATGATGGCGGATAATCATTATGTATCATGCATCGCCGCATCTTACATATCTTTTACAAACAGACCTGTTAAAACCGGATGTGTCAAAACTAAACTATCCGCTATATCCTCCTTGGGATTGGGCTGAAAAATCTGAAGGATTTTTCAGCCCGAACTTACGGTGCATTACTTCCGGAGTCGTGGACGGTGGTTCGGGCAGACAAATATGTAAAAGTCCATTCCATTGGGAATATATGAAATGATAATCCTCAATCATACCACAAAATATTTGTTTATAGAATGGGATGACGGATGGAACACGGATTTTTTTACTTTACCTGTCATTGGGTTTGCAAGTACAAATTTAAATTTTAAGTCCGTTTTTGTCCGCTTCGTCCGTGTAGTTCGCATTCCATCCCCCCGTTTTATAAATTTCCATTTATCATCCGGTGGTATGATTGCGGATAATCATTTCAAATAAGATAAAATATGTTATTTCATATTCTTCATTTATTCTTCCCCTTCAAGTATTCATAAAAAGCATATTGCGCCCGTACCGGTTCTTCTTCCGGATTCCTTTTCAACACATTATTCAGATTTTCATCCACCCAACCGGCTTTTCTGTTATCTTTCAACTGAATAGCCAGCATATCTATCAGTTGTTGTTTCAGATCTTCGTCAAGAATGGGGGTAACGGCCTCTATACGCCGGTACAGGTTGCGCCTCATCCACCCGCCTTTGCCATATTTATCTCATATCCGATACGTCTTCTCAGTTCCGGCAGCAGATTAAAACGGGCTACCAACAAACGCTTGAATTTGGGTTCAGTCACTTCTTTCTGTAATACCCGGAATAAAGTATACAGATCATTCACAATAATCTCGTTGGAAGTGAACAAACCGGAATCAGCATATATCCGGGCAGTCTTCTCATTGAAATTTCCGGTACTGATATAAGCATAGCTGCGAGTCTGTTTTCCCTCTTTGTTATACCGCAGTACAAGCGCCACCTTGGCATGCACTTTCAATCCCGGTATACTGAAAATAATATGTATCCCCGCCCGCTTCATCATCTCGGCGGTAGCCAAATTGTTTTCTTCGTCAAAACGGGCCTTAAGTTCTACAAAAACAGTTACTTTTTTACCATTCTGCGCAGCAGCAATCAGCGTATTGATAACAACCGAGTTTTCCGCCACCCTATATTGGGTAATCATGATCTCCTTACAGGACGGGTCATGAACGGCCTCATACAGGAAATGGATGAAATGTTCAAAAGAATGATAAGGGAAATGCAACATCAAATCCTTCTTGCTCACATAACGGAATATGGATTCTTTCTCATCCAAACAATTCAATGTCATGGGACGAGGTTTCAATTGGGTACAAAGTTCCTTACTGGGATTAGGCAGATGAGCCAAATCCTCCAAGTTCAAGTGTTTGTCTCCCGGAACCAAATCATCACGATTGATGCCAAATGCATCGACCAGAAACTCCAGATAATCCGCAGGCATCTTGCGGTCATAGACAAAACGGCATACAGCACCTATTTTACGCTTTTTCACCTTTTTACGCAACTGTTCCACCATAACTTCGGAACTGGTTGCATCATCCACGAAAATATCGGCGTCACGAGATATCTTGCAACAATAACTGCAATCCAAATCATAGCCCGGAAACATACGGTTGATATTCGCCTTTATAATATCTTCCATATACATCAGGTAAAAGTTTTCTCCCTGTCGGGGAAGTTCTATGAAACGGGGAACTTTGCTATAAGGCAATTTGATAATATAGTATTCCTTTTCCCCCGTGTCTTTGCGCGTCACGCGTACCGACAGATACAAACGGTTGTCACGTAAAAAAGTCTTGATTCGATTCTTGCATACCGGAACAGGTTGAAGATAGGGAAAAATTTCTTCCTTAAAGAAATTACTGATAAACTCCTGATGAAAAGGCTCTACCTCCTGTTTACTTTGATAAAAAATAATATGATGCCTGCGCAAAGCCGGAACAATCTTATGCTCATAAATGCGGATACGGTCTTCCATCTGGCTATTGACAGCTTCGGTTATCTGATGTATCAGGTGTCTGGCTTCTTCCTGTGTCATATCATCACTTTGGCCACCGGAAGCGATGGCTTTATGTTCCGCTACACGAATCTTGTAGAATTCCTCCAGATTAGAAGAATATATAGAGATAAAGTTAATCCGTTCATACAACGGAAGGGAGTCGTCATCCGCCTCCAACAACACGCGATAGTTGAAAGACAACCAACTGATATCACGCTTGAAATAATGATATTTGCTCTCCATATTATGCTTAGATTTGTTCCAAATATAGTACCTTTGTCGATAATAAACAAAAAAACTATGACAAGAATCGGATTATTATCGGATACTCATGCATTTTGGGATGACAAATACTTGAAATACTTTGAGAATTGTGATGAAATATGGCACGCCGGAGACATCGGCTCGGTGGAAGTCGCCCGGAAACTGTCCGCTTTCCGCCCCTTCCGGGCTGTATATGGAAATATTGACGGGCAGGACATACGCAGACTTTATCCTCAAACCAACCGCTTCACCGTAGATGGTGCCGAGGTGTTGATAAAGCATATAGGCGGATATCCGGGCAACTATGATCCTTCCATCCGCGGCAGCCTGCTGGTGAAACCTCCCCAGCTTTTTATCAGCGGACATTCGCATATATTAAAGGTGAAATATGACAAGACACTGGATATGTTACACATCAACCCGGGAGCAGCAGGTATTTCCGGATTTCATAAAGTGAGAACATTGGTACGTTTTTGTATCGATAATGGAGAATTTAAAGATTTAGAAGTAATAGAACTGGCGGATAAGTTGTAAGATTAAAAAATCTTTCCGAACTTTGCACGCACTAATATCAAAAACAATATGAAGACTTATCTCGTTACAGGAGCTGCCGGATTTATCGGAGCCAACTATTTAAAATACATCCTGGCCAAACATGACGACATCAGGGTGGTGGTACTGGATGCCTTGACTTATGCCGGCAATCTGGGAACTATTGCATCAGACATTGATAATGAACGTTGTTTCTTCGTAAAAGGAGATATATGCGACCGTGATTTGGCAGACCAACTATTCTCAGAATACAAGTTTGACTACATCGTGAATTTTGCAGCAGAAAGCCATGTAGACCGCAGTATTGAAAACCCACAATTGTTTCTGCAAACTAATATTTTGGGAACCCAAAACCTGCTGGATGCGGCCCGCCGTGCCTGGGTGACGGGAAAAGATGAGAATGGTTATCCTACCTGGCGTAAAGATGTACGTTACCACCAGGTATCTACAGATGAGGTATACGGTAGCCTGGGAGCAGAAGGTTTCTTTACTGAAACAACTCCTTTATGTCCGCACAGCCCATATAGTGCCTCCAAGACAAGCGCTGATATGATTGTCATGGCTTATCGTGATACTTACAAAATGCCGGTAACCATTACCCGCTGTTCCAATAATTACGGTCCGTACCATTTTCCCGAAAAACTGATTCCGCTGATCATTAAAAACATTTTGGAAGGAAAGAAACTTCCCGTATATGGTGACGGAAAGAATGTACGCGACTGGTTATATGTAGAAGACCATTGCAAAGCCATCGATTTGGTTCTGCGCAAGGGTCGCGAAGGGGAAGTATATAATGTAGGCGGACACAATGAGAAAGAAAACATAGAGATAGTAAAACTTACCATAGCCACTATTCACCGGATGATGACGGAAACTCCCGAATATCGCAAAATCTTGAAGAAAAAAGAGTTGAACGATAAAGGTAAGATTTCTATCGACTGGATTAACGAATCATTAATCACCTTTGTCAAAGACCGTTTGGGACATGACCAACGTTATGCTATCGATCCTACCAAAATCACTAATGAATTAGGATGGTATCCTGAAACAAAATTCGAAACCGGTATTGTAAAAACAATCCAATGGTATCTGGAAAATCAAGCATGGGTGGAAAATGTAACAAGTGGCGATTACCAAAAGTATTATGAAAGAATGTATAAAAACCGATAAAGAATACATCTTATAATATTTAAAAAAGTCCCCGGATAAGAAAGGCGTTCTTATCCGGGGACTTTTTTATCTTAATATTTCCAACACCAGATTTCAGCTATAATAAAACAATAAAATAGAATTTGATATAGATATGTTCAACAACATAGCATATTCACTTTTATCTTCGATTACTTTCGTATATTTTTGCACCTACAAGATAATTATAACACAAACAGTGCACTAAAAATAAAATAAAGAAATAATTTTAATATTTATAAATATAAAATCATAAAATAGCAAGAATAAAGAAATAAAACAAAAAAACACAAACAAATCTCCAAAGTATTAAAAGGCAGAAACATGAAAAAAGAAAGAAAACAAAAGATTAATCTAACATAATAAGTTTACGATTGAAACCAAACTGATTCAACAACTTGATATAACAATCAACCTTTAAAAACAAATAGTGAATTAATAAAGAAGCAAAAATGAAAAACATGAAGAAAAATCCAAAACAAAACCGGGAAAGCAGCCTTATGCGTAGTCCCCTTATTTTAGGATTGTCAATAGTCCTATGCATACCGGTTGCCTATTCGCATGCAAAGTCAAGTAACATAGTGAAAAATGAATCGGTTCAATCGATCCTGCAAGGACGTACCATCAAAGGTCAAATTATTGATGAGAACAATGAACCTTTAATCGGGGTATCCGTCATAATCAAAGGTGCAAGCACCATAGGAACCATCACGGATTTTGACGGGAATTATGCACTGGAAGTTCCTGCCGGAAAAAATGTTCTCGAAATATCCTATATAGGATATAAAACCCAGGAAATAACCATTGGCAAAAACACACAATTGAATATCAAAATGCAGCCTGATACCCAGACATTGGATGAAGTGGTGGTGATAGGATACGGTACTGTAAAAAAAAGAGATTTGACTGGAGCTGTTGCTTCCGTAAAAAGTGAGGATATTGTCCGAATGCCAACCAGCAATGTACTAGAAGCTATTCAAGGACAGGTGGCAGGTTTGGATATCACTCGCAGTAGCGGAGAAGCCGGTTCCGGAGTGAACATGACCCTACGTGGCACACGCTCCATCAATGGTGACAATAGCCCGTTATTCATCATTGACGGAATGGAAGGCTCTTACGATGAATTGAATCCGAATGATATCGCTTCTATTGAAGTACTGAAAGATGCCTCCTCTACAGCTGTTTATGGTGCTGCCGGAGCAAATGGAGTTATCATCATCACCACCAAAACTCCTAAAAAAGATAAATTCTCCATTGATCTGGATGCCTACTATGGTTGGAATGTCATCTCCAGCTTCCCCGAAGTAAATCGTGGAGAGGATTACATTAATTTCCGCAGAGAAGCACAAAGAACGGTAGGTGCCTGGAACAGCCCGGCCGATGACGGGAATCTTTTTCCCAGCTATATGCAAAAATATATAGACAACAATCAATGGGTGGACTGGTTTGATTTAGCTTCACAAACCGGTATCACCAATAGCTACAATCTAAGCACATCTTATTCTAATGACCGGGTCACCTCTTATTTTTCTTTAGGATATTACAATTTGGAAGGATTATTGAAAGGAGACGAACTGGAACGCTACTCGGCACGTGCCAAAATAGATTTTAAAGCCAATGAAATGGTAAAATACGGACTAAACCTATATGCCATGTATTCTGAAAATGACAAGCGTTACAGCCGTATATGGAACCGTATTCTCTGTATGCCGCCATTGGGTACTCCTTATGATGAAGACGGCAATCTGGTAGACTACCCGTTGGGAGACGGCAACATGAATCCGCTGGCCGATATGGGAGAAGACCAATATGTAAATAATGTAAAGACATTGAGCGTAGCCCCACAGATTTATGTAGAATTGACCCCGTTAAAGGGACTTTCATTCAAGAGTCTGCTTGGCGGATATTTCCGGAATATGAAAGAAAGTAAGTATACCGGCACAAAATCATATCAGGGACTGGAAAGCGGGCTAGTGCAAGCCACTATCCCCAACACCTTCACTTATAATTATAAATGGCAGAATATCCTGACATATAACTTCAAAATAAAAGAGGATCACGATTTCACAATAACCGGAGTCACTGAATGGTCAAAAGACCAAAAAGAAAAAGCGACCGCCACTGCCAACAAATTTGATACGGATTCTTATCTATACCATAATTTAGGTGCTGCAACCGGTACACCCACAGTTTCTTCTTCTTATGTAGGTAGCCAAAAAATGTCCTATGTCGCCCGTATCAACTATAGCTATAAAGGACGTTACCTATTGACATTAAGCAGCCGCTGGGACGGTTCATCCATCTTGGCAGATGGAAACAAGTGGGATATGTTCCCCGCAGGAGCTATTGCCTGGCGCATCAGTGATGAACCCTTCATGCAGAATGTAAAAGCTGTTTCCAATCTGAAATTACGCGCCAGTTACGGTGTCACCGGTAATGCCGGTGCTTCAGAATACGCCACATTAGATTACAGCCGCACAGGCATTATCGGATTTCAAGATGTAGGAGTCCCTTATAGCGGTTATTCCCAATCCATCGCCAACAAGAGTCTGGGATGGGAAAAATCTTATATGACAGATCTGGGATTCGACTTGGGATTATTCAGTGACAGACTGAACGTGGCGTTCGACTGGTATCGGACAGACACCAAAGATATTTTATTCGAGAAAAACCTGCCCTATGCAACGGGAGGTTACGGCTCCTCTCCTTTCAAAATATGGTCTAATGTAGGCGAAACACGCAATACAGGTGTGGAATTAAGCATTACCAGCCGTAACTTTGTCGGACCTGAATTCCAATGGAGCACCACACTGGCATTCTCAACCAACAAAGAAGAAGTGATAAAAACAACCAGCGAAGGCCCGCTTCAGTTCGGAGACTACTACCTGATTCCCGGTGAGGCAATCAAGACTTATTACGGATACAAGTATGCCGGAATATGGGGTACAGCCGAAGCAGAAGAAGCAGCCAAATACAGTCAGAAACCCGGACAAGTCCATATTGCAGAAAATGGTACTCCCGATTACAAGCTGAATGCGGATGACTATTATGTTCTAGGAAGCGCCACACCGAAATGGTCGGGCAGTTTACTTAATAATTTTAATTATAAGAATTTCGACCTGAGCATTTTGTTGATTGCCCGGTGGGACTGGACAATCCCTTACGGTCTGACCGGATGGTATCGTACAGACGGTCTGACGCCTTCACCTACCGTATGTGACTACTGGACTCCTGAAAATCAAAGTGCCCGCTATCCTCGTCCGGATGCAAGTATTACAAACGGACAGGACCCGTATCAACAATGGGCTAACTATTTTGACGGTTCTTATCTGAAAGTAAAAACCATTTCACTGGGCTACACATTCCCCAAGAAATGGTTGAATGCTGTAAAAATTGACAGAATGCGTGTATACTTTACTGCAAACAATCCGTTTATTTTTACAAAATGTGACTATTTGAAAAACTACGACCCCGAAAAGGGAGGAAATGATGACGACGCACCGTTGTCTAAACAATATGTATTTGGCGTTAATATCTCATTCTAAAAACTTATACAGATGAAAAAACATAAATTACTCTCTATATCAGCCGTAATCATGATGTTGTCTGCCTACGGTTGCAGCCTGGATGAATTTAATCCCTCCGGCATCTCCACAGAACAAGAATGGTCTACCCCGGCAGGCTATGAAAAGAAAGTGAACGACTGTTACTTTGACCTAGTCCGCATAGTTTATGGTCAGGCAGAAGACACCTATCTAATGGTTGCAGAAGGTGGAACAGACATTTGGCAAGATACGAATCCCGATGGTACCAACGGTAACTGGAGCAAACTACTCCGTTATGAAGATTACGGTGCTTCCAACGGTATGTTGAATGAAGGATATGCGGGTTTCTATGGTATATTGAGTGCATGTAATGCAGCTGTCCATTATGCCGACAAAGTGGAAGGGGGTAATACCACCGCCCTGACGGACAGCGAAAGCAAAACCTATTTGGAAAAAGCAAAGGCGGCGGCAGATTACCTGATTCAGAACGCCGCTTCGTTGGGAGTCAAGCTTTATGATGATGTAGAAGCTGTTTTTGATGAGAACAACAATAAAAACAACGAAGAAGCACTTTTCATTGTCTGCCACTCTACCATTACGGCTTATAATCCTCGTGGAAACTATTTCAACCGTGTATGGAAACACTCCGAAGCATACAATAACAATACCTCAGGCATCTATCTTTCGGGCATGACACCCAGTTACGCTACGAACATCAACGGATACGAAGTTCCCAAACTGGCAAAAGGTAACTGCTATATGGAACCCAGCAAGTATATGCTTGATTTATATGGAGAGAAAGACGGCCGCTATAAAGCCTTCTTCAAAGACACTTATTATGTGAATAACGCTACGAACAGTACCAAGAACGGATATACGTGGAACGAGGCCGATGCACAAAGATACGGTCTATCCACCAGCAGGGTCGGTAATTCTGCCTATGATATCACTTTAGGAGATACGGCTGTCTATTTATCTCGTAAGACCTATACACAAGCCGAAAGAAACGCTTGCCGCTATGCCATTTTCAACTTGGAAGACAACTATGCCGACACAAAAAGTCCTCTGAAGTTTTTCCCAAGTCTGAAGAAAGCAGATTGTCCTAGCCTATATGCCGGTTCAAATGCCTCCAAACCTTATTCCTCAGCAGACTGTATTGTCTACCGTTTAGGAGAAACCTACCTGATATCAGCCGAAATTGACTGGAGATTAGGCAACAACCAAAGTGCTGCCGAAAGACTGAACACACTTCGGAACCGTGCCTGTAAAGGACATGACCATAGTATGGATATCACAGCTTCGGAAGTTACCCAGGATTTCTTGCTGGACGAGTATGCACGCGAAATGATTGGTGAATGGAACCGCTGGATGACCTTGAAGAGATTCCGTGCTTTCGAAAGCCGTATCACAAAAGCTAATCCGCAAATCACAAAATTCGATAAGAACATTCACTATTTGCGCCCCATTCCCACAGCCGAATTATTGTTGATTGATAACGCTAATGAATATCAGAATCCGGGATATTAACCGGTATGACAAATATAAAAAATAAAAAGACAGCTTGGATAGAATTCACTATCCAAGCTGCTTTTTTAAGAGAGATACTTCACTCACTGAACCATCCCCCTTCTGACCTTAAATTATTCACAAAAGGGCTACCGCAAATAAGTAAACAATAATTATCAGCCCTCTTTCTTTTTGAACGAACCTATGTTACTTAAAATTCAAATATTGCCGGTTTCCTGATACTCCATGCTGCTTTGCAGGACAGAAACGGAAGGAGAACGACATACGTTCAGCCGGAATCAAATAAGGCTGATGAGGATAAGCCCCCCAACTGGTATCACCACCCACTCCCATCTGTTTCAGGTCAATGTTCCATGTCACCATATCCTTGAACTGGATATCGGATAAATGACGCTGCGATTTACGAAGGCCCGGCTCATCTAAATCTTCTGTAGGGAACAGATAAGCACTGGTGCTGACATAAGGCTGTCCGACAACCATCAATCCCTGTCCGGCGGTATCTGTCAGGCTCATCCAACGGACTTCAGTCTTATTACCGTTTTCCTGCGGACGGTCATACGGGAAATACTGATCGGCCACACTTCCCTTGTACAGACCTACATAAGAAGAAGTATTCCGGTCTATATAATTCTCATGAGGACCACGTCCCAGCCATTCCATCTGACTAAACTGCTTGTTCAGTGTAATACTAACCCCCATCCGGGGCAATAAAGGCAATGTATCGTTACCCGGAATGAAAGTACAGTTCACATCCAAATACCCTTTTCCCGAAAAATGATAGGCAACGATAAAATCAGACTCTCCTACAGGCAACTTATAATGAGAAACAACCTCATAAGCTTCTTTACCCAACGCCTTTTGTTTCATGGACAACAGTTTTGCCTGACGCCCCGCATCACGCCACGGACGCAAGGTTTTATTCATGCCATTTCCCATATCATTATCCGTCACAGGACGCCAGAAATTAGGACGTAAAGCTTCTTTTATCAG
>PPYE01295467.1_pt1 | contig 10132 bp, 10 predicted proteins | sample 1559881 | NCBI WGS metagenome assembly PPYE01 (sample SAMN08240022, study PRJNA423297) | Human gut metagenome, whole genome shotgun sequencing project.
CACATATTTGTTTTTGAAATTGATACAAAAGAGGTCATAAGCTTTTTTATAGACCAGCATATAGTAAAAACCAAAAATGACACCCGCAAAAATCACGCTGAGCATCAGGTTTCCTACCAGCATCCAAAAGGCTCCCTGAGTTGCCGGATCTCCCCATCCATATTCGCTGATGGAGGCAAACAAAAATCGGTTTTTTACCAATGTCAATCCTATAAACAAAATCAAGCATACCGGAAACAGTTTCCGCAGGATTTTATGTTTTTTAACAGCGTTCTGCCGCAACCGTTCCAGCTTGACACCGCTGATATTCTGTTCCACCATTTTCATACATCTTTTCCCCTTTCTTCTTAAAACTGCAGCTTAAAGTCTTTTTTCTTTTCTTCCACAGTGTAGAACTTCGCTTCTTTCATGCCATGAAGTTTTGCTAAAAGCAGGTAGGGAAATGTGTTAATTCTCTGGTTATACAAAGATGCGTTAGAGTTGTACAACCGTCTCGCCGCTTGTAAGTGTTCCTCTGCATCAAAAATATCCTGCTGGAAATGCTGCATGGACGCATAGGAATAAAGGGTTGGGTATTGCTCAGCCAGTGCATTGATGGCAGAGTTGACCCCGGTGAGTCCCTGCTGGACGGAAGTAAGCAAGCCGAGTTTCCGATCCAGACTTACCTGATGTCCGATCAGCCCGTCGTCCCCCATCCCCGGCGTTTCCGCTCCAAAAGAATGATCCTGCCCTCGCTGCTGTTCCAACTGCCGCCAGATTGTTTCCATCTGCTTTTGCTGTTCGGCAATCGTCTCGCTGATCGCTTTGACCGCTTCCTCAGACAGTTGTTTCTTTTCCTGAAATATGCTTTCGTTCAGTTCTTTCCCCGCGCGGGTAGATGTGACTTCACCAGCAGAGTAATGGTAATTACTGAGATTAGAATTCCCATATCCTGTTCCTCCTTGTTTTGGTATTTTCCATTTGCGTATATTATAATGCAACTTCCTGCCAAAATAAAGCATAAAAAGAATTGTACAAAGGTTTTCTCTTATTATTGAAGCAGTGTTTTACCGCTCCTGCTCTTTGTATTTGGCTTTTTTCTGCTGCTTTTCTGGCTGCTGTTTTTGCTTCAGGTGTTCTTGAATAGAGCGTGCTTCTGTTTTTTCCCCCAATAATTCAGAAACATCACGCTTGCTGTCAAACAGGATAAGCGGATCAAATTTTTCTCCATATGCCGCTTTGATCTTGGAAGTGGCAGATTGAATCTTCTCTCCCTGTAAGACGATCCGCTGTTCTGAGAGTTCTGCCGAATCCACATTTTTTGCCTGCTCCTTTAATTCTGAGAACTGCTTTAAGGCCTCCTCCAACTCAGCAGCATATTTTTCTTCCTGCTTTGTCAGCCGTTTCAAATTTTCCTCCATAGCCGAAACACTCTTTTTAACCTCAGCAATTCCAGTATCCTCACTACAATCAAATGAACTGAGGAGCATCGTCTTTTCGGATCTCAGTTCTTCTAAATCTTCCGTCAGTTCGGCAATCTGTTTTGCCAAATCATTATGAGCAACAAACTGATAAAATGGTGTCGCTTTCTTTTCTGTAAGCAGCGTTTTCCGTTCTTTGGTCGTATTTTTAATCTGCTGTACCAGTACGGAATATCGCTCTAAGTCGGGCTTCAGCACATTCAGGCTTTCCGATAATTTGTGCTTTCCAAAACCGGCATAGCGAATCTGATAGCAAAAAATAACCATGTTCGCCCGTAAGGACTCCATTGCTTCTGCAAGAGCAGGAACAGATGCTTTAACTACCTGAATCAACTTCTTGACCGTTGCTTTCAGCTCACGGAGCAACGCATTGTCTGCCTTAATCTGACGATTTAACTCACAGCGGTCAGAAACAATTCCCTTTTTCTCCAATGCTCTTGCAACCACACCCTCGTGAATGGTGGGCTGTTCGCTCAAGCCTCGATCTGCATGGCTGCGGTGGTCAATGCGTTCTTTGTGTCCAGCACGCTCCAAATGGCGGTTCGTTACATCCGCCCACGCTGCTCTCCATAAAACAAGTTGTTCTTCGCTGTTCCAACGCTCAGCAATAGGATTTTGTCTGCCGTATTTCGTGCTTTTGGGATATTTCGATACCCGTTCATAGCCTTTTTCTTCAGCAGCAGAAGCAGTCATATAAACCTTTTTCTTTCCTACCTTATACTGGTATTGCTTTTCCCATCCCTCTGTCTGTGCCGTCTTAAACTCATCCGCAGTAAATCCTTGTTCCTCTCCATTTTTCACACAGAGATATTCCTTCTGTGTCTTATATTTCCAGTTTCCTTTTTCATCTAACGGGCGCACTGTCAGCATGATATGAGCATGGGGATTGTGACCGGGAGGATATGGATCATGAATTGCCACATCCGCACACATACCATCATCTACAAAGGTTCCAGAAATAAAATCAGACAGCAGCTTTTCCCACTGTGTTTCGTTCAGCTCAATCGGCAAAGCGACCACAAATTCACGGGCAAGGCGGCTGTCTTTTGTCTTTTCATTTTCTTCCACGGCGTTCCAAAGCACGCTCCGTTCTTTCCATTCTGATGGGGCAAACTCTGGTAGGAACACCTCCTGCCAGGCAAGACCTTTTTTACGGGTGTAATCGTGCTGAATCCCGTCATAGTCATTCAGTATTTTAGAACAACTTAAATACGCTGCCGCAGCGACTGCACTTCGCCCTGCACCACGGCTGACTATTTTTGCTTCCAGATGATAGATTGCCATTTGGCTTCACCGTCCTTTCTTTCTGTTTCTCTTTTGAAAAGAGAAAATGGGTGTCGCCGAGAATGCGATACCCATAACTGCGTAAAAGCTGCCAGTGGCAGGTTTTCGCAGGCAGGCGGCGAGATGGGGTGGCAATATGCCACCTCATCGTTTTGCTGATAGAGCAAATATAGAGCCGACTGCACAGGGAATGTTCGCTTGCGACATTGCCTGCCCCCTCTGGAGAACTGTCTGAAAGACAGTTCGTGAAGAGCGCACGAGCCCGACCAACGGGAGGGATACCACCGCCTGCTTTGCAGGTGGTGAGTAAGTGCGCCCTTCGGGAAAAAGAAAAAGCGACCGATAGCCGGTCGCTCATAAAAATCATCGGATTGGTTTGAATACTTCGCATAAAAAATCCTCCAACTGTTCCAAAGTCATCTGTGTTGTCTGCGGTAATGCTTTCTCTAAAATCGCACCTTCCTGAACCAGCCGCCGTGTCCGTGCTTTTCGCTCTTTCTGTCGGTCACGCATCTCGGCTTCTTCCAATCTGTGCTTCGCCTGTAAAAGCTTCTTTTCATTTTCTGTCATAGGTTTTATTCCTTTCTGCCGTATCCGGCTGAAAACGCAAAGAAGGCGGCTCATGAGATTTTATTCTCACAAGTCGCCTTCAGCGTCATTTATTATGCTGTTTTCTGTTTTTGCCCGTTTTCTTTAATAGGCGGGGCATCAAGCAATACTGGTTCGTTCTTTTTTATTTGCTTCGCAACATTGCGTTCTTTCTGCATCCTGCGGTTTGCTTCCGTCCTGCAATCATCACAACAGTATTTTACATCTCTCCGTGTAGCGGTAAAAGTTTTTCCGCAGTTCTCGCAGACACATTCCCGCTTTCGGTTTTCCGCTGCTTCCTGACGGTAAAATTTAGTACGGCACTTCGGACTGCAAAACAGAGTATTTGACCGCTTGGATTCAAATTCTTCACCACAGCATTTACAGATTAGCTGAAATGGCTGACCAACTGCGTGCTCACCAGCCTTGATTTTTTGGTAGCGTTCCCGGCTCTTGATGCGGTGTCTGCGAAGCTGTTCCTGCCGCTTGATCTCCTCCGGTGTCAGATCCGGTTCGGGCAGTTCAAACCGTCCGATAAATTTCAGATAAATCTCAACCTCCTGCACCCGATCCCCGTCAATCTTTTCCGGGGCGTGGACAATGATTTTTTCAATAAACTCATTGATCATTGGAGTAGTCAGTTCGGAAAAGTCGGTGTACTTCTTTGCCAGTGAAAGGAACTGCTCCGCACGGTCAGTATCTTCCTCAAAAGAGGACAGATGCGATTCTGCATCCGATACAGATGTGACAAGAGCTTTCTGCTCCGCTTCGTATTCTGCAAGCAGAGTATCAAAGCGCTCATCGGTAATGCGCCCAATGGCAAAAGATTCGTAGAGCTTTTTGATAATGGTATCAAGCTCGGCAATACGCCTACGGTCTTTGTTCAACTTGCGTTTGGTATCCTTTGCGACTTCCGCCTGTCTGATTTGAGAAGCAGAACGCACCTTTTTCATAAACTCATCCTGATTGGCGATGGCAAAGGCGCTGGCTGTTCGGATGGTTTCCAAAACAAGCTCTCTGACCGCTTTTGTCCGAATATAGTGACCGCTGCAAGCATGAGTGCGCTTTTGATGTGCCAATGTGTAGGCGGAGCAATCATAAAAATCAGAGGGATAGGGATTGCTCTTCGTACCGCCTTTGGAACGGTGATTGGTCATTTTCGCTCCGCAGTCAGCACAGAACAAAAGTCCAGTCAGCGGATTGGCTTCGCCAAGCGTATCGTGGCGTCTCGGTGTCTTTCGCAGTTTCTGTGCAAGCTCCCACATTTCCTTATCTACAATCGCTTCGTGGGTGTTCTCAAAAATTAGCCAGTCCTCCTGCGGATTCATAACCGGATTTTTGTCCTTGTAGGACTGCTTGTGAGAACGGAAATTGACCGTATGCCCCATATATTCGGGCTTGGAGAGAATCTGCCCAACGATATAACCACTCCAGTTATAAGGGTTGGGAAATTCCTCTTTACTTTTCCAGACGCCACGCCCCTGCTTTGCGGCGTAGACCGCAGGAGTTTCCACCTTATCGTCATAGAGGATACGGGCGATGTCATAAGGACCGTTTCCCTCGATGGTCAGCCGGAAAATGCGGCGGACAACCGCAGCGGCTTCCTCATCGATATACCAACTGTACTTATCACCCGGCATTTTCTTGTAGCCATAAATGGCACAGTTGGTGGTAGGCTTGCCGGATTCGCCTTTCACACGGATCGCTGTTTTCTGCTTGCGGCTCAAATCACGAAGATACCACTCGTTCATAATGTTGAGGAACGGGGCAAACTCATTGCTGTTCTGATCGTCGCTGTCCACGCTGTTGGCAATCGCCACAAAGTGAACATGATGCTGACGGAAGAATACCTCCGTGTAAAAGCCTGTTTGCAGATAATCACGCCCCGCCCTGCTCATATCTTTTACAATGACATGAGCAACTTTGCCCGCTTCGATGTCTGCAATAAGCTGTTTCCAAGCGGGACGCTCAAAATTTCCTCCACTCCAACCGTCATCGGTATAGTGCTGACAGTTCGTATAACCTTTCTGATGGGCATAGCTTTCAAGGTATTTTTTCTGATTGACAATACTGTTGCTATCACCAGTCTGGTCATCATCACGGGACAGCCTTTCATATAAAGCTGTGATTTTTCCTTCAGTCTGTTTTACGCTCATGATGCGCTCCTTTCAGACTGTCGGCTCATTTGTGGTGAATCTATTATACCACAAGTTCCGCCAGTTGTAACCGTTTCATTGCGAATCATCCGTAAAATTTTATCCTCCATCGTTTCCTTCTCTGTATCACTGAATACTACTTTAACTTTATAGGTGGTGCCGCCAATGCGGCGAGTCATATAAGAAAAATTACTGTTCTCGTTTTTTGCCATAGGCAGTTACCTCCGTGTTGAAATGTTCATTGTTTTTTCGTATAATAGGTTTAGTTCCGGCACGGTGTAACCATTTGCATGGTTAAAATCGAGCAAAAGGTATTCACACCCTGCCAATACAGAAATGCCCTCAAAAAAGCCTTGCGGCACAAGGCTTTCCGAGGGCAAAAGCGTTACATCTGTTGTTGTTTCTCCCGATACTTACGCACCCTGTTTACAATGAGTGGTCGATATTTGCGTGAATACGGCTTCCAATCCTGCATCTTCCGGCAGGACAGACTTGCGGAAATATCTGCATAGTGCGCTGTTGGTAAAGCAGATACCCAACATTGGACAGTCACAATCCAATGGCAGGCAGCCGTACTCTTTGTCGTAGTTGGCACAGAGAGAAGTAACCAGCTTCTTGATCCGCTGCTTCTCCCTGCCCGTCAGCTCACGATAATTGTTTGACATAGGCGGTTTCCTCCTTTCATTCAGTGTCGAAAGTAATCTAATAACAGGCAAAATAGGTTACATCCTCACTTATAGGAGAAATACAGGGTACTTAGCGGAACTGTTTTTATGGAGAATCCAAAAAAATTTCAAAAATATTTTTGAAGGGAGGTGTCTGCGGTGTTTGACGATCCCGAACGATATGAACATGACGGTTTTTATGAAGAAGATACTGACTATGAAGATGAATATGAAGCGGACGATTCCGATTACATAGTCGATGACGAAGAAAATGAAAACGCCCTTTGGGACGATGAGGAAGAAGAACCCGCTGACGATCTTCCCGAAAAGAAGCGAAGGAAGCGGAAGAACCAAGTTGTTCTTGCTGACAATGATACAGATACCGAAGAAACCGAATTATCCGAACAGGTCAGACGGCAGATTACAAAAGAAAAACAGCTCATCGAAGAACTGGAAGCCGACGCCGAGGAACATCCCTTTGAGGATGGTACTGACGAGGAAGAACTGGAGCGTAAGAAGCTCAAACGAGAACTGCGGGCAGAAGCCCTTGCACGATTGGAGGATTCCGCCAGAACACAGCGGGAGTTTGAAAATGTGATTGCATGGTGGGACAGGCTGGACGCTAATCGGGAGCGTAGGGAACGCTATCATGAACTCAGCAGAAGCGGCGATGATGTTCCTCTTGATTACGGGGCATCTGCCAATGAACTCTTTTTTCCGGATATGCTAAATGATGTGCTGGAAAAGCAGATACGAAAAGGTGATTTCATTGACGCAATTTTCTACTGTCCTTACGATATACATGAACTTGTAACGGAAGAATACCTATCCAAAATTCTCTGGGAATTGACTGAGGAACACAAAGAGCTGCTCTTTCTCTGTGCTGTCCGGTTGTTTAGCTCAATAAGGATCGCTAAAATACGGAATCAAAGCGACCGGAACATCCGCAAGGTGCGTGGCACGATGCTCAAAAAGATACGAAAAAAGCTGCTTCCTGCACTTTTGGATAAGGTAGAAAAGCAACAGCCAATGACCTTATTGGAGAAAGATTTTTTAGAAGAATCCAGAATGGAGATTGATTCAGGGGAATAGAAATCGTATAATCGATAATATAAAACAGAGTTATTCAGGTTACAATATGAAGTGAGGAATAGACTGATATGGGAAATATAAAAGCAGAAGAAGCAATGAGGGAATTAACACTGATGCTGTTATACCTCTCCCGCTTTACACAGAGAGAAAAGTTTCACGAAGCAACCGATTTTTATGCATGGAAAGGCTACGATTTTGATATACTGAACGAATTGGACGATGCAGACTATATCCGGCAGGGAAATCATCCGTCCCGTTCCAAATCGGTATATATTACGGAAAGCGGTATGGAACAGGCAAAAGAGCTTTTATCCAAATATGGTATCAGTGATTGGAAACAGGGGTGAGAAAATGAAGAACCTTTTTGAACGCACCAGTTCTAATTGGGTGCGGTATAGTGAATATGAATGGAAGGCGGCAGAGGACGGAACTCTGTATCTCACGCCCACCAAAACGGCGCAACCGAGTATTTATGATCCGCTGGCAGAGTATCAGAAAATTGTATTGGATGCCATCAACATAGGACGCATGGGTATGAGCAAAAAGCCGGATGCCGAAATTCAGAAGGCTATCCAGCAATTTGCGGTGAAATACGGCTTGTTTGGACTGATGACTGCGTTACCTACCACACCAAACTTTATGGAATATGAGGCGGTGTATCTGCCGAAAAACCACTTTATCAAAAAAGAAACTATGTCCACGGAAAAATATCTGGCACTGTTCTTTCCATTTGACAAATTGGATGTGATCAAGCGTGGTATCGAGTCCATGTGGAACATCCAAAATGACCGTGTTATGATGGCACTGGCTTTGACCATGACAGATAAGCCGATGGCGGTCAACATGAGCTTTCAGCGGGAATATGCGGAGCGATATGAATGGATAAAACAGCAGTTCATCGACTGGGCGTTTACCTATATCAACAGTTTCCTTTATTATGAGGATTATGATACACTGAACGATGAAACCCGGCAGATGATGCAGCAGAGCATGGCGGCATTTGGCGGCATCGCTCCAACTTATCATATAGCCCTTTTGGATAAGCCGACGATTATTTGGGATTTTCACTCTCTCATGCTTGGAGTTCAGATGATGTTCAGCTTTATGCTGACCGACAGCGAAAACCCGATTAAGCTTTGCAGGCATTGTACCAAAGCTTTTGTCGCAAGCAGACCAAGTGCTGTATTTTGCAGCCCGCAGTGCAAGAACAAGCATAATGTTTACAAAAGCAGAGCGAGAAACAAAAGTGAAGAATAGGAAGGGAATGGAATGGATATGAACGAAGAATATGGGCTAACTCCTTATGAAACAAGGGAAATCCTGTTTTATAAAACTGATAATGGTGAAGTTCGGGTTGAAATCCTTTTATATCAGGAAAACTTGTGGCTGACGCAGGCAAAGATGGCAGAATTATTTGAAGTGCAAAAGGCGGCTATTTCAAAACATTTGAAAAATATTTTTGCATCCGGCGAATTGCAGGAAGAAGCAGTTGTTTCCAAAATGGAAACAACTGCGGCAGACGGCAAGCGGTACAATACAAGCTATTACAATCTGGATGCCATTATTGCTGTCGGATACCGTGTTAATTCTAAAAAGGCTACGATGTTCCGCATTTGGGCAAATCGAGTATTAAAAGAATTTATTATTAAAGGCTATGTGATGGACGATGCACGACTGAGAGAACCAGAAAACCTCTTTGGTAAGGACTATTTTGAGGAACAGTTGGAGCGTATTCGTGATATTCGCTCCAGCGAGCGCCGTTTTTATCAAAAAATCACGGACATTTACTCCCAGTGCAGTGCTGACTATGATGTGAACAGTCCTGTTACAAAAGAGTTTTTTGCCACAGTACAGAATAAGCTTCATTACGCTGTCACTCATCATACGGCGGCTGAGATTGTTTATGGACGAGCCGATAGCACGAAACCAAACATGGGCTTGACAACTTGGAAAAATGCTCCGCAGGGGCGTATTCGCAAGTCTGATGTTTCAATCGCCAAAAACTACTTGAACGAAGAAGAAATGATAAATCTGAATGAGATCGTGACAATGTATCTGGACTATGCCGAAAGACAGGCACGGCGAGGAAATATCATGTATATGCAGGATTGGGTTAATCGTTTGGATGCGTTCCTCCAGTTCAACGAAGAAGATATTTTACATGACAAAGGCAAGGTGACCGCTGCCATCGCAAAGGCGTTTGCAGAAAGTGAATTTGAAAAATTCCGTGTTTTGCAGGACAGAACATATCAGAGTGATTTCGACCGTCTTGTGGCAAATATCGAAGAAAACAGCAAACAAACAAAATAAATCAGGAAACCCCACGCTTCCGATTTTATTGTCAGAAGTGTGGGGCTTTTGTATCAGGTTTACAGATCATATACCAATTCGTGCAGAACGATTTCTTCCGCACGGTTACGGATACTGTTCATACGGCGCACCCATTCTATTTGATCAGCCGCTTTGAACGCTTCAGTTACGCCTTCCTGCTTTGCCATAGCTGAAACGATGTTTTCAATGCGCTCGTTGCAGACTTGATCGATTTCAGCTAAATGCTTGAACAGCGTTCCCTCCAGCACATAGTTGTTGTAGAGTATTTTACGGTACTTTTTCAGATAGCTGCGGCGCATACGCCCGTATTTGCCTATCTGATATTCGCCGTCATCCGGCAAAGTAATGTTGGGAATGAAATAATATCCCACTTGACGGTATGTACCGCCCATTTCTTCAAAGATAGTTTTCATAAAATTCAGCTCCTTTTGTGTTGATTTCCAGCGGTTATAAGGCTTTTTGACTCCTTTCTTACAACTGCTTTTCAATTCACCACAAATGAGCCGCAGTCATATGTATTAGGTGGCAGAAACAACCCTTTACATATTAACTCTTG
>PPYE01321369.1_pt1 | contig 10132 bp, 10 predicted proteins | sample 1559881 | NCBI WGS metagenome assembly PPYE01 (sample SAMN08240022, study PRJNA423297) | Human gut metagenome, whole genome shotgun sequencing project.
CATCAATGGCAAACCCCTTCAGACCGCCAAACGGCTGTTTTGCATTTGGATTCCAGGCTTTAAGAACGCCGTCTTCGAAAGCAAGCTGAAGTCCAAATCTCTCAAATAGGGATACACAGACCCGATCTCCCTGGTAGGATGACTCCAGCAGTCCGGCTATTTGAATCTTGCCGCCTCCCAGTGCAGCAAGACACAGAAAAAAGGCGGCTTGGGACCAATCTCCTTCCACCACATATCTTCGGGCACAGTACTTCTGTCCGCCCGGAATATGCCAGCCTGTAGCGGTTTCAGAAACTGAAACTCCGAAATCCGCCAGTATAGAGATAGTAAGATCCACATAGCCTTTCGATTCCAGCTCTGAAGAAAGCACAATTTCACTGTCTCCTTCTAAAAGCGGAAGGGCCAACAGGAGGCCCGTGACGAATTGAGAGCTAACGTTGCCGGGAAGCGTATAGCTTCCCGCATGCAGCTTCCCTTCCATTTTCAGCGGCAGTCCGCCCTCTGTTTGAAGCAGGACGCCGTGTTCTGGAAGAAGCTTTTGATAAATCCCCAAGGGGCGTTGCGGCAACCGTCCTTTGCCGTAAAAAGTCGTTTTTACTCCCAAAGCGGCGGCAACCGGTATCATAAAGCGAAGGGTTGAGCCCGATTCCAAACAATCGATCTCTGCTGTTTTCCCACCCAAATCCGCGGATTGAACCAACAGAGTTTTCCGCTTCTTATCATAGGAAGCAATGCCTCCAAGCGCTTTCACCGCGTTTACCGTTGCGGTCAGGTCGTCGCTCAGTTCAAGGTTGCCAATTTCACAGTTGCCTTGGGACAGTGCCGCACACAACACGGCACGGTGCGCCGCGCTTTTGCTGGGTGGAATCTGCAAAATCCCCTTCAGACCGCTTTTTCGGTAGATCACGTTGGCCATCTTTGTTGCCCTCCTTCTGCTCAGCAGCCGCTTTCCAAAAAAAATATTTCCTTGTTCTATTTCACAGAAACAAGAAAAGCGCCGCATGCCGTTTCAAGATCCGGATTATTCCATCACACGCAGCAGCTGACTGCGATGAATCGGATAGATGATGCTTTCCCCTATTTCCTTCAGAAGAATCAGCTGCAGCGTTTCTCCATCACTCTTTTTGTCCAAAGCTGTGGCTTCGATTATCTCTTCTTTGGTAAAACAATCCTCCACAGGCAGGCCGTATTGTACCAGTACCTTTCGAATGCGCTCCGCTGTTCCTGCCCGGGTGATTCCAAGTTTCTCCCCGACACCTGCAGCAAGCACCATTCCGATTCCTACAGCCTCCCCGTGGGCCAATCCCTGGAAATGATGAAGCTTTTCCAACGCATGTCCGAACGTGTGCCCAAAATTCAGAATCATCCGGCGGCCCTTATCCCGGGTGTCCTCTTCAACCAGCTTTTTTTTGCTGGATACACAGCGGATAATGATCTCCTCCAGGTCTACGGGCTTAATTCCCTTTTCCAGCTGTTCAAGCAGGGCCAAGTCTGAAATGCAGCCGTATTTGATCACTTCTCCCATACCGTCATGAAAATAATGCTCCGGCAATGTATTCAGCGTCTGCGGATCGGTAACAACTGCACGAGGCTGGTGAAACGCACCTACCAAATTTTTGCCGAAGGGAAGGTCCACTCCCGTTTTCCCCCCTACGCTGGCGTCCACTTGGGCCAGCAGAGAGGTCGGAATCTGAAGAAAGGAGATTCCTCTCAGAAAGGTAGCAGCGGCAAAGCCGCCCATATCTCCTGTTACACCGCCGCCTAAGGTGACGATAAAATCGCTGCGGGTAAATCCGTTTTCCGAAAGCGCCCGATAAATTTCGCAGACCGTAGCGATCTGCTTCGAGCTTTCTCCCGCTGGGAACAAAAATTCGCTGACCCGAAACCCGGCAGATTCCAGCGAATCTTTGACGCGTTGCCCATAGAGGGGAAACACATTGCTTTCACTGACCAGCATCGCTTTGGCTCCCGGTCTTTCCAATTCCGCAGCCAATTCTCCCACCCGGTCAATTATTCCGTTTTCCACTGTCACTTGATAGGGCACTGCAGTAGCTATCTCAATCTTCATGATGTCAAAATCTCCCTTTCTCCCTGACAGGCGCTGCCCAGTACGATTCCGCTGTAGCACCCCCTGTTATAAAACAGAGTACCAAGCCGGCTTCCCGCCTTTATCCTTCTTCCTGCTTGATCCGGGCTGCAGCCTGCAGCAGGCCGCGGAGTTCCCCTTCCTCCTGTCCGGCCACAGCATCTCTGATCTTTTCCAGATTCCCTATCAAAGTATCAATTTCGCGTAGGAGCGCTTCCCTGTTGTCCAAAAACAGGCGGCTCCACAGCTCGTCATTGATCAGGGCAACCCGCGAAACATCCCGGTAGCTGCCTGCTGAAAAGCCCTGGTGTTCCCGGCACCTCGGACTCATCACATAGGCGCAGGCCAGCACATGCGGCACCTGAGAGGTGAATGCTATTATTTGATCGTGCTTTTCGGGGGTAGTGAGTACCACACGTCCAAATCCCATCCCTTTTGCCAAGGAAGAGACCTCTTCTACAGCCCATTCAGGCGCCCCGCAAGGAGTAATCAAATAGGAAGCTCCCACAAAAATACTGGGGTCACTGGCAGAAAACCCGCTGCGTTCCTTACCGGCCATGGGGTGCCCCCCTACAAAGATAAAGTTACCGTTTGCTTGCAAGAGATTCATCTGCCGGCAAACTTGCTTTTTGATTCCACAGGTATCGGTGACAATACAATCAGATTTCAGCCTTTTTCCATACTCCTCAATAAACCTTATAACTTCCTCAGGATAGACGCAGAGATAGATCATGTCCGCCTCCTCCAGGTCCTGCAGAGTAGCCTTACGGTCGATTGCTCCGCAGGAACAGGCGTCCAGCAGGGTTTCATCGCTGATATCGACGCCTAGAACCTCGTGCTCCGTACTGAGTTTCAGGGCTTTTGCCAACGAGCCCCCGATCAATCCCAAGCCTACCAGAACGATTTTCTTTTTCATAGCGCCCGAACCGTTTCTGAAAGCTTCTTCACCTTTGCAGCCAGAGCGTCAAACTGAACTGGTGTAATAGACTGAGCGCCGTCGCAGAGAGCATGACTTGGGTCATTATGCACCTCAATGATCAGCCCATCCGCCCCGATAGCAGCGGCTGCAATTGCCAGCGGCTCGATCAGCCAGTTGATTCCAGAGGCATGGCTCGGGTCCACAATAACCGGCAGATGGGAAAGCTTCTTGATTACAGGAACTGCCGAGATATCCAGCGTATTACGTGTCATCGTCTCATAAGTACGGATTCCCCTTTCACACAGAATGACCTGTTCGTTTCCTTCTGCCATGATATATTCCGCACTCATCAAAAGCTCTTCTATTGTATTTGCAAGCCCTCTCTTGAGGAGAATCGGCTTGCGCGTTTTTCCCAATTGTCTGAGAAGCTCAAAATTCTGCATATTGCGCGCTCCCACCTGAATGATATCCACATCCTCAAACAGCGGGAGATGCTCGATGCTCATGATTTCCGTTACAATAGGCAGACCGGTTTTCTTTTTCGCTTTAGAGAGCAATTCGAGGCCTTCCGCTTTCATTCCCTGGAAAGCATACGGCGAAGTACGCGGTTTAAAAGCGCCGCCACGCAGAAACATAGCCCCGGACCTCTTTACACTCTCGGCAATTTCACAGATTTGGTCTTCGCTTTCCACTGAACAGGGGCCTGCAATAAGAGCCAGAGAGCCGTCTCCAATTTTCTGGCCTGTAGGCAAAGAGATGACGGTATTATCGGGATGAAATTTCCTGTTGGCCTTTTTATAAGGCTCTTGCACTCTTTTGACGCTCTCAACAAATTCCTGGGCAGCCACATATTCACTGTCAATTGCAGTGGTATCCCCGATCAGACCTAGAACTGTGCTCTGGGTGCCTACCCAGGTATTGACCTGCACATCATAGTTTGTCGTCAGTTTATTGACGAATTCATTAATTGTTTCCTGCCTTTGATTGGGCTTTAATACGATAATCATGGTTTTTTCTTCCTTTCAAAAACACTGTGAATTAAAAAAGCGAAGCCTGCATCGGCTCCGCTAATAACAACATTCCATAAAAATTCCAATTTGCCTGATTCAGCAATCAAACAAAATCGGTATTCTGGAAAACGCAGCCGCAAATTGATTCCATGCACAAAAAGCCCGCGCAGTAAATCGCGAGCTAAAATAGCCATAAAATCGTTTTGCAGCCAATGAAACCATTAAAATACTTCCTTTACACACATCGGAATTTTCTTTACTATCTTAAACCAGAGCAAATTATTTGTCAAGGTTTTTATACTTTAAAGTACAAAATTCAGAGAAAAGCCTCAGCAATTCGCTTTGCAACCACACAGGCAGGCGCTCCTGCCTCCACCGTCAGGTCTGCAGCCGCCTGATACAGTGGACAACGCTGTTCATAGAGCTCCGCGATCACTTTCCGTCTGTTGGGCTTCTGAAGCAGGGGCCGCTTCCTGTCCCCCTTCAGCCTTTCCTGCAGTGCCGGAAGCGGTACGTCCAAATAAAGGATGGTACCCTTTCCGGCATGAAACGCCTGTACATTGTCAGGAAAAAGCACGGTTCCGCCTCCGCAGGCCACCACCATGTTCGTTTTTTCTGCAATTTCCCGTACTGCCGCAGCTTCCCGTTCCCGAAAACCAGCTTCGCCAAAACGTTCGAATATTTGAGAAACTTTTAAACCTTCTTTGCGTTCAATATATTGGTCGAGATCACAGAACTTCCGGTTCATGAGTTTGGCCGCCCGCTTTCCCACACTTGTTTTGCCGCATCCCATAAAGCCGCACAGCACGATATTTCCATCCATAACTATGCTTTCCCCCCGAAAATCCGTCTCATCTCTTCTGCAGCGTCTTTGCAAATTACAGCCAGTTCTGAGACCTTGAACTGCGTGCCATACCAGATTTCATGGGCAGCCACAGCCTGAAATACCAGCATTTCCATTCCTCCGATCGCCTTTACCCCCAATCTCTCTGCACGTTGCAGCAATTCTGTTTCCGCAGGATTATACACAGCGTCAAACACAGCGGAACAACGGGAGACCACTTCCTCTGAAACAGGGCATTCACCAGTGTGGGGATACATTCCCGCACTGGTAGCATTTATAAGCACGTCAAACTCCGTCTTTTCGCTTTCCAGCGCGGCATAAGTCAGAACACGCACCTCTCTGCCCACGCCGCGATACTTCTGAAGATCAGAGCAGAGCTTTTGCCCCTTTTCAACCGAATTTTCCCTGCTAACAATTGTGAGGCTTGTCCCCGGACATTCCGCCGCCTCAAAAGCGATTGCTCTGGCGGCTCCGCCGTTTCCAAGCAGCAAAACTTTCCCCGAAAGCTCTGTACCATGATTTTTCAACGCCGCACGGCACCCGGCGCCGTCGGTTGTATATCCAAAAAGCCTTCCCTGCTTCACTTGCACCGTGTTGACAGAGCCGGAAGCTTTCGCTTTTTCCTCAACTTCATCCAAAAAGGGAATAATTGCATTTTTATGGGGAATCGTTACGTTGAAACAATCCAGACCGCATAAAACCGGTATTGCCTCCTTCAAATCCGGAACATCCAGAACCGTGTAGGAAAGCGGACGTCTGGATAACGCAAACAACCTTTCATGGATGAACGGTGACATCGTATGTCCGATAGGATGGCCAATTACGGCAATTTTTTGTGGTTCCATGGCGGAAGAAACTCCCCTTTCCCTCAGTTTTCCAAAATATTTCTATTTCGTATTGACAAAGCAGAATCGAGTCAATAAAATGTAGGTGATGGATACGGTACGGCGAACGTTACCACTCGCCGGCGTATGGATTGTATCACATATTGACCGGTTTTGTCCATATCTTCCATTTTTGAACGGAAGCCCCCAAAAACAGAATTTTATTAGGAGGAACTAGAAATGGTACTAGAAAAAGTCAAGGCGATTCTCAGCGAACAGTTTGATGTGGAGGAGGATTCTATCACTGCAGAAACCACACTCGCCGATGATCTGGGCGCAGATTCTCTTGATGTTGTCGACCTGCTGATGTCCATCGAGGATGAATTCGAAGTTGAAATTCCCGATGAAGAGGTGGAAAATATTAAAACGGTCGGCGCGCTTGTTGAGTATATTGAAGGCCATTCTAAAATCTGATTTTGAAATACTATCGCTAAGTCGAGCGTCCGAGCCTTGTTCGGACGCTTTTTTCTTGCAAAACCCTTTTATTCAAGTTATAATTTTTGCATGGAATCTTAAATATCCGCTCGAAAGGACTTGTTTTTCATGGCACAGCAGAAAAAAATGGTCGAAGATATAACTTCGATGGAAGAAGATTTTTCCAAATGGTATACGGATATTGTCAAAAAAGCGGAGCTTATGGATTACTCCAGCGTTAAAGGCTGTATGGTCATTGAGCCATATGGTTATGCCATTTGGGAAAACATCCAGAAGGATCTGGATGCCCGTTTCAAAAAAGTAGGCGTTCAAAATGTGTATATGCCTATGTTTATCCCGGAGAGCCTCCTGCAGCGCGAAAAGGACCATGTAGACGGCTTCGCGCCGGAAGTCGCCTGGGTGACACAGGGCGGCGAGGAAAAGCTTTCTGAGCGGCTTTGCGTGCGCCCAACCAGTGAAGTCCTGTTCTGTGAGCACTATCAGAAGGTAATCCGTTCTTACCGCGATCTGCCGAAAATTTACAACCAATGGTGTTCTGTAGTACGTTGGGAAAAAACCACCCGGCCCTTTCTTCGTTCTTCTGAATTCCTGTGGCAGGAAGGCCATACCATGCATGAAACCGCCGAAGAAGCCCAACAGGAAACGTTGACTATGCTGCGCGTCTACGAAGATTTTTACAAAAATACTTTGGCCATCCCGGCAGTGGTTGGACAGAAAACGGAAAAGGAAAAGTTTGCAGGCGCCTTGGCTACCTACACGATTGAACCCATGATGCATAACGGCGTAGCGCTACAGGGCGGTACCTCTCACTACTTTGGCGACGGCTTTGCAAAAAGCTTCGGCATCACCTTCACCGGCCGTGATAACACCCTGCAGAGTCCCTTCCAAACCTCCTGGGGCGTATCCACCCGTATGATAGGCGCCATCATCATGGTGCACGGCGACGATAACGGCTTGGTGCTTCCGCCTAAAATTGCGCCTATCCAGGTCGTGATTGTACCGGTAGCCCAGCACAAGGAAGGCGTATTGGAAAAAGCGGGGGATCTTTATCGCAGTTTGCAGGAAAAATTCCGCATCAAACTGGATGACAGTGAAAATTCTCCCGGATGGAAATTTGCCCAGTATGAGATGCAGGGTGTTCCGTTGCGTCTGGAGATTGGACCAAAAGATATTGAGAAAAACCAATGCGTTTTGGTCCGCCGTGATAACCGGGAAAAGCAATTTGTTTCTCTGGACAATTTGGAGGAGGCAATTGAAAAAGCCCTGGACGAAATCCATGACGCTCTTTACCAGCGGGCATTGGACAATCTGACATCCAAAACCTTTACCGCAAAAAATTATGATGAATTTCTGGACATTGCAGCAAATAAACAGGGGTTCATCAAAGCAATGTGGTGTGGAGACAGCGCCTGCGAAGAAAAGATCAAAGAGGATACCGGCGGTGTAAAGTCCAGGTGCATACCGTTTGAAGAAGAACATCTCTCTGATGTCTGCGCCTGCTGTGGAAAGCCCGCCAAGCATATGGTCTACTGGGGCCGGCAGTACTAAATTTCTTTTCTTTATCTTCCCAGTTTTAATTAGATGCTTCACCAAAATATACCTTTACATTTCTAAAATAATGTAATAAAATGATTGTGTAATCTAACATACTTCTCAAAGTATGTAAATAATAGGAGGAGATTCCCATGGCAAAATTAAAGATTGGTTTTATTGGCTGCGGCGGTATCGCCAACCAAAAGCATTTTCCCGGAATGTCTCAGCAGACCGAGTATGTCGATATGTGCGCATTCTGCGACCTGATCCCCGAAAGGGCTGAGAAGGCAGCTAAAGAGTACGGTACGCCTGACGCTAAGGTTTATACCGACTATCATGAGCTCCTGGCAGACCCCACAATTGATGCGGTTCACGTACTTACTCCCAACATCGCTCACTGCGAGATCACGATTGCGGCTCTTGAGGCCGGCAAGCATGTGCTCTGCGAAAAGCCTATGGCTGCAACTGAAGCAGACGCCAAGAAAATGCTGGAAGCCAGAGACCGTACTGGAAAAATGCTCACCATCGGTTATCAGTACCGTCACTTCCCTGTAAACCAGGTTGCTAAGGCTGTAGTGGACGATGGCTGGCTGGGTGATATCTATTATGCAGAAGCCACTTACCTGCGCCGCCGCGGTGTTCCCACCTGGGGCGTATTTACCGACAAGTCCAAACAGGGCGGCGGCCCCCTGATCGACATCGGCACCCACGCACTGGATCTCACTTTGTTCCTGATGAACAACTATGACGTGGACTATGTGGTTGGCACCTCCTTTGAGAAGCTGGGCCGGCTGCTGGATCCTGAGCATCAGGGCCAGGTCAATTACAGAGGCGAGCATGATTCCTGGAATAACGAAACCTATGATGTGGAGGATTCTGCATTTGGCCATATCAAGATGAAGAACGGCGCTGTGATCAATCTGCGCGCTTCCTGGGCAATCAACATGGTCGGCGAGACTGGCGCTAACAATGAAGCTCACGCCACGCTGGCCGGTACCAAGGGCGGCCTCGATACGCTGGAGGACAGAGTCAGACTGAATCACGTAGTGGCCAATCAGCCTTCTGTCACCTATGTAGGCAACAAGGTAGCTTCCTATATTCCCGGTTTCAGCCAGGGCCCGGCTCCTCTTTCCAAGGAAGCCGACATTTGGGTTAAGGCGCTCCGCGGCGAAGGCGAACTCTTTGTGACCGCTGATCAGGCTTATTGCGTCACCAAGATTCTGGACGCCATCTATCAGTCTTCCAAGACCGGAAAACCTGTCTATTTTGACTGATCGGGGTTAACAGTATGAATAATATCAATTTGCAGCTCTATTCTTTCGGGTTTGAGTGTAATCTTTCTCTTTTGGATAAAATCAGATGTGCTGGAGAAATGGGTTATGCCGGTGTTGAATTCGCCCGCGGTTATGAAGAGCTTCCGGTTGAGCAGGTAAAAAAGGCTCTGGATGATGCCGGTGTCAAGGCGGTTTCCGCTCATGTGGCATTGGATTTTATGGAGCAGGATCTTCCTTATCTTGCAAAGCTGGGTGTGAAATTTGTAGCCTGCCCCATGGCTCCCTTTAACACTGCTGAAGAGGCTAAAGAGCTTGCTGAAGACCTCAACAAATTTGGTCAGATGGCAAAGCAGTACGGTATTACCATCGGATACCACAATCATACCGGTGAATTTTATCAGGATCAGGGAAAATACCTGATGGATTACCTGATTGAAAATACCGATCCTGAAACGGTTGCTTTTGAAATCGACTGCGGTTGGGCTTCTGCCGCTGGGATCAATCCGGTAGAATATATCAACCAGCATGCAGGTCGTATCGCCGGTATTCACATCAAGGAAAACGGCGGAGTGATCGGAGCGGACAAGCCTCAATCGAGACACGAAGCTCCTAACCATCCAAAATTTGAACTGGATGAGGATGGCAAGCCGATCATTCCTCCTGAATTCAAAAAGATGATGGAAGAACGTGAAAAGCTCAATGTTCCCCAGGGAAGCGGTATTGTGGATTGGAAAGCGGTGAAAGCCGCTGCTGATGCCCAGCGCGAAGGAGTCATCTACGTAGTTGAGCGTGAAGCCAGCTACGGAGGCAAGGACAGAATTGACTGCCTGAAAGAAGATATCGCTTGGTTGAAAGAGAATCTGTAAAAAGTTTTAAGGAAGCGGGAAATGCATTTTGCATTCCCCGCTTCCTTTCCTTTTCTGCAAATGGAGATATCCTATTGGGACATTGGCTTCAACAAGATCCATTACAGTTTTGAGGGAAGGTGGCCAGATGGCACTGCCCTCTTTCCGTGAGCTATCCCCAGCTTTTTTCTCTATCCCCTTCTTGAAATCCTGTTACTTTACCAATTCTTTCTGCGCTGCGAAATCCCGGAGTAGGCGAATTTCCTTTTCTCTGTATGGAGTCCCGTCCGGGTAGAGAATAC
>PPYE01433767.1_pt1 | contig 10130 bp, 6 predicted proteins | sample 1559881 | NCBI WGS metagenome assembly PPYE01 (sample SAMN08240022, study PRJNA423297) | Human gut metagenome, whole genome shotgun sequencing project.
GATAAACCTGTATCAGGCCGCGCCCCTTTATAACGCGGAGATGGCCTATAAGCTGGAGCACGAGGCCGAGGGCCTTCTGCGCCTGTTCGACGAGACCCAGCTGGAGCCCCGGGCTCCGCTGAGTGACCCTCTGCGGCCCAATGCCTGCCCGGTGAAGGGCGGCGCGCCGGAAAACGAGGCCCTGCTGGAGCAGATCGAAGCCTGGAACGCGGACCGGCAGTACGAGCGGATTCTCGAAGCCATCCTGGCGGTGGAGCCGGAGCAGCGGGGCGCAAAGCTGCTGGGCCAGCAGGCCCGGGCGCTGAACAACCTGGGCCGCTTTGAAGAGGCGCTGCAGGTGCTGGAGCAGTGCAAAGAGCAGAGCGCGGCGGACCCGCTGTGGCATTTTCGGGCAGGGTACGCCTGGTATCATCTGGGCAAAGAGGAGAAGGCGCTGGAGGCCTTTGACCGGGCGGACGAGCTGGCCCCCGGCGACGAGGAGACCGAGCGGTATCTGGACTGGTGCCGCAGTGCCATTGCCCTGCCGGTGCAAAAGCAGCCCTTCACCGAGCGTGTGCAGGATTACTGGGCCGCCTTTTCGGCCCGGGAAGCCGAGCTGCGGGCGCTGAGCGAAGCGGGCGAGAACGAAAAAGCCCGCCAGGCCCACGCCCGGCTTCTGGCCGGGGTGTTCGGTGGGGCGGAGTTTTCGCTGGATACCGGGCCGGACGGCCGGCTGCGGCTGGCGGTGTGGGCCGAGTGCATGCCCACCCGCCTGATTCAGATTCTCTACTGGCGGGAGCGGGCCCCCGAGGCGCTGGCGGAGCACTGGGTGTTCTGGCCGGGGCATCCTGCGGACCTTCAGGCCCCCGCCCTGGAAGGGGTGCTGGCCTGGCCGGAAAAGCGGGGCGACAAGGCCGTGGTGGCCCTCTGGGGACCCAATCTGCATGTGGAGCAGGACCTGGCCCCCGCGGCCCGGCTGCTGAGCCAGGCCATGGGCGAAGGGGCCGCACTGTGCCGTGTGGAGCGGCTGGAGGTGCTGGACGCGCCCCGGCCCCAGGGCGGCATGCCTCTGCGCGAGCTACGCAAACAGATGGCGGACTGGTTCTGCGGCGGCGATGAGGCCGCCCTGGACGAGGCCCAGTCCATTGGCTGGAACTACCAGAACTACTGCTACGAGCCTGCCACCCAGGAGGACTGGGCCCTGCGGCAGGACGTGATCGCCGGAGCCACCTGCTGCAGCGAGCTGCTGGCAGACTACTACCGGGGCGACGATTCCCGGATGGACCGTTTGCAGGCGGACGGCGTGATCTGCGGCTTTTTCTTCTACAGCACCGAGCAGGTGCCGGAGGCCCAGCGGGTGGAACTGCGGGGCCGCCTGGAGGATGAGCTGCAGCAGGCAGCGGGGGAGAACGTGTGGATTCTGGGCGGGGCCACCGGCTTTGCCTATTCCTACATCGACTGCATCTGCTTTGATTTGAAGCCGGTGCTGAACGCGGCCAGCGCGCTGCTGAACCGCTACCTCTTTGCCGAGATCGGCTTCCATGTGTTCCGGCTGAACTGCGGCGGCGTGAACCTGCGGGACGAAGCCGCCCGGCCGGGAGAGGAGGCGCAGGGGTGAGAGTTGCCATTGTGGACGATACGCCGGAGGATGCCCTGCGGCTGGAGGAGAATCTGGAGCGGTTTTCCCGCCGCACCGGCGTGGAGCTTACGCCGGTGCGCTTTGCCGACGGGCAGCAGTTTATCCAGGCGGGGCAGGAACAGTTCGACCTGGTGATCATGGACATTGACATGCCCGGTATGGACGGCATGCAGGCCGCCCGTCTGCTGCGCCAAAGCGATCCGGAGGTGCCGCTGATGTTCGTGACCAACATGCCCCAGTATGCCCTGGCGGGCTATGAGGTGGACGCCATCGATTATGTGCTCAAGCCGGTGGAATTCGGCGATTTTGACCTGAAGCTGCAAAAGGCTCTGCGCTATATGCGCCGGGACAAGGAGCGCCCGCTGGCGCTGCATACCACCGCCGGGGTGGTGGCGGTGCGCCCCCGGGAGATTCTGTATGTGGAATCCACCCTGCATTACCTGAACTACCACACCCTGAGCGGGGAATACCGGGTACGCGGAGTCATGGGCCAGGCAGAGCGGGAGCTGGCAAACTGCCATTTTGCCCGCTGCGCCCGCAGCTTTCTGGTGAATCTGCGGTATGTGAGCGCCATTGAAGGGGAGGACGTGGTGCTGGGCAGTCAGCGCATCCGTATCACCCGCACCAAACGGACAGAATTCATGGAGCGGTTTTCCCGCTTTCTGGGAGGAATGGAGCCATGACCAGCGGCCAGGCAATTTTCGAGGAGCTGCGCTTTGTGTGGGAGCTGATGGCAGCGGAATATCTGTTTTTGCTTCCCTTCGCACGGCGCAAAAAGGGCTGGCTGCCTTTGGCCATCGGGGGCCTGGTGCTCTTTTCGCTGCTCAGCCAGGGGTATTTCTTCTGGCTGGAACGGGTGGAACAATACGGTGAGCTGGGCCGGCAGCTGGTGGGCCAGTGGTACATTGTGCTGGCGCTGCTCACCGTGGCCTACAGCCGGCTGTGCTTTTCCATCACATTGTGCGACGCGCTGTACATCGGTATCTCCGGCTACGCGGCCCAGCATGTGGTGTATGTGCTGGTGCATGAGGTGCTGGCGCTTGCGGTCTTCCCGGCCATCACCCGCCATGTGTGGGTGTATGCGATGGTGAGCGCTTTGGCCTGCGCCGGGTTCTACACCTTTTTGTACCGCATCTTCGCCCGGCGGCTGAGCCTGTGCGGCGGGCAGCTCAACCCGGATACCCCCGCCGCCATCCTGTATCATGTGCTGCTGCTGGCGGTGCTTATGTTCTGCACCTTCGGCTGCCAGCGGCTGTTCCATTTTGACCCCGCCATCCGGCTTCTCAGCGCTCAGATCGGGGTGCTGGTCTGCCTGATGATCCTGGGGCTGCAGTTTTTCTCCTACCGAATGATCCAGGCCGGGCGGGAGCGGGCGGTGATTCAGCAGATGCTGCGGGACGGCGAGCGCCAGTACGCCCACTCCAAGGAGCTGATCGACATGGTCAACCGGAGCGTTCACGACCTGAAGCACACCCTGCGGGCGCTGCGCACCATGCAGGAGAGCGACCGGATGGCCTTTGTGGAGGAGACCGAGCGCAACCTGGAACAGTACCAGCGGCTGGTGCACACCGACAACGAGCTGCTGAACACCATCCTGGCGGAGAAAAGCCTTTATTGTGAGAGTCGGGGCATTCGCTTCACCTGCACGCTGGGCAAGGCCGAGCTGGACTTTGTGTCGGTGCCGGACCTGTATACCCTGCTGGGCAACGCCATCGACAATGCGGTGGAGAGCGTGATCCAATTGCAGGAGGAGGAAAAGCGGGTGGTGCAGCTGAGCATCCAGACGAGCGGCGGCTGCGTGTGTATTCAGACCAACAACTATTACGCGGGCTGCCTGCAGCTGGAAAACGGCCTGCCCCGCACCACCAAGGCGGACGCGGCGGCCCACGGCTATGGGCTGCGCAGCATTCGCTATCTGGCAAAAAAATATGGCGGCTCCATGAGCGTGAGCTGCCGGGACCAGGTGTTCGTGCTGCAGGTCATCCTGCCCATCCCGCGTGCCTGAATCTTGTGAAAATGCCCTGTTTTGCAGGGCATTTTTTTGTGTCCGCATGCCGGTTCTGCCCGGATTCTGCAAGTTCTGCCACCCGTCTTGAACTGCCTGTTTTGGCTGTGCTATAAATGGCACAGACCAAAAACGCCCCGGGGCGTTACAAGCAAGTGAGCAAAACAGGAGGAAGATGTCATGCAGAAAAAACGGTCGATTCCGCTTTTGGTGCTCATCGGAGTGCTGGTTGCGGCGCTGGGTGTGGGCAATGTGTTCGCATTCAAATATGCGCCCATCATCAGCACCTATCTGGGCCACAAGAGCTATGAGGTGCGCAGCGACGGCACGGCCGAGGACACCGAATACTTCAAGAGCGTGTTCACCAGCGAGGCCGAGCGGCTGGAGGCGGATGCCCAGGCGGCCCGCGAGACTGCAGCCGAGGGCTTCGTGCTGCTGAAAAACGACAACAATGCACTGCCCATGCAGCCGGGCAAGGTGACGTTGTTCGGCGTGAGCAGCGCCAGCATCCTTTACGGCGGCGGCGGAAGCGGCGCGGTGGATACCTCCACTGCCCCCACCCTGAAAGCCGCTCTGGAAGAGGCGGGCTTTTCGGTAAACCCCACCATGTGGGATTTCTACACCACCGGCGCGGCGGCGGATATCCGCATGGACGTGGCGGATATGGCCGGCACCGGCCGGTATGTGATCCATGAGGCGGCCCCCGGCCTGATCGGGGCCGAGCAGGAACAGAGCTTTGCGGAATACGGCGACGCGGCCATCGTGACCCTGGCCCGCTCCGGCAGCGAGAGCGCCGACCTACCCACCGTATACGACGAGAGCTACGCCCAGCCCATGGATGTGGAGGGCTTTCTGGGGGCCTTCCACTCCGACCCGGTGGACTCCCCGGAGGACATCGGCCGCCACTATCTGGAGCTGACCGCCAACGAGGAGGCGCTGCTGGAGTATGTGGCCCAGCGCTTTGACCGGGTGATCGTGCTCATCAACTCCGGCAACACCATGGAGCTTTCCTTCCTGGACCAGGAGCAGTATGGGGTGGATGCCTGCCTGTGGATCGGCAACCCCGGCCAGGACGGCCTGTATGCGGTGGGTGATCTGCTCAGCGGTGCGGTATCGCCCTCCGGCAAAACCGTGGACACCTACGCCTACGACCCGCTGGGCGCGCCCGCGGTGCAGAACTTCGGCGACAATCGGATGACCGGAGCCGAGAATGCCACCCACGACACCTACGTGGTGTATCAGGAGGGCATCTATGTGGGCTACAAATACTACGAGACCCGGTATGAGGATACCGTGCTGGGCCAGGGCAACGCTGCCAGCGCGGTGGGCGCCACCAGCCTGGCGGACGGCGGCTGGACCTATGCGGACGAGGTGCAGTTCCCCTTCGGCTACGGCCTGAGCTACACCACCTTTGAACAGACGCTGGAAAAGGCGGACAAGGACCGGGACGACACCTTTACCTTTGAGGTGAAGGTGACCAACACCGGCGAAACCGCGGGCAAGGACGTGGTGCAGATCTACGCCCAGAGCCCCTACACCGAATATGACCGGGCAAACGGGGTGGAAAAGGCCTCGGTGCAGCTGGTGGGCTTTGCCAAGACCGAGACCCTGCAGCCCGGCGAGAGCCAGACCGTGACCATCCAGGTGGACCAGGAGGAGCTGAAGAGCTACGACGCCAGTGCCAACGGCGGCGAGGGCAGCTACATTCTGGAGGCGGGTGACTACTACTTCACTGCCGCTGCCGATTCCCACGCCGCGGTGAACAACATCCTGGCCGCCAAGGGGGCCGAGGGCATGGACGAGGCGGGCAACGCCGAGCTGGCCAAGAGCTTCACCCTGGAGGAGAGTGACGCCTATCAGGTATCCTCCTACACCGGCGAGCCGGTAAAGAACCAGTTCACCGACGCGGACATGCGCAACTACGATGCGGATTTCCAGTACCTGACCCGCAGCGACTGGGCGGGCAGCTATCCCGAACCCTACGTGCTGGAGGCCACCGATGCCATGGTGGAGGCTCTGGCAGTGCCCACCGGTACCGATGACCCCGAGGCCGAGATGCCGGTAACCGGCGCGCAGAATGGCCTGTCGCTGGCCATGCTGCGGGAGGCCGAGGCGGACGATCCCGCCTGGGAGCTGCTGCTGGACCAGCTGAGCGCCAAGGAGATGTATGACCTGGTGCGTGTGGGCGGCTACCAGACCGGCGCGGTGAACTCGGTGAGTGCCCCCGCCACCGTCTGTGTGGACGGCCCCGCCTATGTGGGCAACGCGGGCACCACCGGTGTGACCCGCCCGGAAAAGACCTATGCCTGGTGCTCGGAGGTGGTCATCTCCTCCACCTGGAACCAGGACCTGGCCTATCAGATGGGCCAGCTGATTGGTGAGGACTGCCTGGCCCAGGGCGAACTGAACTTCGCGGGCTGGTACGCACCCGCCATGAACATCCACCGCACCGCCTTTTCCGGCCGGAACTTCGAGTACTACTCGGAGGACGGCTTCCTCTCCGGCCAGTTGGGCGCATCCACCGTGGCCGGCGCCCGGGAGAAGGGCGTGATCACCTTTGTAAAGCACTTTGCGCTGAATGACCAGGAGACCAACCGCTCCGGCATCAGCACCTTCGCCAACGAGCAGAGCATCCGCGAGCTGTATCTGAAGGCCTTTGAGCCCAGCATCGCCGGAGGCGACGAGGGCACCCTGGGCGTGATGCTCAGCATGAACCGCATCGGCTTCAAATGGTCCGGCAACCACAAGGGCCTGGCCACCAATGTGGTGCGGGGCGAATGGGGCTTCGACGGCATCATGATTACCGACCAGGCCTCCTATCCCCAGTCCTTCCCGGCGCTGGCCATCCGCGGCGGCCTGGGGGGCGGCACCGATCTGTGGCTGAACAGCGGCGCCGACAACTGGCAGATCGAGGACTACCAGAACAACGCCACCGTGATGACCCAGCTGCGTCAGGCCACCAAGCACATCCTGTATGCAGTGTCTCAGAGCTTTGCCATGAACGGCATCTCCTCCAGCGCCCGGGTGGTGCAGGTAACGCCTCTGTGGCAGACCTGGCTCTACGCGCTGGACGGCGCGGTGGTACTGGCTGCCGTGGCCGGTGTGGTGCTGATTGTGAAAAAGACCCGCTGGCGGGAGACGATCCAGGTGAACGGGAAGAGCGGCGAACAGTAAGCGGGCGATAAACTGCCCGCGGGAGTGAAAAAACGGTGTTCCCTGCACTGTGTGCTCCCGCCGCTCCCCGGCCGCCGGGCTGGCGGAACGTTTCCTCTTTTTTATAAAACAGGCAAGGGCCTGCCGGATTCCGGCAGGCCCTTGCCTGTGCTTGTTTATTTGATCCGCTTTGCCAGCCCGGCGGCGTAGGCGCCCGGGGGAGGGGGCACCGGCACGGTGCCGCCCTGCCAGGCGGAGAGATAGGCCGCGTTGGTGACCAGCAGGCTTTCCAGTGCATCCGTCACCGGGCACAGGGGGGCGCGATGGTCTTCCACCGCCGCCAGGAAATCCGCCACGATGCCCGCCTGCTGCACCTCGTTGGGCTCCTCGGGGGCGGTCCACTGCTCCTCGGTGCAGGGGATGGGCCCGAAATAGCCGGTGGTGCTTTGGGCGAAGTCCCGCTCGTCGCGGGAAAGGCGGCGCAGGGTGAAAAGCCGGTCGTTTTCCAGAATCAGCTGGCCCTTGCTGCCGCTGAGTTCCAGCCGGTTGGTGCCGGGGAATTCCCGGCTGGAGGCGATGAACTGGCCGGTGGCCCCATCCGCCCAGCGCAGGTGCAGGGTCACGTCGTTTTCCACCTGAATGGCCCGCTCGGCCCCGAATTCACACAGGGCTGTCACCTCTTTGGGCATGCCGCAGAGCCAGGTGAACAGGTCCAGCTGGTGGCTGGCCTGGGTGAGCAGCAGCCCGCCGCCCTCGCCCTTCCAGCTGCCCCGCCAGGGCTGACTGGCATGGTAGGCGGGGGTTCGGTAGAGGTTGGTAATCAGCCAGCAGGTGCGCTTGAGCTGCCCCAGCGCGCCGCTCTGCACCAGCTGCTTTGCCTGCCGGTACGCGGCGCTGGCCCGGCGGCAGTAGAGCACCCCGGCGGTCAGCTCCGGGCGGGCCCGGCAGGCAGCCAGCAGGGCGCGGGCCTCATCCGCGTCCACCGCCAGCGGCTTTTCGATCAGGGGATGCACCCCGGCCTTTAACGCCTGCAGCGCCATGGGCACATGCTGGTTGTGGGGCGTGCAGATCATCACCACATCCACAAGGCCGCTGTGCAGCATGGCCTCGTAGTCGGTGAAAAGGGCGGTGTCCGGGGCGCAGAAGGCGTCCCGGGCACTGGTCAGATGGTCCGGGCTGCGGCTGGACAGGGCAGTGACGCGCCCGCCGGGGATTTTTCCCTCGGCAAACAGGCCCAGATACACCCGGGCGATGGAGCCGATGCCGGCAATGCCGACGCGCAGCATGGCGATTCCTCCTTTGAAAACAGAATGATCAGGCCAGATGCTGCAACAGAAATTCCAGCTGGGCGTCCTCGTACCAGTTTACCCGCTCATGGGTGTATTTGTCGAATAAAATCTGCCGTTTGTCTGTGCTGGTTGAATGCTGGAACAGGGCCAGCTGGGCAGCAGCGGGGCTGAGCGGATCCATCCGGCTGCTGCCCAGCAGAAAGGCGCAGCCCTCCGGCGGGGTAAGATTCATACAGTCCAGATAATCCAGTGCGCAGAACAGCTCTTCCTGCCGGCTGCGGGTGGGATTTTGGGCGCGGAACCAGTTGGTCAGGGGCTGATAATAGCCGCCCGCGCCGGCGCCTGCCATGGTTCGCAGATCCAGCAGCAGTGGGTTTAGCACCGTGCAGACAGTCACCGCGTCGCTTTGGGCGGCACACAACAGCGCCATCGCGCCGCCCAGCCCTTCGCCGCTCACGGCGACAGGCAGGTGCGGAAAAAGCTGCCGTGCGGCGCGCAATGCCCGCAAAGCGGCTTTGTAAGTGCGCAGCAGTACTGGTACGCCGCCGGGGGTTTGGGGGTCTGGCGCACCGCAGCATACCGCGGCGTCGGCGGGCAGCTCGGGGGCCAACACGGCGCAGCCTGCAGGCAGATATCGGCTCAGATAGTAATGGCCCCGTGCGGAACGGCCGATATCATGAAAGTCGATCAGCACGCTGGTGGGGGTAGCTGGCCGGAGCAGCCGAGCGCAGAGTACGTCCTCGCCGTTTTGCAATATCAGGCGGCAGAACGCGGCCTGCGGGGAGGAAAAGTCTTCGGTTTCGTGCAGATCGTCTGGAGCAAGACTCGCCTGACAGGTGTTCCAGAAAATGTCAAAATCCACAGGATGCTGCGTGGAGCAGGTGGGTGCAGGCCAGTTGGTACGGTTTGTCATACATATTCCTCCTCTTCCCAGAGATCGGGCCCCTGACAGCAGAAAAAGCGAATCAGCCGGTCATCAAATTCCTGAATCTCTTCATGGGCAAAATCCGGATACAGCAGATGTCGCTTAGGCGAGGTGATCCGGTTGTAGACCGCATACTGGGTAACAGGTGGGCAGATCGTGTCTTGAAAACCGGTGGCAAACAGCACCGGGCAGCGAACCATGGGGGCAAAGTTGATGGTATCCACATAGCCAAGTTTGCGGAAGATTTCGTCAGTATGCAGGCCCATCGGGTCGAACCAGCGCATGTAATAGCGCAGACCCTCGTAGGCGATCAGATCGGCATCCAACTCCCAGACTTTCTGGAAATCACTGAGAAACGGATACTGGATGCCTGCCTTCCGGATCAGATCCGAATGGAGGGCGGCGGTGGCCAGCGCAAGCGCACCGCCCTGAGAACCGCCGTTCACATAGACCCGGTCCAGATCCAGGCCGGGCAGCTGCCGGGCAATGCGGATCAGCAGGGCAATATCCTGATGAACCTTGACATAATACATCTGTTCAGGTGGACCGTCCAGTCCAAGAATCATGTTGCCGCTGGCACGAGTGCTCTGGTAGGAGGCGGCATCCAGGCTGGCACCCCCCTGGCCCCGGCAGTCCATGGCCAGCATGGCCACTCCCATGCTGGCGGCGTAGCTGGTCAGCTCCAACCAGCTGCGGGTGGCGCCGGGGTAACCGTGGAAATGCAGCAGCAGCGGTACCGGCTGCTCCGACGCGGGGCGGATGTATTTGGCATAGAGCAGCGAACCATCTGCCCCGCGAAAGCGCAGCTCCTGATAGCGCACGGAACCACGGGCGGGAAATGGGCCGTCACGCAGTTCCCATTCTAACGGGACACGATTCATCTCCGCCATGCGTTCGGCCCAGAAGACGGCGAAATCCTCTGGGCAGGGGGTGGTACCCCGATAGGAGTCCAGAAAAGAACGGTCATCGGGTTTCCATGTCATAAAAACACTTCCTTATTTGTTGAGTATTTGAAGGCAGAATTCGGAACGAACCGGACTTGCCTTGTATCAGTTGAAGGTGGTGCGTTCAAACAGGTGGGAGACCTGCGCCGCCAGCAGGCTGTGCTCCGGGGCGGCCAGCTTGGGGTCCTGCTCCAGC
>PPYE01171444.1_pt1 | contig 10127 bp, 8 predicted proteins | sample 1559881 | NCBI WGS metagenome assembly PPYE01 (sample SAMN08240022, study PRJNA423297) | Human gut metagenome, whole genome shotgun sequencing project.
GCACGACCTGGCGGCCGGGCAATGATATTTACGGCATCCTGCCGATGATCGTCGGCAGCCTTTACATCACGGCGGGCGCGATTGTTGTTGGCGTGCCGATCGGCCTGCTGACCGCCATCTTTATGGCGTTCTACTGCCCGAAGCGCATCTATGGTATTCTCAAGCCCTGCACCGAACTGCTCGCGGGCATCCCGTCCATTGTATACGGCTTTTTCGGCATGGTGGTCATCGCGCCGACCGTGCTCAGTGTAGCCAAGTTTTTCGGGGCGGGCATTTCCTCCGGCGCGACCATCCTGTCCGCATCCATCCTGCTCGGCATCATGATCCTGCCGACCATCATCGGCGTATCCGAGGCTGCGCTGCGCGCGGTGCCGAACGCCTACTATGAGGGCGCGGTCGCAATGGGCGCAACCCACGAGCGCGCGGTGTTCTCGGTCATGCTGCCGGCGGCAAAGTCCGGCGTGCTGGCGGGCATCGTGCTCGGCATCGGCCGCGCGATCGGCGAGACCATGGCGGTCATCATGGTAGCGGGCAACCAGCCGCGCCTGACGGCAAGCCTGCTGGACGGCATCCGCACCATGACCGCGAACATCGTCATCGAGATGGGCTATGCGAGCGGCCTGCACCGCGAGGCGCTGATTGCCACGGGCGTTGTACTGTTTGTATTTATCCTGCTGATTAACCTGGCGTTCTCGGTACTCAAAAGGAGGAAGGACGCATGACAAGCGAAGCGACAAAGACCACGGAAAAGGCTCAGGCCAAGGAAAAGGAGCAGCCCAAAAAGATGTACGGCCGCACCAAGGCGCGCGTGCAGAAGGGCTTTGTTTACGGCGCAGCAGTCATTACCTTCGCCGTGCTGCTGTTCCTGATTGCATACATCCTGATCAACGGCATCCCGAACCTCAAGCCCTCGCTGTTTGAGTGGACCTATAATTCGGACAACGTATCCATGATGCCGGCCATTATCACCACGGTACAGATGACACTGCTGGCGCTGGTCATTGCCGTACCGCTCGGCCTGTTCACCGCCATTTACCTCAATGAGTACGCCAAGCGCGGCAACAAGCTGGTCAATCTGATCCGCATCACGACCGAGACGCTGTCCGGCATCCCGTCTATCGTGTACGGCCTGTTCGGCATGCTGTTCTTTGTCACCCAGCTGCACTGGGGCTACTCGCTGATTGCGGGCGGCATGACGCTGGCCATCATGATCCTGCCGCTCATCATGCGCACCGCAGAGGAAGCGCTGATGGCCGTGCCGGATACCTTCCGCGAAGGCTCGTTCGGCCTGGGCGCCGGCCGCCTGCGCACGGTATTCCGCATTGTGCTGCCGAGCGCGATGCCCGGCATCCTGTCCGGCATCATCCTGGCAATCGGCCGTATCGTCGGCGAGACCGCCGCGCTGATCTTCACCGCGGGCACGATGGCGCAGATCCCCGGCCTGTTCCAGTCCGGCCGTACGCTCGCTATCCATATGTATGTACTGTCCGGCGAGGGCCTGCACATGAACGAAGCATACGCGACCGCGGTCGTGCTGCTGGTTGTCGTGCTGCTGATGAATGCACTCTCGGCGTTTGTCGCCAAAAAGCTGACCAAAAAGTGATGGGCCGTAAAACGGAGGACGGTATGGAGCGGAGTGAATACATACAGTCGATCCGGCGCATGGCGCCGTTCCGCAGCGCACAGCAGGATACCGATGTGTACGATGCAGCCGCTTCGGCGCGCGCGCTGCGGCAGGCCTCCGGCATGAATGATAAAAGAGGGTTATCTATGAACGAAAATAAAATTGAAATCAAGGACATGAACCTTTATTACGGGGATTTCCATGCCCTGCATGATATTGATTTGGATATTAAGGCCAACGAGATCACGGCTTTTATCGGCCCGTCCGGCTGCGGCAAGTCCACCCTGCTGCGCTCGCTCAACCGCATGAACGACTTGGTGGAGGGCTGCAAGATCACGGGCGACATCCGCCTCGACGGCGAGGATATTTACCACGACTGCGACGTAAACCTTTTGCGCAAGCGCGTGGGCATGGTGTTCCAGAAGCCCAACCCGTTCCCGATGTCGATCTATGACAACATCGCCTACGGCCCGCGCACGCACGGCATCAAGAGCCGCGTCAAACTCGACGAGATCGTCGAGACCTCGCTGCGCCATGCCGCCATCTGGGACGAGACCAAGGACTGCCTGAAAAAGTCCGCGCTGTCCATGTCCGGCGGCCAGCAGCAGCGTATCTGCATCGCCCGCGCCCTCGCGGCCGACCCGGAGGTGCTGCTGATGGACGAGCCGACCTCCGCGCTTGACCCGATTTCGACTGCGAAGATCGAAGACCTTGTCCTCGAGCTGAAAAAAGATTATACTATTGTTATGGTGACGCACAACATGCAGCAGGCCACCCGCGTATCCGACACGACCGCGTTCTTCCTGCTGGGCGATATGATCGAGGTCGGTGAGACCGAGAAGCTGTTCTCCATGCCGAAGGACAAGCGCACCGAGGACTACATCACGGGGAGGTTCGGCTGATGAGAAACCGTTTCGATACCCAGCTGATAGAGCTGAACAACGAATTGATCGCCATGGGCGCGCTGTGCGAGAACGCAATCGCAAGCTCGGTCAAGGCGCTGCTGAGCGAGGATGTCAAGCTCGCCGCCTCCGCTATCCGCATCGACCAGGAGATCGACCGCAAGGAGCGCGAGATCGAGTCCATGTGCCTCAAGCTCCTGCTCCAGCAGCAGCCGGTCGCGAGCGACCTGCGCCTGATCTCCGCCGTGCTCAAGATGATCACGGACATTGAGCGCATCGGCGACCAGGCAAGCGATATCGCGGAGATTGTCACCTACCTGCCGAAAATCAGCGGCCATAACAAGCACATCGAGGAGATGGCGCAGGCGACCATCAAGATGGTCACCGACAGCCTGGACGCGTTCGTGCGCCGTGACCTGACGCTCGCGTGGAGCGTCATTGAATACGACGATGTGGTCGATAATCTGTTCACTGCGTGCAAAAAAGACCTGATTGCGGACATCGCAAATAACCCGGCAGACGGCGAGCGTGTGCTCGACATCCTGATGATCGCCAAGTATCTGGAGCGCATCGGCGACCATGCGACCAACATTGCCGAGTGGGTCGAGTTCTCCATCACAGGCACGCACAAGAGCGCGGAGTAACGGCAGAGTTTTAAGGAAATCACTGCAACGCAGTGATTTTCTGTTAATGTGCGCCTGACGGCGCGGGATTTGGGCTGAAAATGGCCGCAAGGGGCGGCCTACGAGGAGGAAACGCATGATTTACTGCGTGGAGGATGACGCAGGTATCCGCGAACTGGTTGTTTATACGCTGCAAAACACCGGGCTGGAAGCGCGCGGCTTTTCGGACGGCGGCGCGCTGTTTGACGCGCTGCGCCTGGATAAGCCCCAGCTGATCCTGCTGGACATCATGCTGCCCGGCGAGGACGGCATTACCATCCTGCGGCGGCTGCGCGCCGCGCAGGACACCGCAAAGATCCCGGTTATCCTGCTGACTGCGAAAAACACGGAATATGACAAGGTGGTCGGGCTGGACAGCGGCGCGGACGACTATATCGCCAAGCCCTTCGGCATGATGGAGCTGGTGGCGCGCATCCGTGCGGTGCTGCGCCGCACGCAGGGCGAGGCGCCGGAGGAGTCCGGCTCCCACCTGCTGGTTGCGGGCAGCATCTGTGTGGACGAGCGCGCGCACAGCGTGCACGTCGGCGACACCGAGGTGCAGCTCACGCTCAAGGAGTACCAGCTGCTGTGCCTGCTGATGAAAAACCGCGGTGCGGTGCTCACCCGTGATGTGCTGCTCGAAAATATCTGGGGATACGGCAATGAAAGCGAGACCCGTACCGTGGACGTGCATATCCGTACGCTGCGGCAGAAGCTGGGCACGGGCGGTTCGATGATCGAAACCGTCCGCGGTGTCGGCTACCGCATGGGAGACCACGGATGAGGAAGCGCGTATTCGGCAGTATCTTCTTAACGGCGCTCGTCACCCTGCTGCTGACCGCGTCGCTGCTGCTGATTGCGGTGCATTCCGGCCTGTCCCACGATATGCGCGGGCGGCTGGCCAATGAATGCAGCTACATCGCTGCGGCCATCCAGGACGACGACTGGCAGGAGCTGGTGCGGATCGGCCGGGTGTATGCGGACCGGATCACCCTGATTGGGGAAGACGGTGCGGTGCTGTATGACAACGAGAGCGACGTAAGCGGAATGGAAAACCATGCGTCGCGCCCCGAGGTTGCGGCGGCGATGGAAAAGGGCGTGGGCGAATCCAGCCGCCTGTCCGACACGCTGTCCCAGCAGACCTATTACTATGCGCTACGGCTGGGGGACGGCATGGTGCTGCGCGTCGCGTCCACAGCGGACAGCGCGCTGGGCGCCCTGTCCACGGCCTCGCCGTGGATCGTGCTGATCATCCTGCTGGCGCTGCTGGTGGCAGCGGTGCTGGCAAGCTGGCTGACCCATGTGTTCCTCGAGCCGATCGTGTCGCTCGACCTGCATGAGCCGCTCAAAAACGATGCATATGACGAGCTTTCCCCCCTGCTGCACCGCATGGACAAGCAGAACCGCAAGATCGCGTCCCAGCTGAACGAACTCAAGCGCCGTCAGGCGGAGTTTGACGACATCACCGCACGCATGGACGAGGGGCTGGTGCTGTTTTCTGCGCAGGGGGACATCCTGTTTGCCAACCGCGCGGTGTGCGCGCTCTTTCCCGAGGACAGCGCCAAAGGCGGCTACATGACCCTGTGCCGCGACCCGGAGTATGTCCGCGTGGTCGAAGAAGCGCTGGGCGGCGAGAGCGCGCATGGCCGCATGGAAAAGGACGGCCGCGTCTATTCACTGACCGCAAGCTCGGTCGCGGAGGACGGGCAGGGGCACGCGGCGGTGCTGTTCGTGGTCGATATCACCGAGCGCGACCAGGCGGAGCGCCAGCGGCAGGAATTCACCGCCAATGTGTCGCATGAACTCAAGACCCCGCTGACCAGTATCATGGGTTTTGCGGAGATCATGGAGAACGGCATCGTCAAACCGGAGGATATTGCGCCCTTTGCGGGCAAGATCCGCACCGAGGCCAGACGCCTGCTGACGCTCATCGAGGACATCATCCGCCTGTCCCAGCTGGACGAAGGCGGCGACCCGACCCCGTTTGAGACGGTCGAGCTGGCCGCGCTCTGCGGCACGGTGCGCGACCGATTGCAGCACAAGGCGGCGGAACATAAGATTATGCTCAGCGTTGCGGGCGCGCCGGTCACGGTTTCCGGCCAGCGCCGCACGCTCGAGCAGATGGTTTTCAACCTCGCGGACAACGCGATCGCCTACAATAGGCCGGGCGGCAGTGTGCTGCTGGAGACCGGCGAGGAAGGCGGCGCGCCGTTTGTGCGCGTGTCGGATACCGGCATCGGCATTGCGCCCGCGGACCAGCAGCGCGTGTTCGAGCGCTTCTACCGCGTGGACAAGAGCCACAGCAAGATGACCGGCGGCACCGGCCTCGGCCTGTCCATCGTCAAGCACGGCGCGGCGATGCATCATGCGCAGATCGAGATGCAGAGCGCTTTGGGCGAGGGGACGAAGATCACCCTGCGCTTCCCCAAAACACAGGCAGAATAAAAACACCCCCGCAGGCCCAGCCTGCGGGGGTGTTTATTTTTCAGGACGACGGAACCAGTCCGTGGGCGCGCCGCGCCGCTCGCGGCGGCGAAAATGGCTGACAATGCGGCGTTTTTCGCCGCAGCCTTCGCAGATTTCAGGCTGTAAAGATAATCTGACGTCTTTTTCCGTGTAGTGCGCATGTTCAAGCCGGTTAAAGCAGTCCAGACAATACCGTGCCATAAAATCACATCAATACTACTTTATACTACTTTATCGGATAATGCAATATTCAATTGCATAAAATGATATAGTGTAAGATAGAAACGAGGTGGGATCAATGAAGTCATTAAAAGAGAAAATATCAATTACGTTAGATGTAGATGTAATTGAGAAAATACGCAGATTAGCCGATGAAGATGACCGCTCGGTCTCACAATATATCAATTTAATCCTGCGAAATTATTTGAAAGAAAAATAAGACCAGCTGTTAAGCTGGTCTTTTTGATTGGGTCAGGACAACCTGCCCTTGAAATCCTCATATCCAAACATGCGCACGGCCTCGTCCGTGCCGTCCGCGCGGCGGATGGCGATGAGCGGCAGCGGCACGCCGTTGAAGGTGTTGGTCTTGACCATGGTGTACAGCGCCATGTCCTCAAACACGACCTGCTCGCCTTCGAGCAGGCGGGTGTCGAACGAATACTCGCCGATCACGTCGCCCGCAAGGCAGGAACGGCCGGTCAGCAGGTAGGTGAACGCCTTTTTGCCCGGCTCGCCCGAACGCCACACCGGCGGGCGGTAGGGCATTTCGAGCACGTCCGGCATGTGGCAGGCCGCCGAGGTATCCAGAATGGCAATGTCCTTGCCGTTGTGCATGACTTCGAGCACGGTGGAAACCAGATAACCCGCGTTCAGCACGACCGCTTCGCCCGGCTCGAGATAGATCTGCACGTTGTACTTTTCACGCAGATCGTTGATGCACTTGACGAGGGTCTCCACGTCGTAGTCGTCGCGCGTGATATGGTGGCCGCCGCCGAGGTTGAGCCACTTCATGCCTTCCATATATCCGCCGAAGCGTTCCTCAAACGCCGCGACCGTGCGGACAAGGTCGTCCGCGTTCTGCTCGCACAGGGTGTGGAAGTGGAAGCCGTCAATGCCGGCGAGCAGCTCGGGCTGGAAGTTTGCCTCGGTGATGCCCAGACGCGAGGTCGGGCCGCAGGGGTCGTACATCGCGTGTTCGGCGGGCTGGGTGGAGCACTCGGGGTTGAGCCGCAGGCCGCAGCTCTTGCCCGCCGCGCGGGCCAGGTTGCCGTATGCCTTCCACTGGTTGAACGAATTGAATACAATGTGGTCGGCGTAGTGCAGGATCTCCTGAAATTCGCCCTCCGCGTAGGCGGGGGAGTAGACGTGCGTCTCGCCGCCGAATTCCTCCTTGCCGAGACGCGCTTCGTACAGGCCGGAGGCCGTCGTGCCAGCGAGGTACTCGCGCAGCAGCGGGTAGACCGAGAACATGGAGAACGCCTTCTGCGCGAGCAGGATCTTGGCACCCGTGCGGTCGGCGACGTCGCGCAGCACCGCGAGGTTCTGCACCAGCCGGTTCTCGTCTACGATAAAACAGGGGGTGGGAAGCTCGGTAAATCTCATATCAGTCCACCAGCACCGGATTGTCGTTGATCTGCCACGGCAGGCCCCACTTGTTCAGGGCTTCCATGTACGGATCGGGATCGAACTCCTCAACCGTATAAACGCCGGGTTTGTTCCACTTGCCGGTCATCAGCATCATCGCGCCGATCATTGCGGGCACGCCGGTGGTGTAGCTGATGGCCTGCGAGCCGACCTCGCGGTAGCACGCCTCGTGGTCGCACACGTTGTAGATATAGGCGGTCTTTTCCTTGCCGTCCTTTTTGCCGGTGAAGATGCAGCCGATGTTGGTCTTGCCCTTGGTGCGCGGGCCGAGGGTCGCGGGGTCGGGCAGCAGCGCCTTGAGGAACTGGATCGGCACGATCTGGTGCCCCTCGAACTCGATCGGGGTGGTGGACAGCATGCCGACGTTCTCCAGACACTTCATGTGGGTCAGGTAGGACTGGCCGAAGGTCATGAAGAAGCGGATGCGCTTTACATCCGGGATGTTCCTGGCCAGCGACTCGATCTCCTCGTGGTGCAGCAGGTACATATCCTTGTGGCCGACCTGGTCAAAGTCATACTCGCGCTTGATGGACATGGCCGGGATCTCGACCCAGTGGCCGTTCTCCCAGTAGGAGCCGGGCGCGGAAACCTCGCGCAGGTTGATCTCCGGGTTGAAGTTGGTTGCGAACGGATAGCCGTGGTCGCCGCCGTTGCAGTCCAGGATGTCGATGGTGTCGATCTGGTCGAACAGGTGCTTCTGCGCGTAGGCGCAGTACGCCTGCGTCACGCCCGGGTCAAAGCCCGAGCCCAAAAGCGCAGTCAGGCCGGCCTTTTCAAACTTCTCCTTATACGCCCACTGCCAGGAGTAGTCAAAGTAAGCGGTGAAGCCCTCCTCCTTGCAGCGCTTCTCGTAGATGGCGCGCCATTCCGGGTCATCCGTGTCCTCAGGCTCGTAGTTGGCGGTGTCCATGTAGTTGACGCCGCACCTCAGGCACGCGTCCATGATGGTCAGGTCCTGATAGGGCAGGGCGATGTTCATGACGATGTCCGGCTTGTACTCGTCGATCAGCGCGCACAGCTCGTCGAGGTTGTCCGCGTCCACCTTGGCGGTGCGGATCTTGGTGGGGGTGGTGCCGTCCAGCTTCTCCTTGATCGCGTCGCACTTGGACTTGGTGCGCGAGGCGATCATGATCTCCTCAAAAACGTCGCTGTTCTGGCAGCACTTGTGAATGACTACGCCGGCAACGCCGCCGCAGCCGATAATCAGGGCTTTTCCCATGATAAATTCCTCCTTGTAATAAAGCGGTATGAATTGTTTTTACGGTAATATTTGTGGGTTAAGGTACTGCGCATTGTGCTGGTGTGGCAGCCGTTCTGCTTGCCGTGATACAGAAGCAGGGCAGCAGTACCAAAGCGGAACAATGCTTTTGCGCGCGCAGCGCGCCCTAAAGGGAAAGGGGTTGATTCGCAAGAAGGGGGAAACCGCAGGTGTTCCCCTTCTTGTGCGCAGTGCGGCCGCGCAGGCCGCATTTTCCGTCCAGTTGGTAAAGTGGACACAGCCACAGGGGAGGGAGCGCAGGTCTGTGCCTTACTCCTCCACTTTTTCGAGCAGTTTCTGCACATAATTGGGCAGGTAGAACGCACCCTTGTGCAGGTTGGTGTTGTAATACCGGGTTTCGATGCCGCGGGCGTTCCATGCATTCGCGTCGAGGTCGCGCACCGGATGCACGCCGCGCGACGAGAACCCGAACAGCCAGTGGCCGGACGGGTAGGTCGGGATGTGCGCCTGGAACAGGCGCGACAGCTCGAACGAGTGCACGATGTTGCGGTGCGCGCGCTGGCAGGCGAGCGCGTCGCCCTTGTAGAACGGGCTTTCGTGCTGGTTGACCAGCACACCGTGCTCCCCCAGCGCCTTGTAGCAGTTGCCGTAGAACTCCATCGTGAACAGGCCCTCGCCCGGGCCGAACGGGTCGGTCGAGTCGATGATGATGAGGTCGTATTCGTCCTCGATGCGGCGGATATACTTGAGGCCGTCCTGATACAGGATGTGCACGCGGGGGTCGTCCAGCGAGCAGGCCACCGTCGGCAGGAATTCCTTGCACACCGCGACCACGCGTTCGTCGATCTCGACAAGGTCGATGTGCCCGATGTGCGGATAGCGGCACAGCTCGCGCACGCAGCCGCCGTCGCCGCCGCCGATGACGAGCACCTTTTTGACCCGGTCGCCCAGCACGGCGAGCGGGACGTGCACCATCATCTCGTGGTAGATGAATTCATCGCGCTCGGTCAGCATCATGTAGCCGTCGAGCGTCAGGAACCGGCCGAATTCCTCGCACTCGAACACATCGATGCGCTGGAAGTCGCTCTGTTCGGTGTAAAGCTGCCGGTCGACCTGGATCTGCAGGCCGACGGTCGGCGTATGCATTTCGGTAAACGTCAATCGCATGGGCTGATGACTCCTTTGATCACTTGCAGGTTGTTGACATCCGGGTCCTCGGTGCCGAGCAGCATGCAGTTCTTGTCCTTGGCGTAGTGGATGTAGTCGAGGATGTCGCGGGTGATGCGCTCGCCCGGGGCGAGGATCGGGATGCCGGGCGGATAGCACATGACGAACTCCGCGCAGATGCGGCCGTTTGCCTCGTCGAGCGGGACGGACTGCTTGTCCGCGTAAAACGCCTCCTGCGGCGCGGCGACAACCTGCGGGGAGATGTATTCCTGCCGCATGAGGGTGGCTTTGTCGCGCTTGTAGCGGCGGCGGATGTCGGCCAGCGCCGCGACCAGCCGCTCGAGGTCGCGCTCGCGGTCGCCGACCGAGACGTAGGCAAGCAGGTTGCCCAGGTCGCCGAACTCGGTCTGGATGTCGTAAAAGTCGCGCAGTACGTCATATAC
>PPYE01312005.1_pt1 | contig 10123 bp, 2 predicted proteins | sample 1559881 | NCBI WGS metagenome assembly PPYE01 (sample SAMN08240022, study PRJNA423297) | Human gut metagenome, whole genome shotgun sequencing project.
GGCGGCGCCGGTGCTAATGGCGGCAACGGCGGACTTGCCATAGCTACCGGTGTTGACATTACAGGCAGCAATAATACTGCCACCGGCGGCGTGTTGACTGTGACTGCTACAGGCAGTGACGGCGGCCACGGCGGTTACGGCGGCGTAGGCGGTACTGCGGCAGCAATAACAACTGTTCCCGCTAAAGCAGGTGACGGCGCGCAGGGCGCTGATGGCGCTGATAGTACTACTTCGGGCACAACTCCTAGTACTGCCGGAGCTAATGGCACTATAGGCGGTGCTGGCGGTGATGGCCTGGCTGGTGCTGGCGGTACTGCTGGCACTGTGGGAGCTGTTGGCCTTACAGGCGGCATTGGTGGTAACGGTAGTAATGGCGGCAGCGGTAGTAACGCTGAAGCGACAGGACTGAAAATTGCGGGCAGCGGCACGGCGACTACGATCAGCTTAGGCGGGCTTGTTGTTGAAGCTGCGGCTGGTAATGGCGGAGCTGGTGGTGCAGGTGGCGCCGGTGGTATCGGCGGCGTAGGCGGAACCGGTGGTATCGGCGGGAACGGTGGCGATGGCGGTGATGGCGGCGACGGTGCTCAGGGCGGTCAAGGTGCTCAGGGTGCTGGTGGCAGTAATGCCCATCATAGTACAGGTGCTGGCGATAATAATGTACAAGGTACTGTCGGTGGTAACGGTGGTAACGGCGGCCAGGGTGGTGCGGCCGGAGCAGGCGGCAATGGCGGTATCGGCGGCAATGGCGGTATCGGCGGTGTTGGTGGAACTGGCGGAACTGGTGGCCACGGTGGTAATGGCGGTGTTGGCGGTAATGCAACTGCGCTGGGGTTTGCCGGGACTGACAGTATTATCAATCTTGCTGTAGCAGGCAATGGCATTGCAGTTACTGCAACCGGTGGCGACGGCGCTAAAGCAGGTATCGGCGGCGCAGGTGGCATTGGCGGTTTTGGTGGCAACGGAGGCGTTGGCGGTGACGGCGGCGACTATGGCGACGCTGGTAAAGGTGGACATGGCGGCGCTGGTGGTGCTGGCGGCCAGGGCGGTATTTTATTAAATGGAAACATTGCTGTTCAGGGTTCGCAAGGTGTTCAGGGCGGTGAAGGTGCCGCTGCTGTTAACGGTACTGTAGGCACAGGCGGCAATGCAGGCCAGGGCGGCACCGGTGGTACTGGTGGCAACGCAGGTAATGCTGGTATAAGTCAAGTTGGCGGCAGTGCAACTTCCACAGCTTTGACCTTTACGCAATCGCAGGTCAATCTGCAAACGACTGCTATTAAAGCTACTGCTATAGCCGGTAAAGGCGTAGGCAGCTTCGAGAGCAGTGAAGCTTATGAGGCAGCAGGCGGCACAGGCATAGCTAATGTAAATAACACCGGTACAGCGGGTAGCGCAGGAAAAACTGCTGTTGGACAAAACGGCGCGGTCAATACAACCTCTAACGGCGGCGCAGGCGGCACAGGCATAACTCCTACGGGTAAGGTTGACCAAAGCAGTAACGGCCAAAATGCTACAGCTAACGCTTTGACTACTACAGGCGGAGTTTTGAATGTAGTTTCTGACGGGGATTTAGCAATCGAAGCTAAGGCGAAGAATGCAGCTATTACAAATAATGCTTTAGCAGTTAATGCTCTTAATTCTACTAGTGTTTATGCGGTCAAAGGTGACTTTACTGTTACAGCTACGGCAACAGGCGATGTCAACAGCGCTGATTATGTAACCACGGACGGCGGCACGACCTGGACGGGCTATAAAGCTGCTGCTACTGATACTACTACTAACGCCGATGGATTTATTATTAAAGGAGGCTCGCTGCTGATTGATGCTGGCTCGTTTTCGGTTACTGCAGAAACTGAAGGTGGTGAAAATGGAAGCCTTTCTCGGGGTATGTTAGTGAATGATATGACTGTAAAAGTACATACCACTGGAGCTATCGAGATCAAGGCTGCTGCTGGCGCGGCTACCGCGTCTACTGATAATGTAGCGCATGGTATAGAAGGTAATAAGAATAACCTTGAGTTCGTCAGTGAAAACGGCGGCATCACTGTTACCGCCATCGGCGGTAACGGCACAGGGACAAAAAAAGAATATGCTGTCTGGACTGCTGGTAGCATGATCACCCTGGACGCTAAGCAGGATAGCATCGTATTGAATGGCGATGTCAAGGTGTATCAAAGCGGTGGCGGTGTAAGTGTTCTGAATTTGAAGTCTGATACCCAAGTCAAGAGTACTACAGACGCGGCCGGTCATAGCGCAGGTGCTTTAAATATTAAAGGCACGACTATGAACCTGACTGATAATCTGGCTGCTTTGACTGTAACGGATAACACTACTCTTGATGGCAGCAGTGTTTACTTCTTTGATGATAAGAATCAGGCAGATAAATATAATGGCACCTACTATCGCACGATCGATACCAAAGATTTGACGGCGACCGGTACGAACGAGCTCTTTATGCGTACCAATGCCAACGGCGTTTATGGTCAGTCTGTGGGCAACGATAAGATCACTTCTACGAACACTGCAACAGGAAGCGGCACTTATAACATTACTGTTTTTGACCAGGGCATGCGCAATGGTTATAACAATGCAGCTGGCGCGTCAGGCAAAGGCCATTTGCTGGATAATGTCAAACTGATCGAAAACGCTGATGCCAGCGGCACTTATAATATCAACGAAATGCAATATGACAACGGCGTTTGGTCTTATGAATACGCAGGCAAAGCGGAGATCGTTGACGGCAGCCTGAACCTGACTGAGATCAACACAAAAGCAGCAGTTCAATCCACTGCTCAAAAAACAGCGCAGGATGCTAATAAGATCGCAGTCGGTGCGGCAGTGACCCTGTTCGGCGCTGACGAAACTTTGATGGAACGTCTGGGAGATGTGCGTAATGCCGCAGATGATAATGACGGCGTTTGGGCTAAATATGTCGGCGGCAAGATCAAAGTCGACGGCATTGACGGCGATAACGACTTCAAATACAACGGTTTTGCCGCAGGCTACGACCGCGAAGTCGGTAACAACTGGCGTATAGGCCTGGCAGGGCAATATGCTAAAGGCGATACCACTCTGACCGGCGGCGATGGTGAGATCAAAGCGGCCGCAGGAGCTTTGTACGGCACCTGGACCGGTGACAAAGGCCACCATGTGGACATTATCGCCAAAGTCGGCAAAGTCGACAGTGAAACCAGCTCTTACGGCGGTACGATCGCTCAAAAACTGGACGGCGATTTTGGCAGCACGGCATTGAGCTTTGCGGTGGAATACGGCTACCGTCAGCAGCTGAACGACGGCTGGTTCATCGAGCCGATGGCGCGCGCCAGCTATGTGCGTCTGGGCAGCGACGATTATACCGTAACTACCCGTGACGGCAGCATGAATGTAACTAACGACAGCATGAACAGCATCATTTTGCGCGGCGGCTTCCTGCTGGGTAAGACTTTTGCTGAAAGCAGCAACGTTTATCTGAAAGCAGCGATCCTGCATGATTTCGACGGCGACCTCAATACCAGCATCCGTGCGGACGGACGTACCGCCGGCTACAGTGAGAGCATTGGCGGCACCGGTTTTGAATACGGTCTTGGCGTTAATCACAAATTCAATAGTGACTCCAGCATGTATTTAGACGTTGAACGTGTCAGCGGCGGCGACGTTACCAAAAACTGGGGCGTCAACGTAGGCTTCCGTTACAGCTTTTAAGTAACAGCAACGCAGCTTCAAACATTCAGAAGCCACTGATCTTAAGATCAGTGGCTTCTGGTTTTTAGCTTACAATACAGCGTTAAATGGTTTGATAATACCTTCTAAAATATGGTATTAAAGAAGCTTTTACCGCTAAATGGGAGATGGGAAGATGAAAAAATATCATAAGCATATGGCGCGAGTGGTCACTCTGGGACTACTTTTGTCATCTGGGGGGGTAATGCCCTGCGTTCAGGCACAGGATTACGGCACCGCAGACGTACCAAAGGAATACGCTAGTGCCGCTAGTCTCAAAGGCGAGTATGAGAACGTTTATATCGTCAATAATAGTTATGGTGACAGTAGCAATATGACTACTTCCACAGCTATCAATGATAATCTGCACATCAAAAATCTGCACACAGAAGTCAACAGTGTTGCCGGTTTAGCAGGAATCACTGCCTTGCAGAATAATGGCGCTTCTAAAAGCGGCAATTACAAGGTAGGTACTGCCTCGCTGACGGTAGATCGGGCCGTCATTGCCGTACATGGACAGGCTGGTGTTATTGGGATTTCCAGTACAGACGGCCAGCACGCGACCAATATTGCTGATCTGCAGATCGCTGTCAGTACAGTGACTGATACTGCCAATAGCAATGCTCCGACTACCGTAGCCGGTATTGATGTCGAAGGTTATTATAAACGGGCGAGCAGTTCAAATATCAGTCGCTACAATAACACCTTGACGGCGGATAACGTTAGGATCGATCTCGGTTTGGCGTCGGGAAGCGGGGCTGCTGTCAATATGACGGGGGTCTTGACGAAAGGAGATTGGCTCAAGCAGGAGGATAAAACTCAAGGTTATGGCGGGCGGACTGACATCAAAAATGCACAGATCATCATCAGCCAGCGCTGCGCCGGGCAGTCCAACGAAACTGTGCGCGGCGTGTGGGCGACTAAAAGTGATATCGGCACTGCGCATACGGAAAACACTGATTTAGCTTCTAGCCAAAACTATGATTCTCTGGCGATCGTCACCGGCAGCAGTGAAGCTGATACTGCCGGGTATACATCAGGCCAGGTGCAGGGCGGCAGTGAGCTGATCGGCGTACAGGCTGACAACGGCGCGCAGGTCAAGGTGGGCGAAACGCTGCTGATAGATATCGACAGGGCCGCCCGCAAAGCTGGCGAAGATGCTAACGGAGTGAGTGGCATTTATGCGCATAGTTACGGTAAAGTTGATTTTAATGCGGGGCTGATCAATGTACATAACGATCAGGAGGGCAAGGTTGTCGGTATCGATGCAACGACTAACAGCGAGGTAACAGGCAAAGCTTTAAAACTGCTTGCTGAATCTGAATCTGGCAGTGCTTTGGGTATCTGGGCGAATAAAAAGGGCAGCGATCCTGACGGCAATGCCAAAATAACCCTTGGTGAAGCCGGCGGAGAGGCTTCTCAGGTCACTGCCGTCAGCGGTGGGGCTTTAGCTTCTGCGGTTACTGCCAACCATGCAGGCATTATTACTTTTAACAGTGCAGCCGAGCTGACAGCTCAAAGCACTAACTATGCCGAAACAGTAGCGGCTATTAACGGCGGGCAGGTGATTTTTGCGGATAATGCTAAAGTCACGGCGGCAGGCCTTGGCGAAGCAGCGGGCTATCTTTATGGTGTCAGCGCTTATTTTGATGATGATTCTGCTACGGCTGAAAGTAAAATAATTTTCCAAAAAGGTGCGTACATTGACGCTGCAAACGGTACGGCAGTTTCGGCGACAGGCAATAATGATACGAGTGCCAAGGGCAGTATTTCCATCAATCAGGGCTCGGCGGCTGGTCTTAATGATGTAGTGCTTCTGGGTAACATCGAAGCCGATAATAATGGTGTTGTCGATGTTACGCTTAATACGTCAGCATCTGTTTTCAGCGGCAGCAGCAATTTGTCAGGCAACGGCGTTGTGAACCTTGCTGTCACAGATGGTGCGGACTGGCGTGTAACCGGAAACTCAGAAGTGACTGCTTTGCAGGCGGCTGACGGAGGCAAGATCGACATGACTGCTGATACGGGCGCGTTCAGCACTTTGACAGTCGGCAAGCTGACGGGCAGCGGCGCTGGCTTTATCGTTGACAACGACGGCATGAGCAGTGACAAGATCGATATTTCTGATTCTGAAGCCGGTACGCACAGTATCACCATCAATAATATCAGCTCATTAGTCGGTAAAACACTGGCAGCAGAGAATACTGTAATCAGCAGCAAAGGCGCAGCTGCTTTTGTGGGTGCAACTACTTACGGCGGCGGTATCTATGAATATACGCCGAACCTTGATAAAACAGTAGACGCAGAGGGTTTCAATAACTGGTATGTCCAAAGCCTGAGCAGTAAGGTAGTCGGTGACGCTTTAGCGGTAGCATCGACCAGTACGCCTGTCTATTATGCCTGGCTGCATGGCAGTGACAACTTGCGCAGCCGTTTAGGTGAACTGCGCCAAAACAGTGAGCGGGGAGCATGGGCAAGGGTTTTTGGCGGTAAACTGAGTGGCTGCGGTTATGACAATAAATACCACACCTATCAGGTCGGGTACGATCAGTCGCTCGGCAACTGGCAGCTGGGGGCAGCTTACGAATATACCAAAGGCGACGTCAGCGGTACGACCAGCGGCGACAGCAAGATCGGGGCAGTCAGTCTGTACGGCACTATGCAGCAGGCAGACGGCAGTGCTTTAGATGTTGTTTTGAAGCATGGCCGTATTTACGGCGATGTCAAGACCTGGGGGCAGTATCCTGACAGCGGCGCTTACGAGACCAACGCTACTTCATTGAGCGTGGAATATAACAAACGCTTCGAGCAGCAGCATGGTATTTTTGTAGAACCGCAGGCGCAGCTCGTTTACGGACATATCAACGGCAACAGTTATACTACTGCTAAAGGTATAGATGTAACAACGGACGGTATCGATACGCTGGTCGGACGGCTCGGCATCAGCGCCGGGCAGCAGCTGCGGCACGGTTCTGTCTATGCGCGTCTGTCCTTGCTGCACGAATTCTGCGGCGACGGCACTGCCAGACTTACGGATAAAAACGGTGCGGCTTTGACCCGTGGTTTTGATTACGGCGATACCTGGTTTGAATTAGCGCTGGGCGGCAATGTAGCTTTAGGTAAAAACTGCGAGCTGTACGGTGATGTGGAACGCGGCTTCGGAGCTGATGTCAATAAAAAATGGGGCGCTAACCTGGGTGTGCGTTACAGCTTCTAAGATAGGGCAGCCGCTGTACCCGAATATTTTTAGCTTTGTGAGTCAGGTTTTGGAAAGAGTATATTAAAAAACTGAGGAGATGGGACTATGAAAGGCTATCAAAAACATCTGGCGAAAGTGATCACTCTGGGACTACTTTTGTCATCTGGGGGGGTAGTGACCTGTGCGCAGGCGGCAGATTATAACGGTACGGATACGTTATCTACAAGCGGCTTGGGAGATACTTACGATAAAATATCCATTACGATGGCAGACCCAGGAAAAAATTGTGCCGGTATTTATACATATGGCAGAAATAATACAACTATTGCCAACGATGCTGTTAAAGTAATGATCTCCGATAGCGGCGACACTTATGGATATAATGGCATCATGGTTGATGGCGTCTCTACCTTTGAGGCAAAAAAAGGCTTCGATCTGACGATCAACAGCACCGGCACAAATAATGCAAGCGGCGAAGACGAGGTCTGGCGGTTCGGCCTGCGTGTAGAAAACCAGGGCAAAGTAGAGATGGGAGCAGACTCTACCATCTCTATCAACAGTGATCTGGCAGAAAGCTATACCAATGGTGTTTGGCTGGATGGGCAAACAGATAGCGACACTTATGTGGTTGCTGTTACCGGCAAAGGTTTGACAGTCAATGTCAATAAAGATAATGCGAATCAGCAGATGAATTATGCTTCCGGTGTCACGATGCAGGATGGTTCTAAAATGGACTTGCAGGGTGACTTGAAGCTGCGCATTGAGGCTGCTAATGAAATAGATGGTATCCGTATACGCGATTGGAGCTATGGTGATGCCGCTAATACATTACAGGCACAGAATCTTGAGATCTATGCCCAAACGACCGACGGAAGGATCAAAGGAATCAACTCTGAAGGTGCGCATGATAAGCTTACCATTGCCGGGGCTACGAATATCAAGCTGGAAGGTCAGGGCAATGTAGCAGGGATCCTGATCCAGGGTAGTGATGCAGACAGCAGTTTTGGCAGAACTGTGATTGACGTTACTTCGACGACAGACAGTATACTTGATGAAGGGGACAGCGCTCATTACGTGTATGGCGTTAGCCAGTTCAGCGCGGGTACAAGCTTCGATTCGCTGGCTATTACAGCGAATACGAATAAAGCGGAATTTTCTGGCATCGAGTTAGTAGGTCATAATAACCAAGGCAGTATGAATATCAACGGTGATCTGCAGATCAAAGCAAACACACACACTGATCTTCTCTATGGTATTGAAGGCACTGCAGAAGCCCAGCTTGATGTGGGAGGTAAAACGGTGATCGATCTTGGCAGTGATGATGATACTGCTACCATGTTTGGTGTTTATGCGCAAACAGGCAGTAAGCTGAACTTTAAGGACGATGCCAGCATCACGCTGGCGACGAATCCGGAGGAAAGCCATGCTGAGATGAATGCTGTATATAGCCGCACGAAAGCTAATATCACTTTTGATAAGGGGCTGATCATCAAAAACGCTAATGTTGGGGAGGCACTGATGGGCGAAGGCGGCACGATCATGGTCAATCAGGCCGGCGGCAGTGATGTGCAGATCGAAGGTTATGTCCTTTCCCGTTATATCAATGAAGCACCTAATTCGGATGTTCCTGTTTCTGGTAATGTACAGGTCAATTTTGATACGGCACAGTCCTTTTTAAAGGGCAACAGCTATACCGATTCGGTCAGCACTACTAATTTAAAATTCACTAATGGCGCTTACTGGGAGGTGCAGGGCAATTCTTCGGTCAGTGACCTGACCGTCGGCAAAGGCTCTGTTATCAATATGGATGCTGATACCAGCACTTACAACAATCTGCAGGTAGTTAATCTGAAGGCAGATGAGGGGCGCTTTGTTATGAATCTGGGCTGGGCTGATGAAGGCGGCAGCTACAGCGACCGTCTGATCATTGATAAATCCTCGGCTGCCGGCACCAGTACACTGGAGCTGCTCTCTGTTGGCGGCATGGAAGCTGCGGCAGCCCAGCAAATAGTATTAGTGAAGGGCGCCGCCAGCGGCACGGATTTTGTTGTAGATGGGCCTGTTTATGCTAATGGCCTGTACGAATATGACGTGAACCTGGCGACTAAAGCTAACGACGGCAAATATGACTGGTATATCGGCTCGCTGGATAAAACTGCCATCAACAGCGTGGATGTGATGGCAAGCAGCAACCAGGTTGCTTATAGTGCATGGATCGACAGCAACGGTACATTGCGCCAGCGTTTGGGCGAACTGCAAAACGGAGCTGATAACGGTGTTTGGGTAAGGATGTTCGGCGACAAGCTGGGCAGCGATGCTTTCACTAACAAATATAAAACCTATCAGCTCGGTTATGATGCTAAAGCCGGCGACTGGCTGGTCGGCGCTGCCTACGAATATACGGACGGCAGTTTGAACTATACCAGCGGCAGCGGTGAGAACAAGATCGGTGCTGTCAGTCTGTATGGGACTTTGCTGGGGAAAGATAACAGCGCTTTAGACATCGTGCTGAAACGCGGCCGTATCTATGGTGATATGGATATTTACGGCAAATACAGCGATAACGGCGATTACTCAACCGATGCTACTTCCTTTGGTTTGGAGTACAGTAAACGTTTTGACGCCGGTAATGATGTTTTTGTTGAACCGCAGCTGCAGCTGACTTATGGCCGCATTGACGGGTATGATTACCGCAGTGCTAAAGGCGTGAGCGTAGCCTACGACGATATCAACAGCTTGATCGGGCGTTTAGGCGTAGTGGCAGGCAAGGAGTTCAAACGCGGCAGCGCTTATGTCAAAGCTTCCGTATTGCATGAGTTCAGCAGTGACGGCGCTGTAACAATGCTGGCGGCTAACGGCGAAAGCTACAAGGCGGATAAAGAGTACGGCGATACCTGGCTGGAGCTGGGGTTGGGCGGCAATGTAGCCTTGGGCAAAAACTTCCAATTGTACGGTGATGTTGAGCGCAGCTTCGGCGGCGACGTTACTAAACACTGGGGCGCTAACCTGGGCGTTCAGTACAGTTTCTAAGGCAGTAGGTTGAGTAGTTGGCAGGCAGTATGGCAGCAGAAAAAGAATTTGGTGCTGCCAGTACTGCTTACAGCTGCTGAGAGCGGAGGAAGAACATGGAAAAAATAGATTACAGAAAAATGGGGATGGAAATCAAGATTCGCAGGCTGCGTGCTGATATCAGCCAGTCTGATT
>PPYE01644694.1_pt1 | contig 10122 bp, 6 predicted proteins | sample 1559881 | NCBI WGS metagenome assembly PPYE01 (sample SAMN08240022, study PRJNA423297) | Human gut metagenome, whole genome shotgun sequencing project.
GAGTAGGTTAATTAACTGCTCGACAATCTTGTCCTCATCGAGAACCAGATTCACACTAGCCACCTGTAATTGTTCCTTGCCTGCTAGAATCCTATAGCCTGCATTCAGAGGTTGCGTTCCCAGACCTGCATGATGTGGATAGAGAAGCATAACTTGTGGGCATTGATAAATCCGTGCATAGGCCATCATCTGGTAGACATCAGCCTGCGATATGCCATGCCTGGCATCTTCGGGATGACGACCAATACGCTTCCATTTAGTGTCTATGATCATAACAATCTGATGGTTCCGCTCGATAAGCAGATCTGGTCGGGTCTGGAAGCGTGGTTTGCCTTCTTTTACGTCCTCGATCAGACAGTATAACCTGCCTGCCTGTGCACGAACCGTCCATTCCGTACCGCGTACAGCACGCTTCGCCAGCGCCGCTATATATGCCTCGAACAGGTCGTTCATTGGGAAAAGCAGTGTAATCCCGTTCTGCGCTCGTTTATCGTGGTGTGTAGCTTGCCAGTCGCGTCGCAGGAGAAGACGTGCCAGATTGTAGAGGGCTTCCCAGCGATGATTGGTTCGGTCGATCCGTACCTGTGACCACGGCAGATGACTGAAAGGGACGTCGCTAACACCCGATAACAGGATGCGCAATTCATTCAGACGACGGAGCGTATCAGCAGCGCGGGCATAATGGTGAAGCAGAACTACACACGCCTTCATAATTCGAAGCAGGGCGGTATCAGCCGACAGTTCGTCGTAACGACAGGCGAGACGGTCGGGGCGGACGGCAAGCGTAGTGAATTGTCGTTTGATATTGAGCCTTCCGCGCAATGAGGGCAAATCGTCTTCCTGTGCCAAATAGGTGCGCGGTAATCCCCGATGTACTTCAGATAAGAGTCGCTCGGCGAACAAGCGGATGAGTATCTCAAGTAAGCTTTCAGCTTGTCTCGCCATTGTTGCAGCCTGTCCATTGCCGAGTTTAAGGCCGAGGGCGACATCAAGCATACGTATCAGACGATTGCGTATTGTGGCGTCCGGTTCTATCGTCTCGTCGTCGAATTTGGGCAGGATCTCAAGGCTACATCCCGGAGCGGCAATGACCCCAACCATTTGCCCGGCAATAATTTTGTTATGGCGATCGATTAAGATATTAGTACCGTGCTGATTTGCCAGCGGATGCTCGCGCGCCGCCGTAAGCAGCGCGTTAGCCTGAGGGCGGGTAAAAGCATGAGGAGCGTTTATGCTGCTTTCAGTGTTCACACAAACACCACCCCATTCGCGAACCGTGAGGTGCGTCATTCTTTCGATTCACCAGCCACCTCAAGATCGGTGACATTTAACGTTCTGGTTTTGCCTATCAGTCGATCAAAGGCGTCATTTCTGAACGGTGCACGTACCGACCAGCTTGATAATGGTTCCCCCTCTATTCCGGGTGGCGGTAAAATCTGCGCTTCCTGCATAAAACCATCGCCCAGCACTGCCGCGATTCGGCTCCAGTCCTCGAAGAAATACTCTTGTAACAGCGGTATGACCTTATTGCGCACTGCATCTTCAACTTGTGCCCTGGATTCACAATTGATAAAGAAGGCGTGTCCAATGCGATATTCCCGACCTATAAGATATTCAATACGCTGGTTGATGGTGGTAAGAACGGCTTTGAGATCGATCCCCTCTACTTCACTTAGCAGGGTCGCGTCGGGAGCCATTTCCCGGAAGTTGAATCGCCGCCTCAATGCTGTGTCGAGCAATGCGATGGATCGATCGGCGGTATTCATGGTGCCTATGATATGAAGGTTGGCGGGGATGCCAAAATCTTTCTTTTTCGAATAAGGCAGAGTTACGGTGAGTGCATCAGGCATCCCAAGACGTTTATCCGGCTCAATTAACGTAATCAGTTCACCGAACACTTTCGAGATATTTGCCCGGTTGATCTCATCAATAATGAGGACGAATTGTTCTGGTTGTCCTTTAACATCGGAACTATTATCCAGGTTCTCTGTACTCGAGAGCAGTCTGCCTAGCGCCGGGATATTCACACGACTGGTGGCAATGGAATAGAGCGTCCGCATGGTGAAGTTACCATCGATAATTGTATCGAGTGGCAGTGGTTCATCAAGGGTCAGTAGCCAGCGAACTGGGCGGCGGTGGGCATAGTAACCTTCGGCTTCAGGAACGAAATAGTAATCACCAGTTATTTCAGCGATAGCGCGAAACGCAGTGTTCCCGTAAGGGACAATCACGATATCACCAGGCTTCATTTCGCAACGGAAGGGATAGGTTTGCGTCCAGTTACTAGGCGTCAGATTCCCTGGATTTTGCTTGATCCATTCATCATGAATCGCGTTGAACGATGAGAATCTATCCGCGCTCCAGTCTATGGTCCCACCCCACCCCAGAGCGATATACCCATTGTCGCGGGCATCTTCATACACATCGTCTTCGGTACCAATTGTCCCTTGCCCCATTTTCCAGAAGCGTTTCTGGGATAGTTGCAGTGCCGAGGCATCTGTCTGTGCACGGGGTTGTGTTCTGGCCTGATCGGCAAGGGCACAAATTTCTCTGAAGAGCCCCGGCGTAGGCATGAGTCTGAATCCAGCAGACGAAGACTCATCTTCACCGATTTCTGGACGAAGACCCTCAACGAAGGTTTCGTAGTCATAGCTCTGGTGGAATGTGACGAAAGAGATTCTCTTTTCTGCCATCAGTTCGTTATAGCGCGCCATCAGGGCCGCACGCCCATCTTTTGAGTTCGGATAGGCATCTTTGCCATCGCAGAGCGCTACGGCTTCCCTCGCCGTGTGATAGGTCTTTCCGGTACCTGGAGGACCGTAAAAAATAAGGTTAGTCGGAGTTGGTTTAGTCTGGGCCACCAGTTCGCTTCCTTCCGTAAGGATGAACGTATATTTCCGGGTTGTGCTCTTTTTAGGCCCTTCCGTCACCGGAGGGGGAACATCCGCTAGTTCCTGAAATTTTTGACCATCAAGAGCCTGACAGATGTTCGGCCATCCCTTGTCGAGACCCATTTCAGTATTCAGAGGACCAACTACCAGGGTGACACTTGTGTCACCTCGCTCTCTGGCTGGGGTGATGTAGTTTTCAAGGACATAATCTCGAATTTCGTCGGCCTGAGAGTCATCACCGCTCAGAAAACGTCCATATTGTCCGAGCCAGCTATTCCAGTTAGACAATCGGTTAAGCGGTTGCTCTGATTCAGGCATTAGTAACCGATAGTCATTGCCGTTGTCTTTGGCATCACGGCGAATCTCTTTGATCCGCTGCCGCAATTGTGCAAATCCATCCGCCTGGTAGGCTGCATCCAGATCTGCATGAGGAGAACCAAGTGCTGCGAGATTTTTTTCTATAGTTTTGACAGCATAAATACGGGAATTGAGGCCTGCTTGCGTTTTGGCGCCTTTTCTCTTCAACCATTCCTGAAATTCAACTTCGAGCATTTCCGATGCCCTCTCATTTTCGTTAACTTACTGATAGCTATCATTGTGGATGATGGAAGGGGCAGTACTGCAACTCTTCGCTACAGATTGCCAATACTATTAATCTTCCGTGCTGATTGTCTCGCTTGCGGGGCGAAGAGTTTGACCAACCTGACATAGCAGACAGGCATCATCCTCGAATGTCATGGTCCCTCAGGAGTGCAGCCCAAGCGCTGTGTCGCTTACCGTAAACATAGCACTATGGATGCCTCGGTCAAGGTATGTTTTTCCATAATTTATTGATAAGAAACAATAATAGTTATTATGTAATGATTTGAACCTTTATGAGCCTTTTAATAAATCGTCATGTCCAAAACTATGTAGCAGCTGAAGGTGGAAGTGTGGACAAATTCCTGGACCTTCAGGAGTTAATTTATGCATTCATACGAGGACCGGATTCGGGCCGTCGAACTCTATTACCGGTACGGAAAGAAAGCCTCCGTTGTCGTCATGGAGCTGGGATATCCTTCCACAAAACAGCTGGGCCGTTGGGTTCGGATTTATGAAGAGAAGGGCGATTTACCCAGGGAATTAAAGACAAGAGAACGCTATTCACGTACACAGAAAATTGCTGCTGTTGAGCATTATCTTACTCACGGTGGTTGCCTGTCGTACACTCGCCGAGCCATCGGCTACCCCAGTAACGAAATTCTAAAGCGCTGGATTGAAGAGTTTTACCCAAATGCGCGTCCCCTGGTCATTCGCTCAGGCACAAGCAAATGCTTCAGCCCGGAAGAGAGGTCTCAGGCCGTCCGGGAGCTCTGTAACCGACGTGGAACCGCGCGTAAAGTTGCACAAAGCATAGGCGTCAGCGTCCCGGTCCTGTACAAATGGAAGAAAGACCTTATCAGTGACGAGGCTTATCAATCCATGCGCAAACGAAAGTCAGCCCCTCAGGATAAAAATCAGGATGCTTTACTCGGTGAAATCCAGCGTCTCAGGAAGCAGGTTCATCAGCTGCAGCTCGAACGTGACATACTGACAAAGGCGAATGAACTGATAAAAAAAGATCTGGGCGTCAGCTTTCTGAAACTGAAAAACAGGGAGAAAACCCTGATAGTTGATGCCCTTAAGAAAAAGTACCCCGTTGCTGAGTTGCTAAGCGTTCTGCAACTTGCCCGCAGCTGTTATTTTTACCAAAACGTCTGTACGATAAGTATGCGGAAATACGCGTGATCATGGCCGATATCTTTGAGGAGAATTACCGCTGTTACGGCTATCGGCGCCTTCACGCGATGCTTCGCGGTAACAACAGGGTTATTTCTGAAAAGGTTGTCCGCAGACTGATGGCAGAAGAGCAGCTCGTTGTTAAGCGCACCAGGCGACGACGATACAACTCTTACTGTGGCGAAATCGGCCCGGCACCGGAAAATTTACTCGCCCGGGATTTTAGTTCCTGCAGGCCAAATGAGAAGTGGCTGACCGATATTACGGAGTTCCAGCTTCCGGCTGGAAAAGTCTATCTGTCGCCGGTTATCGACTGCTTTGATGGCCTGGTTGTAAGCTGGTCGATAGGAACACGCCCGGACGCGACGCTGGTGAATACGATGCTCGATGACGCACTCGATACGCTCAACGAACATGATAAACCAGTGATACACAGCGATCGTGGTGGCCATTACCGGTGGCCGGGCTGGCTCGAGCGTATCAACACCTCCGGACTTATAAGGTCCATGTCGCGCAAAGGATGCTCGTCGGATAATGCTGCGTGTGAAGGCTTCTTCGGGCGTATCAAAAACGAAATGTTCTATGGCAGAGACTGGGCGGGTATCACGCTGGAAAAATTTATCTGCTTCCTGGACAAGTACATACGCTGGTATAACGAGAAACGTATCAAGCTATCATTAGGTGCAATGAGTCCTGTGAAGTACCGGCAGCATCTTGGGATCACAACATAACAGTCCAGGAAAACATCCGCAGCCCCCTAATAGACATTAGCATTGAGCCCCTACAATACATGTCTAGCCAATGTTGAAATGTCGTGCTGAAAACAAAGCTGACCTGACGTCAGTGGAGAGTCTGGACAATGCCTTTTTAAGGTTGAGTCAGGCTTTGGAGGAAGAACGTGGTTGCCAGGTTTTCTCGGCTATCATCAGTTTACGTACGGTCTCTTTTGAAATCCGGACACCGTATTCTGTGGTCAGAATTCGCCAGATGGCTGACGGATTCATACCCCGGCCGCGTGAGCGAATAAGCTGCAGGGCCTGGTCTCTGATGGTGGTGTTTAACTGATGGTTGCCGGGCTTTCCACGGCGCCGGCTGACCAGACCGGCTGGCCCCAGCTCACGATAGCGTTTAATCAGGCGGGAGCACTGACGACGGGTGAGCTCCATGGATTCCGCCACTTCTGCCAGCGTAATTTCCCGCGCCACATAGGCCTCAATCAAATCCAGGCGCAACGCTTCATGTAATGTCAGGAGCACTGGTTTGTTGTCGTCCATTTTTCTCTCATCTGTCGGCCATATCAGATCCGCAGGTGAGGGAAGGGCTCATCGCTTCAGGCTGGGGATAAAATCCTGCGGACTGGCCAGCACCGGGTTGATCGCCCTGAGCTCTTCCAGTGCACGCTCCTGAGCGCGCCTGCGGGGCATTTTTGTACTGCGCATTCGCTTTCCTTCAGCCTCCAGCTCGTCCTGTTTCTGCTGTGCCAGCCTCAGAACGGCACCCAGTCGTTTGTTATCAACAACCGCCCCCTGATCAACGCAGGTCAGTTTATCGAAAATCTTATAACCCAGTGGCCGGTGCTGATGCCGGAAAGTAATGCTTCCGTCAGGGTAATCATAAACGGTAATTTTTTCACCTGCTATGCGCGTATTTTGTTCGGTGGGTTCAATGATATACATGACTTTATCATACTGAAAAGTCAGTGCTTTCGATAAGGTCCGCAGCTCCTGCCAGGCGAAGATATCATTCAGCTCCAGTGGACTCTGTGTGACCGGACGGTGCAGATCTTTAGGGTATTTTGCCGGCCGGGAGAAACGACGGTTAAAATCAGACATGAAATGTTCAATCCACTGATTGGCTTCAGCAACCGAGCTGATGTTCTGCAGGCGCATCTCTTTAATCAGGCGATCCTGGAGCGTTTTATTTACCCGTTCCACGCGACCTTTTGCCTGGCTGCTGTTGGCACAAATCAATTCGATCGCCAGTTCCCGGAGAGCCCGTCCGAACTGGGTTGTGCCGGTACGTCGGCTCTCGGGTCCGCTGACCCTGAACACCGCATGCTTGTCGCTGTAAAATGCGACAGGTTTACCATGTTTATCAATGTATTGCCGGGTAGCCATCATGTAGTCAAACGCGTTTTCTGAATCACAGAATCGCAGGTGCATCAGGCGACCTGTGGCGTCATCCATGAAGACCAGAAGACAGCATTTTGGGGCTATTCCTTCGAACCAGTCATGGTGAGAGCCATCGATCTGAACCAGTTCGCCGAAACAGTCGCGACGATAGCGCGGCTGGTAAACCCGGGTTCGCCGGCGGGAATGAGGACGCCAGAGACCGTCGGCTGTCATCCAGTTACGGATGGTTTCAACGGAGAGATATATATGATGGCGTTCAGCCAGTTTTTCGGTTGCGAGCGTTGGGCCAAAATCTGAATAGTGGCACCGGATCAAATCCAGGGCTTTACAGCGTGTTTCTTCATCGATCCGGTTGTTTGCAGGACGTCCACGGCGGGAAGATGCAAATGCGGTTGCGCCATCTGTCCGGTACAGACGCACAAGACGCTGCACCTGACGAACACTGAGCTTAAGTATGTCTGCTGCGTCGCGCTGAAGCAAAGCCCGGTCAAATACTCGCTGAATGATGCCAAGCCGGTAAAGTTCTTTGTCTGTCATAGTCACCAACATAAGATCGCGGTCCTGTGCTGAGCAAAATGAAGGCTTAGCGTACACGACGCGTGTGAATTGTGCTGAGACGACAATAACGCTTTGTGCTGACAATACATGTCAAGGCTCAATTGAAATGTCCGTTATCCAGCTCAATTAAAATGACCACTTTGATCTCTCATTCTCTTTACTGATAGACTGATTAAAGTTAAAAACGGATTTATGTTATCCCTTGCCTATGATATTCGTAAAGCACGGGAAGGTAATCGTCGTGTTGAGCAACATCAGTATGATCAACATGATACATATAAGCTTTATGGTGTTGAGCTTTTATGGCCTCTGGTCCTGGTACAGTCCTCAATACTCAGAAACTCAATGGGTTATATTCAGACAGACAAAAACCAGCTGTCTGTCATGTATGCCTTTGAATACCTGATAGAATCAGCATTAACAGAGTCTGAGAGAACAACGTCGAATGATATTATGCTAACAGTAAAATATGCATCAGACTCTGATTTTAATTTCATTGAGGATAATATTGACAGCAGGTGCTGCTATTTTATCAGCCTATCTCCGGAGCAAAGAAAAAAGCAGTTAATCAGTATTGTTCGTTCTTTTCATTCATTATGGGGTAAGTATGCCCGTGAAAAGCAGGACATAAAGATGCTGAACGAAATGAATAATACATCATGGGTCTGGCCGGACAATATCAACTGGTGAGCAACCACTGTCCGGCCAGTGAGTACCATCAGCGGGCTCTTTTACCAAAAATGTCCTCTGAACGTGACTGAAGCTGTTTGAGTGCTTCGAGCATGTCATCATTATCCAGTGAGCGCTGGGATTTCTTCCCTTCCTGCTTTGGCCGTCGTCGGGAAGGGCCATCTCCAGCGGGAATTGACTGAGAGCGCGTGTTATCCCGCTTGCTCTGCACCAGACTGATAAACTCCAGGGTTCGGCCAAGACGCTTGTTATCGACAATCGCGCCCTGGTCGATTTCTGACAGTCGGTCGTAGGTAGAGTAGGGAAGTAGCGTACCGTTCAGGCGCAGCTCTTTTCTGCCATCAGGATAGTGATACACATCGATATATTTACCTATTGCACGGCGACTCAGTTCGCTGTCTTCAATCAGGTACAACATTTTATCATATTGTATCGTCAACGATTTTGAGACTTTACGTTTTTCACGAACAGTGAAAATAAGCCCCAGGTCCTCATCATGTTCTACAGCACGGTGTACGTCAAAATCATGTCGCGGTACTTTGCCAAAACGGCGGTTATAGTCAGCCATATAGGCCTCAGCGAAGTCATTTGCAGCCTCCATTGAACAAATGCCCTGTAACCGCAGCTCTTTGACCAGACGATCCTGTAAAGTGAGGTGAGCTCGTTCTACACGCCCTTTGGCGGGACTGGTTTCTGCACAGATAGTCTGGATGTTCAGTTCATGCATGGCTCGCCCAAACTGAGTATGCCCGTCTCCGCCTGTGGCGTGTTTATTGTTAACACGAAAAACACCGGCTTTATCGCTGTACAGTGCCAGCGGTTTACCATGCTTATCGATATAGCGCCGCGTGGCTTCGAAGTAAGAAAACGTGGACTCCGATTTAACAAACAACAGTTCCATCAGTTTGCTGGTTGCATCATCAACATAGACCAGCGCGGTGCAGGCCGGGCCACGGCCTTCAAACCAGTCGTGATCACAGCCATCTATTTGTATCAGCTCACCAGTACACGGACGCCGGTACCGTGGTTGAGGGATCCTTGCGGCACGTTGTTTACGGGGAACCCATAAGCCAGCCCGCACCATGATGCGCCGGACAGTTTCTTTGCCAAGAAACAGTCCGTGGAGTTCTTCGAGCTTTTCACGCGCCAGAGTCGGACCGAAATCAGCATAACGCGTCTTGATCAGTTCCAGAGCCTGATCTGCGAGCCCGGGTGGCAACTGGCGGTTACCACGCATGCCACATCGTCTGCTGGCCATACCAAGCGGTCCGCCTTCACGGTAACGGGCAAGAAGTCTGCGGCATTGCCTGTCGCTGATACCGAGGTGCTCGGCCGCACGGCGCGTTGTGATGCGACGTTCAATGACGTCCTGTATAATCTTGATCCGGTTGATCTCTTTCAAAGTAAACACTCCTGAGCTTTCTGCGCTCATGATATGCCTCCCGGTAGTTTAAACGGACCAGTGAAGCTTACCATAGCGCGGACATCTGAATTGAGCCACAGGCGGACATTACTATTGAGCCATTACAAATTACTATTGAGCCATTACAATACAGGTGCGCATAACAAAGATTATGTTAAATCTAATAATAAAAGACATAAAAATCAATATGTTGAGGCAGTGGCCTGCTACTTTCCCACTCCAGCAACCAGTCATGGAAGCTTTAGAAACAGAGTCCTCTCATGAGTTTGTGATGCCTTAAATCCATGGTGAGCATAGAAACCTTTGGCTTCTTCAGTAAGCGCATGAACCATTATCGCACGAACGCCAATGTTCTCAGCTACGCGATAACACCGTAGAACTGCATCGTGGAGTAAATCGGCACCAACCCCTTTTCCGTGCAATGAGACATCTACCGCCAGGCGAGCGAGTATAATCACCGGTATAGGATCTGGCATGTTACGCCGAAGACTGCCTGTAGCTTCCGTATGGTTAACGCTACCGGTGGCCAAAGAGTAAAAACCAGCTACTTTCTTCGTACCCTTCTTGCAAACAACGAACGTTCGGGCAGCACCAAGAGCTTGATTTTTTAAACCTCTCTGTTTTAGCCATTCATCGAGGACTGTCTCTCCACTGACGAACTCAGCCAGCT
>PPYE01312006.1_pt1 | contig 10120 bp, 10 predicted proteins | sample 1559881 | NCBI WGS metagenome assembly PPYE01 (sample SAMN08240022, study PRJNA423297) | Human gut metagenome, whole genome shotgun sequencing project.
AATAATATGAAGAGACTATTTTTTCAGTACATAATTCGTATATAATTTTTATCATTTTCCTCCCGTTTCTTTAAATAATCCCTATATATAAATATCAAAATTTGTTGTATAATAATATCAGTGAATAAAAATAGAGTTTTAAGGAGGATATTTATGTCAGTACTATTTATTAATTACCCAAAATGCAGCACTTGCATCAATGCTAGAAAATGGCTTGAAGAAAATAATATCGAATTTACAAACAGACATATTGTAGAGGATAATCCAAAAGAAGATGAACTAAAAAAATATATAAAGCTAAGTGGACTCCCTGTAAAAAAATTCTTTAACACAAGCGGAATGCTTTACAGAGAAATGAACCTAAAAGAAAAAACTGCTTCAGCTACTGATGATGAAATGATAAAAATATTAGCTACTAATGGTATGCTTGTAAAAAGACCTCTAGTAGTAACTGAAGATGGTGTATTGATTGGTTTCAAAGCTGATAAATGGAAAGAATTTTTTAATAAATAATAATAAGTTTCGGGGAGTGTAATATGAATATAAAAAAATTAGCAGTTTCTTTTATTACCATTATCTTTCTATTATCTGGATGCAGCAATGTACAATCTAACCCTAACGGGAAATATGAACTTGTTGTAATTCATCTGAATGATGTACATGGAAGAGCTGAAGAGGGAAAATATGATGGAATGGGGTATCCTAAAGTTGCTTCTATAATCAATGAATATAGAAAAGTTTTAGGGAAAAATAATGTTCTTTATCTTGATGCTGGAGACAATACTCATGGAACTACTTTTGCTACACTTGATAAAGGTGAATCTATGGTAACTCTTTCCAATGCAATGAAGCTTGATGCTATGGCTCTAGGAAACCATGACTTCAACTATGGAATGGAACAGCTTTATAAATTAGAAAATATGGCAGATTTTAAATTTCTTACATCTAATGTATTAACTAAAGATGGAAAGCCTCTTGGAGAAAAATACATGATAAAGAAAATACGTGGAGTAAAAGTCGGAATATTTGGTTTGACTACTCCTGAAACTGTGTATAAAGCTAACCCACAAATAGTTAAAAATCTGGTTTTTGCTGACCCTATAGATACTGCTAAAAAAATAACTAAAGAGCTTAAAGGAAAAGGTGTTCAGTTTATTATTGCTGTAACTCATCTCGGAGTAGATCCTGCTACAAAACATGAATGGCAGAGTATCGGTCTGGCTGAAGCTGTTCCTGCTATAAATCTCATTGTTGATGGACATAGCCATACAGCTTTAAAAGATAAGAGTGTAGTCAATGGTGTAACTATAGTTCAGACTGGTGAATATGATAAGAATCTTGGCATTGTAAAAATAGATTTTGATGAACTTGCGTATGGAGAAAAAGCTATTTATCCTGTTCTTTTATCTAAAGCTGAGATAGAGAGTGGAAAAGATTTATCTGTAAAAATGGAGTTAAACGAAAAATTTGTAGCTAAAGATGATGCAAAAATAGCTTCACTAATATATGATATAAAAGAGAGACAGGAGAAAATAATATCAGAAGTAATTGGAAAAACACCTGTACTGTTAGAAGCCAGCAGAGAACTGGTAAGAACAAGTGAAACTAATCTAGGAAATCTTGTTGCTGATGCTATGCTTGAAAAAAGCGGAGCTGACATAGCTGTCACAAGTGGTGGAAGTGTAAGAAGCTCCATTGGTATAGGAGATATAACAGTTGGAAATATTATAAATGTTCTTCCTTTTGGAAACTATGTTGTAGTAAAAGAACTTACTGGAAAGCAGGTATGGGATATGTTTGAGAATGGATTCAGTAAATATCCTGAAACTGATGGAAGATTCCCTCAATTTTCTGGAGCTGTAGTTACTTTCAACCCTAAAAAGCCAGCTGGTAAAAGAGTAGAAAATATAACAATGAAGGATGGAACTCCTCTTGATTTAAATAAGATATACAAAGTGGCTAGTGATGACTATATTGCTGTTGGCGGAGATGAATATAATATGTTTATCAATGCTAAGACAGTTGCTAATTATCCTGCTCTTACTGAAATAGTTATAGAAAATATAAAGAAAAATGGTGTAACTAATCTCACAACTGATAATAGATTAATAAGAAAATAGTATTTTCAATTAAAAAATCCCTCTGTACTAATATACAAAGGGATTTTTTTAGTTTATTTATATTTTCTGTTTTCCTCTACATATTTTCTTATTCTTTCCACAGCCTTCTCTAATTTAGGTATATCCACTGTAAGTGATATTCTAAAATATTTTTCTGTCCCAAAAGATATCCCAGGAACTACTGCCACCTGCACCTTTTTCAGCATATCCATTGCAAAGTCAAAAGAATTTAACTCTGAAACTGCTGAGTACTCTGCAAATATGTAGAAAGCTCCTTTAGGTTCAACTACATTAAATCTCAGCTCTGTCAGAGCATTTTTCATATACAGAGCTCTTTCTTTATATATATTCATAAGCTCACTTCTGTCTTCAAACTTTTCCAATGCAACTTCTGCTGCTGCAATAGACAGAGCCATTGGAGAGCTTAAAGTATACAATGTAGTATTTAAAAAATTTCTTCTATATTCAAGTGGAAAAATAGTATATCCTATTCTCCATCCTGTCATTGAGTGAGATTTTGAAAATCCATTTATTACAATGAGTTTATCTTTTATTCTGTCAAAAGAACTGAAAGAATGAAAATCATAAAATGCAAGTTCACTATATATCTCATCTGCTATAAGAAAAATATCTCTTTTCTCTACAAAATCTGCCACTATATTCATCTCTTCAAGAGTCAGCACATTTCCAGTGGGGTTACATGGGTTGCTCAAGAGGATAGCTTTTGTTCTGTCAGAATAATTTTCTTCCAACAACTCTGCTGTTATTTTAAAATCTGTTTTTGTTATATCCATAAAAATAGTTTTGGCATAGCACAGATTTATCATTGGGGGGTATCCCGGATAAAAAGGTGCTGGTATCATTACTTCATCTTCTGGATTCAATATTGTCCTCAAACATGAAGACAAAGCTTCTGATGCTCCTACATTTATTATCACATTATCAGATATATAGCTGGAACCATATTTTCTATTGTAGTAATCAGCTACTAACAGTCTGATTTTTTCTCCACCCCCAGTAGGAGGATATCGCAGCTGATGTTCTGCTCCATACTGCAATGCCTCTGTTATCAGTTCTTTTGGAGAAGGAATATCTGGCTCTCCTATTGTCAGATCTACTGCATCTGAATATTTCCTTGATTCCTCATTGAGAGCTCTGATAAGGGAATATTGAAGTTTTGATACTTCTCTGTTTATCTCCATTTTTCCCTCCTATTTTCTCAAATCATCTACTAGCTGTGTCTTTCCTAATGTTTTTTCATCTACATTTTTTATTATTCTAGCTGGGTTTCCTGTAACCACTGCTCCAGCAGGCACATCTTCAAGGACTACTGCCCCTGCTCCTACCACTGCTCCTGTTCCTATTCTTACTCCTTCTATGATTACAGCATTAGCTCCCACAAGGACTCCATCTTCTACTACTACTGGCTTAGCTGAAGGTGGTTCTACTACTCCTGCAAGAACTGCCCCTGCTCCTATGTGGCAGTTTTTTCCAACTGTAGCTCTTCCACCAAGAATTGCTCCCATATCTATCATAGTATTATCTCCAATGACAGCCCCTATATTTATTACTGCTCCCATCATGATAACAGCATTATTTCCTATAGTTACTTTATCTCTTATTACTGCTCCTGGTTCTATTCTTGCATTTATATTTCTATAGTCTAAAGTTGGCACTCCTGAATTTCTTCTGTCATTTTCAATAAAGTAATCTGTTATGTCAGATGCATATACTTCTAAAATTCTATTTATTTCATCTGATTCTCCAATCAAAATATATGAGCCGTTTCCTCTAAAAACTTGTGCTGTAGTTTCTAAATTTTCTATATTTCCATTTATATATGCTTTTACTGGCGTCCTTTTTTGTGAATTTTTTATAAAGGCTATTATCTCTTCTGCTGTATTTAAATTTGTCATTTTTCCTCCTTAGGTATGTAAATATGAGCTAGTTTTTATATTTACTTTTCTCTTAAAATTATTTTTTCTTTAGGTACTATGTATTAGCTTTTTTCTAATTTCTAAAAATATCTTTCATAGTATATAGCCCAGCTTCTTTTCCAACAAGAAATCTAGCTGCTTTTAAAGCTCCCATAGCAAATATCTTTTTAGACATTGCTGTATGTTTTATCTCTATAATTTCATCTTCTCCACAGAAAAGAACTGAATGTTCTCCAACAATAGTTCCCCCTCTCAATGAATGAATTCCTATCTCATTTTTCTCTCTTTTACTATTCCCTTCTCTTCCATATTGTTCTATCATCTCTTCAGGACAACTTCTCTCTATAGTTTCAATTAAAGTTTTAGCTGTGCCACTTGGAGAATCTACTTTTTTATTATGATGTTTTTCAATTACTTCTATATCATAATTTCCATAGAGTACTGGAACTATTCTTTCGAGAATATCATTTAAAAGATTTACTCCTAAGGACATATTTGAAGATAGAAGTACAGGTATTTCCTTGGCAGTCTCTTCCATTTTTCTCAATGCTTCATCTGAATATCCAGTAGTAGCTACAATCAAAGAAATTTTTTTATTCTTTGAATAATCTAAAAGAGTGTCCAGCCTTGAATAATGAGAAAAATCTATTATTATATCTCCTGCTTCATCAGTGAGTTCATCTGCAAAACCTGTAACTTTTATATCTTCATAACCTTCTGCCATTTCTTTCAGAAGTCTTCCCATTGCTCCTGTTCCATGTATTATTACTTCCATCCTGTCACCTCATGAGCAGTTAAAATATCTGTTAATCTTACTCTATTTGATTCATTCATTGCTCCTAGAGGAAGTCTGCAATTTCCCACTTCATATCCTAGAAAATTCATAGCTTCTTTTACTGGAACTGGATTTGTTTCAAGAAAGAGAGCATTTACAAGATCATTATATTTCAGCTGTAATTCTCTAGCTTTTTTTACATCTCCCTTTAGAAATGAAGCTGTCATATCATGACTTATGTCAGGAATTATATTTGCTGATACAGAAATAACTCCTTTTCCTCCCAATGAAAGAACTGGTACCACCATATCGTCATTTCCAGAATAAATATCAAGCTCTGGTACTTCTCTTGCTACCTCTGCAACATATGAGATATTCCCACTGGCTTCTTTCAATGCTGTGATATTTTCTATCTGTGCCAATCTTTTCAAAAGCGGTATAGAAAGATTTACCCCTGTTCTTGAAGGAACATTATACAATATTACTGGAATTTTAACTCCTTCTGCTATTGCTTTGTAATGCTCATATATTCCATTTTCATTTCCTTTGTTATAGTAAGGAGTAACTACTAAAAGTCCATCTACTCCCAATTTCTCTACTCTTTTGCTGAATTCCACAGCATGTCTTGTATCATTTGATCCAGTTCCTGCTATTACAGGTATTCTGCTATTTATTATATCCACTGTAAATTCTATTACTGAAATTTTTTCTTCGTCACTGAGAGTACTCCCTTCACCAGTAGTCCCAGTTACTATTATTGCATCTGTATGATTTATCACATGAAATTCAAGTATCTCTCTAAGTCTTGAGTAATTTACATCACCATTTTCATCAAAGGGAGTTATGAGGGCAACTCCCGATCCTGTAAACAATTCCATCTATTTCCTCCTAGGTTACATTCTTCTATAATATTGCTCTATTTTCTTCAACAATCACATTTTTCACTCTTCTTTTTTGATCATATTTCCTAATTATATATTTCTGTCTTCCTTTGTAATTAAATTTTTTAATCATATTTTTTCTTTTCTTCCTCACCCATATTTCTCAATTATATCTTTCTTCTTTAGCAATTAAATTTCTTAATTATATTTTCTCTCTTATTCTCCATTAAATTTCTCTATTACATCCCTCTAAAAAGTTCTGCAATTTGAACAGCGTTTGTAGCTGCTCCTTTTCTTATATTATCAGCAACTACCCACAAATTTATTCCTTTTTCTGTGCTGAAATCTCTTCTCACTCTTCCTACCAATACCTTATCCTGTCCAGTAGCATCAGAAGCCAATGGATACTCATTAGAATTTACATCATCTACAAGCACCATTCCAGCAAAATTTCCCAGAGCCTCTTTCAATTCTTCCAAGTCAAAATCTCTTTCCAATTCTGCTGTAATAGAAACAGAATGTGAATTCATTACTGGAACTCTTACACAAGTAGCTGTTACAGGAAGGTCTGGTATTCCCAATATCTTTCTTGTTTCATCTATCATTTTTATCTCTTCTTTTGTGTACCCATTCTCCAAAAATTTATCTATGTGTGGAAGGCAGTTATTTACTATTGGGTGAGGATAAGTCTTTGGTTCCTCTCCCCTAAGTCCATTTTCTAAATCTTCTATTCCCTTATAACCGCTTCCAGATACAGCTTGATAAGTACTGTAAATAACTCTTTTTAAACCATATTTTTCTTCTAACACTTTTAGAGGAAGCATACACTGAATAGTCGAACAGTTGGGATTTGCTATTATCCCACTATTTTTAAAGGCTGTCTCAGGATTTACTTCTGGTACTACCAGAGGAACTCCACTTTCCATTCTCCAAGCAGATGAATTATCCACAACCAGCACTCCTTTTTCTGCTGCTATTAGAGCAAATTTCTTACTTATATCTCCCCCAGCTGAAAATAGTGCTATGTCTATATTTCTATCAAAACTACTCTCTGTAAGTTCTTCCACTGTATATTCTTTATTTTTTAATATCACTTTATTTCCTGCACTTCTCTTTGATGCAAAAAGATAAAGTTCTGTTATATCAAAATCTCTTTCTTCCAATACTTTTAAAAATGTTTTCCCTACTAACCCAGTAGCCCCTACTATAGCTATTCTCATTATTTCCTCCTAAAGTCCAAATTCTACAGCAGCTGACTCTACCGCTCTGTTTATTAAATTTCTGTCTACACTGCACGATATACTTATTTCAGAAGTAGTCACCTGATAAAATTCCACTCCAGCACTGCTCAATGCTGAAAAAAATCTTCCTGCTATTCCTGAATTATTTATCATTCCAATTCCCACAACTGATATCATTCCTAAATTATCCTGATACTCTATCTCAATTTCTGGATATCTATTTCTTATCTGCTCCACTACCTGATCCAACAGATATTTTTCTCCAAGAGTGCAGCTGAATGATATATCTGTCTTTCTGTCTCTGCTTATATTTTGAGTAATCATATTTATATTCAGTCCGCAATTATTTATTGTAGAAAATATCTCTGCTATCTTCTCTGCTGAATAATCTATATTTGAGATTGTTGTTACAATTATTTCATTTGCTATACTGAGCCCAGTTACTAATTTTTCTTCTAAAGCACTATTTTTTTCCATGATATATGTTCCTCCTGCTTCGCTTAAACTTCTTCCTACAAAAATTGGTATATTAAATTTTTTCCCTAATTCCACTGCTCTTGTTTCCATTACTCCTGCACCAAGGTGTGCCATCTCCATCATCTCCTCATATGAAATCTTATCTAGTAATTTTGCATCTCTATATCTTCTGGGATCTACACTGTATATCCCTTCCACATCTGTATATATTCTACATTCACACCCTAGAGCAGCTGCCAGAGCCACAGCACTTGTGTCTGACCCTCCTCTCCCTAGAGTTGTTATATCTCCATCGTCATTAACTCCCTGAAAGCCGGTTACTATGACAATCTTCCCATCTTTCAGATGATTTTCTATTCTCTCTACATCTATACTTTTTATCTTACTCTTTGTATGAATCCCCATAGTTTTTACATTTGCCTGAGATCCAGTAAGTGATACTGCCTTTTCTCCTTCTGCATTCAATGCTATAGATAAAAGCGTCACTGTCTGCTGTTCCCCAGTTGATAGTAGAGAATCAAGTTCTCTCTGATCAGGATTTGAAGAAATTTCATTAGCCATCTTTATTAAAGCATCTGTTGTCTTTCCCATTGCTGAAGCAACAACAACGATTTCATCATACTTTTCCTTCTTCAGCTTACTGATATATCCAGAAATCGCTTTTATCTTTTCTATTGTTGCTACACTTGAACCACCATACTTTAATACTACTCTCATAAAAAATCTCCTTTAAAAAATATTTTGTAATAAAAAAACCAGCAGATTGCAGTCCGCTGGTCGATATTCATCACAAAAAAATTAAAATAAGGCTACTATTAAAATTTTCCATTAGAAAAAAGACTCAACAGAAAGCACAACATTGGTTCCCCAATGACAGTTATACAGATGTTATCTGCATTCCCAAAATCAATTTGTCAGCCTCACAAAACTGAAATTTCGGCAATCTCCCCTTTCACTATGTTTCATAGCTGGCTGGCTCCACATAGTTACTCTTGTCAATTGCATCCTCAATCTGTTTATTTATTTAAGTGAGATTTTACAACACAATTTAAAAATTTGATAATTCAAAAAATATATATAAAGAGTATAAAAAATATATTATTATTTTTTCCTAAATTGCTATATACTTCTTTAAATATAACTTAAATAATTTGATAGAGGTGCAGAGAACATCAGTAAAAATACTTAGTCTGGCAGACTGTGAGGTATTTTGAAAGGGAACTTTGCCGAAATGAAGGTATCAAGCCCTGATATTTTTGTTGGCAGTATGAAAAATATTCATACTGTTGTCATTGATTTTTATCAATGGAGTGCTGTCTGGAAATAGATTTTTTTTGATGCTTTTTGTTGTCAAAAATTTTTATCACAGCTCTCATAGCTGTGATTTTTTTATTACATAACTTGGAGGTTAGGAAATGAATTTACAAAATATTTTTTTTGATGGTATAGAAAATTCTGAACAATGGCTCATAAGTGTGAGAAGAGAGCTTCATGAGCATCCTGAACTGGACTTTGATCTGCCGGAAACTACTGGTATAATATGCAGATATCTTGATGAAATTGGAATTCCATACAAGACAGGTATCGGAAAAAGCGGTATAGTTGCTGATCTTACAGGGAAAAACAGTAATATTACCATAGCATTGAGAGCTGATATTGATGCTCTTCCAATTCTCGAAAATACAGGTTGTGAATATTCATCAAAAAACACTGGAAAAATGCATGCATGCGGTCATGATGTTCATACATCCATTCTTTTAGGTACTGCTAAAATTTTAGCTGATAAAAAAGAAGAACTTCCATGTAATGTGAGATTTATATTTCAGCCTGCTGAGGAAACTACTGGAGGAGCTGTTCCAATGATAGAAGATGGTGTACTTGAAGGGGTAAATTGTATATTTGGACTCCATGTAGATCCTTCTACTGAATCAGGAAAAATAGCTGTTAAATATGGAGCAATGAATGCCTCGGCTACAGATGTAAATATTAAAATTACAGGAAAAAGCTGTCATGGTGCATATCCAAGTGGAGGAGTAGATGCAGTAGTTACAGCTGCTTATGTCATTACAGCATTGCAGAGTATTGTGAGCCGAAATATTGATTCAAGAGATTCTCTTGTATTGACTTTTGGAACTATGCAGAGCGGTACAAAAGAAAATATTGTAGCTCAGGAAGCTTTCTGCTGTGGTACTATGAGAAGTCTTTCAAATTCTGTAAGAGATAAGGCTAAAAAAAGAGTAAATACTATAGTTGAATTGGTAAGTGCTGCCTATGAAGCTAAAGGAGAGGTTTTCTATCGTGACAGTTACAATGCTCTTATCAACCACAATGAGTATGTTGATTTAGTTAAATCTAATGGTGAAAATATTCTTGGAATAGACAAGGTAAAAGTAAAAGAACTTCCTGATATGGGAGTAGAGGACTTTGCATATTTCCTTGAAAAAATTCCTGGTGCTTTTTTTAATTTAGGCGTTGGAAATAGAGAGAAGAAAATCACTGCTCCTCTTCATAATGATAAGTTTAATATTGATGAATCAGCTTTAATTATTGGAGTAAAAATGCAGATAGCTAATATTCTTTCAGCTTATGAAAAATTAAATAAATAGAAAAATTAATTTTTTTAGAAATTGATATTCTTTTTATACAACTCTCTCTTTATTATAAGTTTTTTATAGGAAATATTTGTGAT
>PPYE01644297.1_pt1 | contig 10120 bp, 14 predicted proteins | sample 1559881 | NCBI WGS metagenome assembly PPYE01 (sample SAMN08240022, study PRJNA423297) | Human gut metagenome, whole genome shotgun sequencing project.
CCGCCCTTATCCGGTCGCCTAAGCCGCTACCGCCTGCTCAGAACCTGCCGCCTGCTCAGATACCAGCTCCAGCTCAAATTCATCACCGAACCGGGCAACGTCCCACTCAAAATTCTCCATTGCATGCTTCAGGGCATCATCGCTCTCATGGCTTTCAGAATTAGGCAATGACGTGTAATCGACGCTTACCCATTCGGAGCCCTGCCCATCATGGGAAGGCTCAGCACGCTCCAGCACCACATCGACCCAATAGCCGCCGACCAGCTCCAGCCAATCCATCACGCCCCGAACGTTCATGCCCTCATCATTGGCACCGAAACCGATGCACTCCACGCGCCCCCATGCGTAGGTTTCATCGGTAACAACAGCCACCGCCTCGGCATCAATGAACACGCGGGCAAACCGTAGAGCGAACTGTAGACCGCGCTTGCTGATGAGCTCGCGCAGCAGGGTTAGAGCCGTAGCGTCATCTATCGTGTCCTCCCAGCCGTGCAGGGGGTCGCTTGAGGCGATGCTACACATCGGTTCGTACGGGCCGTTCTCAACCTCCAGGTATTCCAGCAATGCCGGGTACATCATCACCCGGTAGCGCTTGTCCTCATAGGTGCCTTTGGCAAAGGGGGCGTTGAGCGTGAACCCGGGGGCCGGGCGGGTGAAAACTTCCGGGGAAAAAGTAGAGTCAGTCATGGGGGAATCTCCAATCACAAAAGAGGTGAACATGTCGTGTTATATGCCTTCATCATGTCACGTATTGGAGCCTAATACTCATCTAAGACATGGAATGTCCCACTGTGCAAGGTATGAAGCAGCACCCCCTCTCTCCAGGCTCCACACAGAACCCAGACAGAGGGGGGGCGAAGTGCGTATTAGGGGCGGCTCCAAACCTTCACCGCGTAGACCTCCACCGGAGCGTCCAACTCAATTCCGTACTTTTCACCGCTTCCAAGATAGAAGGCCCCGGGGGATACAAAATGGCTTGAGCCGAACAACTTAGCCGTATCGAGTGCATCCGTCAGCGCCATCTGGTCATTGAGAATGCTGTGGGTGCCCAGAATCGGCATGCCACGAAGATTCTTCAATGAAGGGGCGTGAGACTGAAGCGACTCAGGGGCACTACTTAAAGGCACCTGAATCTCGCAATAGCCCGCCCAATCCTCAGTCTCCCAATCCCACGGCTGAACAATCCAACGAGGGTCCTCATCATCATTGACCGCCAAAAGATGAACCGTACGGCAAGCGCCCGGACGGAGCCACAGGGCATATTTACCATCCTCATCAAGGCCAACGTAGAGGTCAATGAGCTCAAATAGGCGCTCCACCACCTCATCGGTCTCATTGACCAGTGGCGGGATACCGGAGGCATCGACAGGCTCCACATCCCCCAAATCCGCAATGCGGAGAGTGGGGAGGATAAATCCTCGCTCCTGCAAGAAAGTACGCACCGCCGGGTCTTCCGAAGCATTGTAGAGAATGGAGCGGGTGAGGTCATCCAAAATCTCACACTCGCCGGAGTAGAAGCTATCCTCCACCCACTGCTCAAAGCTCACACCCTCCTCTTCCAGCTCTTCCAAAGCTGACACCATGCACCCGCCAAGATGCAGACCCTCAGTGTCCGAAGCCGGGGCGGTACTCAAACCCAGGAAGCCATAATCAGCCTCCACGGGGTAGAGGCGAATACGGGAAGAAGCCATGATTAAATCCTTTCACGCTAGGCTCTTGGCTGATACCAAGAACCGGGACACTTGCCGTGTTGTGTTATGCCTTAATCATGCCACCTATTACAACCCAAAACTAATGAAGAACATATAATGTCCCACCCCACAATAAAGCCCAAAAACAGCGAGCGCACCCCACCTTTTTCGGTCAGGCGCGCTCGCTGGTTTTTCTTACATCAGAGGCTGCTACGCTGCTGCTTCTTGCTGGGTGATGGTATCCCCCCACCACAGCGTGAGGTCGGTGATTGCCGTTCTCAGGTGGACGAGGCGTTCACTTCCGGTGCTCTTGCCCGCCCCAATGAGGCAGATGAGGGCCTGCACCTGGTAGTCGTTATGGAAGGCGGCGCTGTTCTTGTGGATGAGAGTGATGGTGATACTGAGCCACCAGAGGCGAAGGGTACCGCGCACCACGTCACGATCGGTGTCTTTCTCTTCCTTGGGGCCGCGTGCTCCCTTGCGGGTTCGGGCAATTTTCTCGATGGCCTGCTTCAGAGCATTAGGCGAGTCTGCCGGGGCATCCCAGACCATCTTGAACGCCAACCCAATATTTTTAGGCAGCAACTGCTGAATATCCTCACTCACAGTGTCGGAGGGGTAGAAAAGTTCCTGAGTCATGATTGCTGTCCTTAGACGAGATGGGCGGTAGCGGCATAGATGTCCTGCATCCGATGCTCATGCTCTGAATCATCCTCCAGTACTTCACCGGTGATGAGGTAGAGCCCTCCAAAACCTCGCGCGGCGGCATAGAGGATACGGCGGGTATTATCCGCCCCGTGAAGACCAGCCAACGCCGAAATAGTCGCATCGTCCTGGAACGATGAGAGCGGGGCGAGGAAATTATCATCTACCCCGCATGCATTGCGGATAAGACGAAGATGCCCGGGGGTATCGAACTCAACGAGCGCACGGAAGATGTTCAACCGCCCGTACTCTTCAGTGGTGACCTGCACGAAGTCCTCACCGGAGCCTGCCTCAACTTCTCGAACATAGGTGTTGAGCACCTGAAACACCGTGGTTGCTGATTCGGGGTAATCGAGAACTTCATAATCTAGAACGCTGTAATCGCTGGACACAGGGGTATTCCTTTCAAAATAGGGAGGGTCGCTGCCTCGTTCATGGCATCACCTAAACCTGGACGAAGAGGGGTAACCGGGGGGCGGTAACTATCACCCCCCCCGGGGTACAGGCGGCGAGCGCCCGCTAATCGGCGTCGAAATCTTCAGCGTCGAAATCCACCTGATTCACTTTCCGGCATCTCCTTAAGCCATGCGGTCGCAGACCTTCGCAACCAGCACATAGGAACCGTCAGGCAGACGCCCCCTAGACGTGGTACCGTGGGCGTGCACCGCATCTCCACAGCTGAGCTCGGCATACTCGATGACGCGGTAGCAAGCGTTGTAACTGTTCTGCACCCTTGCCTCAAACAGAGACTCCAGTGCAAAAATGCCCTCCTGGCGCACGTTACCCAGATCGCCATCATCATTAGAAAGCAAGTACCGCATCTCCCTACCGCCCTTCTTAAAGAGCTTCATATCATCGGGAGTAATACGAGCTAGGAACAGCTCAGGCGCATGATGAGCTCCAAGCAACAGAGCCGGGGGCTCATGGTATCCACCTTCCAAAGAAAGCATGGCCCTGAAGATGTCGCCGCTGCTGTAGTAACGGGTGCTCTTACCATCAACGGTTACCTCAGCGGCAGGCTTACCCAAAGCCGCCAAATATGCAAGAGCGGCACTCTTCTCAGAGTGCTCATGGATGGTGGTGCCATCATACAAACGAGTAGCAGGCTTAGCGCTCACAGTAGCGTCCTTTCGGTCAGAAATGAAGCAGAACCCGGGGACTATCCCCGTTCTTTGTTATGTTCTATGCCTCAATCATTCCATGAAACAAAAGCCCATACGCACACACAACATGTAATGTCCCAGAACCAAAAACCCACCCACTCCAGCCCACAAACACACAGCGAGCGCCCCCGGCAGCTCTCAACTACCAGGTGCGCTCGCAGGTGTATTCAGCTCAAAGTTCGGGGTACTTGATGAAACCCCTCACTGAGCCCTAAGCGTAGCTGTTGGAAGTCTTTTCAACCAGTACGTAGGAGCCGTCCGGTAGACCGCTTGGAGTCGTGGTGCCACCGAGCAGATAGGCGGTTCCGGCGGAGACATTAGCGCATTCGGTGATACGGTAATGGCCCTTGTTTGAGGTGGCCATAACCTCTGCCGATAGGAGGGCATCTAAGGTTACGTCGAAGCGGTATTCCTGCATGACCTCACCGAAATTCACGCCTTCAGACGTGAGGCCGTGGAACATCTTCTGCCACGGTTCAGCCGGGGCAGTATCAGCAGGAACCAGCTTTGCCAGGAAAAGTTCAGGGCTGCGCGGCGCATCTCCCAGCAGAAGGAAGGGCGCATCTTCACCTTTGCCAGTTACCGAGAGCATGGCACGGAAAATAGTATCCCGGCACCGGTAGACTTCCCTTTCAAAAGCAACCCCCTCGTACTGTGCGATTGCCTGAAGATACTCGGAGGCGGTGGTACGCGAAACATCCCTGGTGAGATTGAGGCTCGCATACAGGCGGCTAGGTGCACCCATGATTCTTTCCTTTCAAAACGGAGCGCGTGAGCAGCCGGGGAAATTCCCGGTACGCTATCTCATATGACTCAATTATCCCCCACAATACAACCCAAAACTCACACACAATATAGAATGTCCCAGAATCAAAAACTCCCCCGCTACAACCCCTAGCGAGCACCCCCGGCAGCTCTCAACCACCAGGGGCGCTCGCTAGAGCATCCAACCTCACTGCTTCCTAACGACCCATACCGGGAATCAGCTGGCTAGGCAGTGAGGCTTAGACATAGCGGATTTCCCCCTCATAAACACTAGAGGGGTGATTAAGATTCAAATCGCACTCGGCGCCATTGCCGACATAACGCAGATACGGGAGAACCATATGCTTAGCGCCATCAAGAGACTGACCATCAAGGGCTTCTTCCAGCTCACGGGCACGCAGACCGGTCAGCCGATGCGTGATACCTTCCGGGTTCCCATCCTCGGGCACCTTCAGGCAGTGAGGCTCCAAAGGCTCACCGAAAACCTCAGAACGGACGATGCCATACTTCGCCCAGCCCTCGATATTCCAGTCCCACGGCTGAATCAACCAGTACGGCAGATTGCGCTGGTCATCAACCGCAATGAACCGGCAGAGGACAGGGCGACGCTCCAGACGCACATAAGGGTTACCGCCCCAATCGTACAGAAGAGTGAGGTCAAAGAGGCGGTCCACCTGGCGCAGATAAACCCGGCTGGTATTTGCCAGGAACGGCACACCAGAGCCTTTCAAAAATCGCAGACGGCGGTTCTCATCATGTCGGAGAACCGGCAGATAGAAGCCCTGATCATTGAGCCAGTCATGTACATGCCTCTCGGTGCCATAACGATAAAGAATCGAATCCCGCAAATCGTTCAGGTACTTATTCGGGCTCTTGATGAACTCTTCCTTCACCCAGTCCTGAAAAGTGTGCCCTTCCTCCATGAACTTCTGCAAAGTACTGCATTCACAGCTGGCGATATGCATGGAGCTGGGCGAACCATCAGCGCTGGTACTCAGGGCGAGCATGTTGTACGAGTCGGTTGCCAAATACAGGTCAATAGGGTTCGACATAGCGGCAAATTCCTCTCATGTAGGGGCTTGAGTCACCGGGGGCTATCCCCCGTCCCTCATCATGTTCTATGCCTCAATCATTCCACGAAACAAAAACCCATACTCGCACGCAACATGTAATGTCCCACCCCACAATGAAGCCCAAAAACAGCGAGCGCCCCCGGCAGCTCTCATCTACCAAGGGCGCTCGCTAGAGCATCCAGCCTAACTACTTCCTACCCCCCCATACCGGGGCGCATCATGCTAGAAGAACTCCACCGTCAAGCCTTCAAGGAAGCCTCCATACTCGACGATCAGCTTCTTATAGGAGTCGATGACAAGCTGCAACTGCTCCGGGTAAACAGTGCTATCGCCCGCATCAATCCGCTTCTGCGTTTCCTCATCCACCGGAACAAACAAGTGGTGGGAATGAAGACGGATAATGTCTTCATACGCGAGAGCAGGCTGGGTATTCAGTATCTGCGCCGGGTCTTTTGCACAGCAGTACCCGGGCATCAACAGAACAACATCCGAAATGCTACGACGAACAACCACTCCGACTTCCTTCAGTGGCAGGTCAAAATACAAGTGCGCATCCAAGCGGAGCTCACCATTGCGGGGGTATCCGCTATGGACAGTCGCACCAATGTGCAGGGTTGCACCCAGCTCCTTCAAGCGGGCGAAACGCTTAGCATTCAAGCGACGTACCGCGCTCTCAGACGTCACACGGCGGCAGGAGGGAGTGCGAAAATACATGGCACATCCTTTCAAAGCAGGGAAAGAAGCAACCGGAGGTTTCCGGTCACATCATCATGTTCTATGCCTCAATCCTCCCATGAAACAAAAGCCAATACGCACGCACAACATCTAATGTCCCATAACATAATAAAGCCCAAAAACAGCGAGCGCCCCTCACCCTTGTTACGGGTGAGGGGCGCTCGCTGTGCTTTATTCAAGAGCTCAGGAGTCTACGCCTCGTGGGTCCCGAGAAAATTTCGCTCCGCTACGATAAAGCGCTGCTCGGTCAATATCGCTTTCCATCGAGCACTGCCGCTGATCTCAAAGAGCTCTCTTGCAGTCTTGACGGCTTCTTCAGAGAGCTTGACGGCCTCGGTAACTTCCTGAGCGGCCTCACGCAGACCCTCGGTGTCACCGGAAGCTTCCTCAATGAAGGGGCGGAATTTCTCGGTAGAATCGGCAGCTTTTCGAGCTACCGCAGCAATACGATTAAGCACCTCAACATACTCATCCTTGAAATTCTTGTCAGCAGCTTTTCGGGCGATTTCAGAGGCGGTATCGGCGTGAAAATCAGCTTTGCTGATACCCCTCCGGATTCTAGCGGCAGGTTCGCACTCCTGCTGCCACAGAATAAGCTCATTCCTCGCCCTTTCGAGGGTGGAAACTCGGTCAGGCGCATCCTGGCAGGAGGCGAGGATCAGAGCGGTAAGACACGCTACCTGATGAGGCGACATAAACTCCTGGGCATTACTGTCAATTTGAGCAGCGAAGGCATTAAGAACTACCACGTCTGCTTCGTCAGCAACATCCGTAGAAGGGTCCATGTTTTCCTGATTAAGGAATTTGTCAATGAGGTCCACATCAATATACAGGTTCTCGGCCACGTACTCTTCGTCGTCGATAAACCAGACCCGGTGGAAGATCCAGGCAAGGGTGAGGGGCATGTTCCAGCCCATAGTATGCTCGTGCCGCTGCTTGAAAGGCATATCCTTGGCATAGGGGTCACTAGAGCGCATTTTCGGGTGTCCTTTCTATAAGGGGAGGGCTGCCACGCTTATGCGTGGCGAGGGTTCAGTTATTGTGCTTCGTTCAAGAGGTCAGGAGTCTACGCCTCGTGGATTTCAAGAAAATCCCGCTCCGCTTCGAAAAAGTGCCGCTCGTAGCGGTTAGCTTTCAGGAGATATCTTGCGATATCGGCGGCTTTCTGAGAGAGTTTGACGGCCTTAGTGACTTCCTGAGCGGCCTCACGCCGACTCTCAGCGTCACCGAAATCTTCCTCAATGAATGGGCGGAATTTCTCGGCAGATTCAGCAGCTTTTCGAGCTACCGCAGCAATACGATTAAGCACCTCAACATACTCGGCCTTGAGATTCTTGTCAGCAGCTTTTCGGGCGATTTCAGAGGCGGTACGGGCCGCAAAATCGGCTTCGCGGATACCCTTCTGAATTTTAGCGGCAGGGTTATACTCCTCCTCCCACAGAAGAAGTTCTCCGATCGCAGTTTCGAGGGTGGAAACTCGGGTAGGTCCGTCCTGATAAGAGGCGAGGATCAGGGCGGTAAGGCACGCTACCTGGTGAGGTGACATAAAATCCTCGGCATTACTGACAATTTGCACAAGGAAAGCATTAAGAACGGCCATGTCTGCTTCGTCAGCAACAGCAATGTCTCCCCACTCAATGAAATCGTTAATGGAATCATATGCACAACCCAGGTTCTCGGCCATGTCTGCTTCGCTGTTGATAAACCAAATCCGCTGGAAGATGCGGGCAAGTCTGTGGGGCATGTTCGTGAACACAGTATATTCGTGCCTCCGAATGAAGGAGGGGTGCTTGAAATGAGTGTCGGTGGGGCGCATTTTCGGGTGTCCTTTCTATAAGGGGAGGGCTGCCACGCTTATGCATGGCGAGGATCCGGTTATTGATGCTTCATGGATTAGCAATCAATATTTGCTATGCCTTCATCCTCCCACATGCGGTAATAATGTGCCTGGTGACTCGTCATACGGGATAATCTTCTTCGGTTCGGTTGCCATCGTCTGCCTTTCTAAGAAGTTAAGCTGCCAGGCAGGCGCTTCAGAGGTTCATCCCTGATGCTTCTAAACACCAAACACTGTTATGTGTTATGCCTTAATTGTCCCACAAATATAAAGAACTTGCGCGCTAGTTAGTCATCATGTCCCACATGACAATGTATAAAAAATGAGCGCCCCGAAACACCAGGGGACGCTCATTAAATATAGGCACTAACGGCCAGTCACCTAACCGATCAGACCTCTCTACGGTTGAGGAAGCTGCCGTACGGGTGGCGCAAGAACCGGCGGGCAATCTGCTGCCATTGCGCCCGCTCTGCTGCACTCAGTCCCCCCTGCTCCTCACGCCACATGAAAGACTCCAACACCGACCAGGTGGTAGACTCCCCATCGACCACCGGCGCAACACTCACCTGCTCATCACCGGACAGACCGAAAGACTCCCGAACATACACCGCAATGTCCTCAGCACGATACGGCGGCGAAACCACCCTCGCAGCAGCATCAGCCACCAGAGCAAAGAAACGATCCTGCCCACCCCTACCGCTACTCTCGGCGCTCGCACCCACACCCAGAGCAGCCCACGACACCAAGCCTTCCAGAGTATCGACTGCCTCAGCAGTTACGACCCACTCCCCTGCCGCCGGGTTCCACACCTTCACCACTGCACGGTACAGGGCGGTACTCTCCAAACGTTCATTCATCGAATTCTCCTCTCTCAACCCAAAGCCCGCCCGCCTCCTTCTGCAAGCGCACCCCGCCCCCCAAACGGGGGAAGAAAAAAAGGGGTGCAGCCGGCGCCCGGCAGCCACCCCCTCTTTCTAAACTATTTTCATCTAGTCTTCATCAGCCAAAGCCACAGAGCCAGCAGACAACCCAAACCGACGCTCAAACTCAGCAGCGGCAATCTCAGCCAGCTCAGCAACACCGTGCTGTGCTGAAACCTCCACGTCGAAAACCACCTCATCATCGCCAGGCTGAATCAAGGGGGAGAAAAGATTGACGCAGCTGTTGTCTACACCAATAATCTGAAGCACGAACTTCACCCGAGGCGCACCGCTTGTCGCATGGTAGCTAGGCTCACGAACCAAACGGTACGGCTTCTGCTGATCAGATGCGGGCAACGACTCCAGGTCCTCGTTCAAACTGATTCGCGCGGTAAATTTCTTGCGCATCGCCGCAGGTATGGCATTGCAGCCACTCTGCTGGTTAGAGGCAAGCACAGCAGTCAGCTCTTCCATGCGGCTACTCAACCAGGCGCTCGCCTTGTGCAGGATGACGGCAGAAACATCAAGAGTGATACGGGCATACTCAGCCACGGACTCCTCGGTGTAGGGAATCGGGCTCCGGTGCACTACCAAAGCGGCAGAATCCCAATCGTCCTCATCTTCGTCTACTGCATCGCCGTCGTAGACCGTCACCGCATCAGGATCAGAACCAGTCACCGGAGACTCCGAGTACCACTGCCACAGACTCTCCACCTGATCCTTAGACAGCTCCTTGCGATCAGAGCCGTACACGAACCAGCCGCCCAACGCGTCCACCAGATTCTGCGACATCGGGGTCTTCAGATCGGGCTGACCAATCCACGCAGCCAGCTCCTCAAGGGTCATCGGCTCATCGGTGCTCCAGTGCTCGCCGTTGGAACGACCTCCAGGATGTACTGCTCATCGGTCACGACGTCATGACGGATGCTTTCGGCGATGTCGGAACGCATGCGCGTCTCCTTCCGTGCAGAGCGGGGGTGAAGACCCGCCCAAGTTGTTAAATCATAACTTTTGTACTTGTGACAAATATATAGTTCCCCGGCATTCCAAGCAACCCAACACGCCGTTTCTTATGGTGTGATATACTCAGGCTCGAAAGAAGCTCGCTTGCGAGGAGTCTTGAGAGGTCTGAGTATCTACCCCAACAAAACAAGTAATTACCGGCAGGCTCTAGACACCCCATCCCGGCGAGATTCCCCCAACTCCCACCAAGAGAGCAAGCGTCCTGAGC
>PPYE01777307.1_pt1 | contig 10118 bp, 5 predicted proteins | sample 1559881 | NCBI WGS metagenome assembly PPYE01 (sample SAMN08240022, study PRJNA423297) | Human gut metagenome, whole genome shotgun sequencing project.
CTACCTTAAGCGCACTGACCTTTGTGTTCCTGATCGGTGTGCCGATCCTTTCCATGCGTGTACTTGCAGAAGAGCGCAAGCAGAAAACGGATCAGCTTCTTTTGACCGCACCGGTATCTGTATGGGATATCGTATTTGGAAAATATCTTGCACTAGTAGCTGTGTTTGCCATTCCGGTCGTGATCATGTGCGTTTATCCGCTGATCATGAGTAAGTTCGGAACGATTTCCTATGCTTCCGCATACACCGGGATCCTGGGATTTTTCCTTCTGGGATGCGCAAATCTGGCAATCGGTGTATTTATGTCAGCACTTACAGAAAGCCAGGTAATTGCAGCAGTACTTACTTTTGTATTCCTGTTCGCCTTCTATATGATGAACGGAATTTCCTCATTCTTTTCACAGACCTCCATGTCAACCGCAGTGGCATTCGGACTTCTGATCGTGGCGATCGCGATCATCATTTATACCATGATCAAAAATGTCCTGATCTCTGTAGTGATCGGAGCTGTGGGAGAGATTGCCCTTGTGATCGTATACGTTGTAAAATCCAGTATTTTCCAGGGTGGTATCCAGAAGGTACTGAACGTATTTAACCTGAGCGGACATTATGATAATTTTACAAACGGCGTGTTTGACGTGACAGGAATCGTTTATTTTATTTCTGTTATTGCGATCTGCCTGTTCCTTACCATGCAGTCCATTCAGAAGAGACGCTGGAACTAGGGGGTGAAGGGAAATGAAATTCAGTGAGAAATTTAAGAAAAATAAAGGCGAGGCAGCCGTACCGGAGACAGCACAGGACTCCGGCAAAAAGAAACATAAACCGGATCCGAAAAAGCTGGTAGGCACCATCAGCAAAAAACATATCAAAAATGGTTCCTACAGCATGGCTATGGCAGCTGTCTTTATCGTGATCGTGGTTGTGATCAATATGATCGTCGGGGCGATCCCATCCAAATATTCACAGCTGGATGTAAGCTCATCCAAGCTTTACACCATCGGTGATGAAACAAAGAAGGTACTGAAGGCACTGGATAAGGATGTTACCATTTATCAGATCGCGGCAAGCGGTTCTGAGGACGACACGATCTCCAATCTGCTTTCACGTTATAAAGATGAGTCCAAGCATATTAAAGTTGAGGTGAAAGACCCTGTTGTAAATCCGAAATTTGCATCGGAATATACAACCGATGATCTTGCGTCAAACAGCCTGATCGTAGTCTGCGGCGACAGAAACAAGGTTATCAATTACAAAGATATGTATTCCTCTTCAGTAGACTATAATACCTGGCAGCAGACTACTACCGGATTTGATGGAGAAGGACAGATCACAAGTGCGATCGGTTATGTAACATCCGAGGATCTTCCGATCATGTACACCTTATCCGGACACGGAGAAAAAGATCTGGATTCCAGCTTTAAAGAAGATATCCAGAAAGCAAACATTGATGTCAAGGAGCTGAACCTTCTCACAGAGGGAAAGGTTCCGGATGATGCAGACTGTCTGATGATCGTATCTCCGACCAGCGATATTTCCGAGGAAGAAAAAACAGAACTCCTGGATTATCTGGAGGCAGGCGGAAAAGCTATGATCTTCTCGGATTATACACAGGATGATCTGCCGAACTTTGATGCGGTTCTTGAAAACTATGGTGTAAAGTGTGCAGAGGGAATCGTATTTGAGGGTGATAATCAGCATTATGGAATGCAAATGCCATATTATCTTGTACCAACAGTCAACAGCACAGATGCAAGCTCTGAGACAGCTTCTGCAGGCTCCTATGTACTGGCACCGTATGCGCAGGGCATTCAGAAAACAGATGATGTAAGAGATACCGTAACCATCGACAGTATCCTGACAACCTCTGACAAGGCTTACTCCAAAGCAAATATGCAGAGCAGCAATATCGAAAAGGAAGACGGAGATGTAGACGGACCGTTTGATCTTGGTGTTGCCATCACTGAGAAACTGGATGATGATAAGGAAACACAGATCGTTTACTACTCCACAGCCAATCTGATGGAGAGCCAGATAAACCAGATGGTATCCGGCGGAAATGAAAAGCTCCTTCTGGAGTCCTTAAACTGGATGACCAGCACAGACGACAGTAATTCCGTTTCTATTCCATCCAAGAGCCTTGAGTCCACAAGCCTGACAGTAACCGATTATGATGCAGCCTTCTGGAAGATCTGTACCATTGGTCTGATCCCGGGAGTGTTCCTTGTTGCAGGATTCCTGATCTGGCTTAAGAGGAGAAAAGCATAATGAAAAAATCAACCAAACTTGTTTCAGCAGTTGTTGTTCTGGCAGTTCTCGGCGGCGTTTATGTGGGACTGAACACCTACGTATCCAAAGAAGAAAAGACAGAGAGCAGCGAAGAGGAAAGCAAAACAGAAGTGTTTTCCGTGAAAACGGATGACATTAAATCCCTGGAATTTATCGTAGACAAGAAGGAAGTGACCTTTGAGAAAAAAGATGATTCCTGGGTGAAAAAGGATGAGACTGCTTTTCCTGTAAATCAGACAACTCTGGATTCCGCAGCTTCCGCCATCAAAAAGGTGGAAGCGGACAGAGTCCTGGAGGATGTGGAGGATCTTACGGAATACGGACTGGATTCTCCATCTAATACAGTAACCGTTGATACCGCTGATGGGACAACGAAGCTCAACATCGGAGATGAGAATACGTCTACGAATCAGTATTACATTTCCAAGGATGATGATGACAGCACGGTATATGTAGTGGCAGCGGACACAGTGTCTCCGTTTATGAATTCCCTTTACGATTATGCACAGGGAGAAGATTTCCCGACAATTGATTCTTCCACAGTGAAAAAGGTCCAGGTCAGTGAGAATAAAGATTCCTATGTCCTGGAAGAAAATTCCGACGGAGCTACCTGGAATGTTTCCGGTGACGGAAGTAGCGATAAAGAGTCTGCCGATACAACGGCAGCAGGAAACGTAACCTCCGGACTTGGAAGCTTTGCATTTGACCAGTTTGTAAACTACAATGCAGAGGATCTTTCCCAGTATGGTCTTGATAAGCCCTATGCGACGATTACAGTGGATTATCAGGAAGAGGTGAAGAATGACAGCACAGACAGTACAGAATCCGGAGAAAACGATTCTACGGCCTCTGAGAGCGATTCTGAGAGCAGTGACAATACTGACACGGACAGCAGCTCAGAAGATGCAGACAGCAAGACAACCACAGTGGATAAACAGCTTGTCATTTACGTTGGCGATGAGGCAGGAGATGGCAGCAGATATGTAACGGTAGATAACAAACAGATCTATACAATGTCAACAGATACACTGAGTGCAGTTATTGACAAAACGCCGTCAGATCTCTGGTCACTGATCGTCAATTATCTGTCTGTAAAAAATCTGGATCAGCTCCAGGTTACTTACGGTGAAACAACAAGTACTGTAAATGTTTCACGTGAAACATCCACAGATGATGACGGAAACGAAAAAGAAACAACAACCTATCAGCTGGATGGTAAGGAAATAGAAAGTACAACCTTTACTACCTTCTACAACAAGCTGATAAACATGGCAGGACAGAAGAGACTGACAGACGCTTATACACCGGCTGCAGATCCGGAGATGACCGCTGTATTCACAGACTCTGACAAGAACCAGACAACCGTTACCTTCTACACATATGACACAAACTATTATGCAGCTGTCGTTGGAGACAAGGTATTTCTTGTAAACAAAATGACAGTAAAAGAAATGTTCAATGCATATGAAACCATGGTAAACGGTGAAACAGAGACAGAAGCCATAGCAACACCAACAGCTGAGGCGGAAAAATAAAATATTAAGAAAATAAATAAAAACACCTCGGAGATCCGTAAATAATAAGGTGATCTCCGAATATCCGCTTGATGATCAGATATTCGGAGACACCACACAGATTAGGATTTTCCGGGGTGTTTTTATGTTGCTATTATTTTACGGTCCTTACAGATGAATAAGGTCCGTATATTTTTTTACCGTTTGTGATGCGGTATGCACGGATGCGGTATTTGGTTGCGGTGCCTGGCTTTTTATCGGTGTAGGTTGTATTTTTTGTATTGCCGATAGCTTTCCAGGTTTTACCCTGAAGACGGTAAATGGGTAGCATAGGTGATGATTCCGTCTGTTTTTGCGGTCAGTGGATTAGATGCATATCAGGTTGCTTTTTCATTGAAAACCGCAGGCTTGCAGTCAGAAAGAGCTCCGGTTTGTGAGTAGATCTGAGAAGTCATATTGCCGCTTCTTCTGAATCTGACAGTAATGTTTCTGAACTGAAATCTGCTGCATAGGTCAGGCACGGTGTACTGGCGAGCTTGATTTTCTATAACTGCTATAATTATAGCGTGGAGAATTGACGAGGACAATATAAAAAAACTGTACAGAAGCTCATCTGAGCAACTGTACAGTTTTAATTTTTCTATATCTAACAGAAGGTTCGGGGGAGCTTCTGTCAGTAACTAAGTATTATGCAAGACCTCTTTCTTCCAGCCAGTCGAAGAGAACAACTTTTTCTGCTTTCTTTCTCTTGGTCATGTGATTGAACTGAAGGATCGTCAGGATCGTGAAGATCACTAACAGTGCAACCATTACAATAATGGAAGTGGTAATGCTTCGGCCACCGCTGATCGTTGCACGGAATGCGTCGACCGTATAAGTAAACGGAACGTATGCATGGATCTTTGCAACGAATGAAGGTGAAACCTCAACCGGATAAGTTCCGGCAGATCCTGCAAGCTGAACGACCATGAATACCAGCATCAGGAAGCTTCCTACTTTACCAAGAGTAATGTTGAAGAAGTACATGATAGAGGTAAAGGTCATTGATGTCAGGCAGGCGAAGAGTACGGTTTTGCCCATCTCTGCAGGTGTGAATCCGTTAAATGCACGTAACAGCAGGATCAGGCAGATTCCCTGAAGGATCGCTACCGGATAAAGGACGGAAGCTTTGCTTGCCCACCATGCGAAACCGGATTTCAGTTTGCCCTTATACTGAGCCAGAGGATACATCAGGCAGAATGCCAGTGCGCCGACCCAGAGGCCTACAGACATCATGTAAGGTGCCATTGCGTGTCCGTTATTCGGGACATCGGTAAGTTTTGTTTCATCGCTTACAACAGGAGTTGCGAACATTTTGATCGTTTCATCACTTGCTGAATTGTCTTTTACAGTGGTAGCTCCATCGCTGAGGCTTGTGGTCAGTGTCTTGGAACCGTCTTTCAGTTCTTTCATACCACTTCCAAGCTTCTTGGAGCCATCATACAGCTGAGAGGAACCGCTCTGGATCTGGGCAGCGCCATCTGCAAGCTGTTTTGCACCATTGTTAAGTGTGCTGTTGTTGCTTACAAGTTTCTCGGTACCGCTGAGAAGTGTTGAGGTACCGTTTGCTAATGTCTTAGTTCCGTTTGCAAGAGTAGTAGCACCGCTGGAAAGGGTCTTGGCTCCTGTTGAGAGCTTTTTGGTACCGTCTGTAAGAGCGGAGCTGTTTTCGGAAAGCTTAGCAACACCATCGGTGTAGGTTGTGATTCCGGTTGTCAGTGTTCCGGAACCATCGGCTAATGCTTTTGTTCCATCTGCAAGAGTAGCAGCACCGCTGGAAAGAGCATTGGCTCCTGTTGCCAGTTTCTTGGTGCCGTCTGTAAGAGCAGCACTGTTTTCGGAAAGCTTTGCAATACCATCGGTGTAAGTTGTGATTCCATCTGTCAGTGCCTTAGAACCATCTGCCAGCTGACCTGCACCGGATTTGATATCCGGAAGTGCGTCAGTGATCTGTTTGCCGGCTGTTTTCAGATTCTTTGCACCGTCGTTGAGCTGCTTATCATAAGATGTCAGTTGGTCAAATCCATCGTTCAGAGCTTTGATTCCTGCTGCTGCAGCCGGGAAGGCTTCGACTGTGCCGTCTTCCAGAGACTGAAGTCCTGCGGAAACGTTCTTGGTTCCTGTGTTTACAGCCTGTGCACCCTGATACAGCTGGGTAACACCTGCAGAAAGCTGAGCGATCAGATTTGTAGGAAGCTGACTTGTAGCTGCAGATAACTGCTCTGCACCTGCGCTCATGGTTGTTGCACCTGCACTCATCTGGTTTGCACCATCTGTCATGGTTGTTGCACCCTCAGAAAGTGTGCCGGCACCCTGAGTCAGTCCTCCGGAGATCTGAGTCAGTCCGGAAGCTGCTTCGTTAAGCTTGGAAGCAACAGCATTCAGATTTTCCTGAGTAGAAGAGAGCTGACCGGATACACCAGCTGCAAGCTGTGAAACCTGATCAGAATAGCTGCTCATGTAAGAACCGTCCACGCCAGTCATTCCACCGGCTACGCTGTTTAAAGCGTTGATCACATCATTCAGAGCTGCTGCGGAAATGGTTCCGTCCTCAGAAGCGGTTGCCTGAATCGCCTGAAGCTGTGCTGCTAAATCGGTCATTGTCTGTCCGGCAGTACCGATCTTGGTATTTGCATCAGTAAGTGCTTCCGTTGTCTGCTGTCCGTATCCTGTAAGGATGCTGCTGACCTGATCACCTACCTGTGAGAACTGTGTGCCTGCATTCTGGAGAGCAGGGATCAGACTGTCTGTGATACTGCTGCTGGTCTGACTTGTGATGCCTGCGGCCTGAGTGATATATCCGGCTGCGTTGTTGATTCCGTCTGCGGCATTGTTCATACCAGCTGCAGCACTGTTCATACCAGCTGCGGCTGTGTCCATACCATCCTTTGCGGAAGTAAGGCCGGCTGCAAGCTTGTTGATGGATTCCTGTGTTGTTCCCTCTTTCAGAGCAGAAACCTTATCGTTCAGGGCTTTCAGTCCGTTTTCAAGCTGCTGTGTTCCGGATATCAGTGACTGTGAGTCATCGGTTCCTTTGGTAACACCGGTATTCAGCTGAGAGATACCATTGGAAACTGTTGTGAGTCCGTCTTCAAGTTTTGCAAGCTCTTTGGCACCGGCTGCGAGTTTGCCAGCACCAGCCACATAGGTGGTAGTTCCATCTGCAAGAGTGTCAGCACCAGCTACATACTGTGTTGCTCCGTCGGAAAGAGTATCAATACCTGCACTTAATGCATTTGCACCGGATTCCAAGCTGCTTGCGCCGGATTTCAGTGTATCAGAATTTTTATTAAGTTCATCCACACCAGCGGTGTACTGCTGAACACCTTTATCCAGAGTATCCACGCCGGTTGTCAGCTCAGGAACCTTTTCTGTGAGGGTTGCAACGCCGCTGTTCAGCTGATCTGCACCATCGTCCAGGCTCTTTGCACCATCGTTAACCTTTGCAACACCATCGGTGTAGGTCTTAAGACCTTCGGTGAGACTGTCAGCACCGCTTACGAAAGTAAGAGTACTGGTGGAAAGCTTCTTAAGGTTTTTGGTAATTGTTTTGTTACCATCAGCTGCTGTATTCAGTCCGTCTTCGATCTTTCCGGATCCGTCTGCAGCTTCCTGCATTCCGTCACCTGCTTCTGAGATAGAATCAAAAACGGTTTCTGTATAGGTTTCCGTAACCTTGGAAGCAATGTTATCACGAAGCTTCAGCATTGCTGTTTCACTGAGCTTGGAGGCGATATAGTTGGTTCCAGGGTTTGTCTCATAGGATAGCTCCATTTGCTTTGGATCGTTGTCCATTACAGTGGCTGCGTTTGCGGAGAAATTTTCCGGGATTTTGATAACCATGTAATAGGTTCCATTGGCCAGACCGTCCTCTGCTGTCTTGCTGTCTACAATGTTAAATGCCATTGAGTCGTTGTCTTTCAGCTCATCCGTCATGTCCTTACCTATGCTTAAGGTCTTGCCATTATACTCGACAGGTTTGTCTTCGTTTACCACGGCCACTGGCAGGCTGTCTACGTTTCCGTAAGGATCCCACATGGATTTCAGAAACAGACCTGCATAGATGATCGGGATTACGATAATGGCGATTACGACGATAAGCATGAGCTTGTTACGAAGTAAGCTTTTCCATTCGTTTTTGATCATATTACCTATCCCTTTCTTATTAAATTGTATTATCAAACATAGTTGATTAATCAAACTTTATTCCAGTAATGGCGACGAGATCTATTAATCATATTAAAATCTATTAATAGCTTTATATTCCATTATCAAACAAAGTGTTGATTTTCTTTACGTGATGTATTATACTAAACACATACCACAGATACAACCATTAAATCTTTACTGAATGTATATTAATAGACGGAAATAATGGAAGTGTCTATTACAAATAAAAAACTGCATAATAGACAAAAAGTACGTTATTTCCTTTGAATTTATGTGCAGTTGGTAATATTAAATGCAGACAGGATTCCTATGTTTCAACACAAATATGCAGCAGATATCTGGTATCGTGTAGGTCGGCGTCGTTAACAATTTTGATCTTGTCAATTCTTAACAACAGCAGATATCTGGTATCATGCAGATCGGCGTAGAGAAAGCGAATGCTTTTATTCGTTTGAAGGATGCATTATGCATTGTATGACAGTTGCAGAGTATCGTAGGTAACAGGTGATTGAGGTGGAGGAAACGTGCTTGCTTTTTTGAATTGCAGGGGGAATTAAGATGGCGGAAAAAGTTGACAGAAGAGTACGTAAGACCAAGGCACAGTTGCGAGCGGGGCTTGCCCGTCTTATGCAGAAGAAGAGTATTAAGGAAATTACGGTAAAGGAACTGGTGGAAGAAGTTGATATCAACCGCTCCACATTTTATCTTCACTATACAGATATCTATCAGATGCTGGAATCCATTGAGGCTGAATTGATGGAGGAAATCACGCATCTGGTGGCAGACTATCCGCTGGATCCTCTTAATAATAAGGAGAGCTCGTATCCTTTTATTGAGCAGATATTTACGATCCTGGATCATAATAAGGATATTTGTATCGCACTTCTTGGAAAGAATGGAGATATGGCTTTTGTGAATCGTATAGAAAAACTGATCGCAGATACAGTGCTGCATCGCTTGTCAATTCGTCTTCCGAAAGACAACCGTGACATTGAGTATGCGTATGCGTTTTGTCTGAATGGATGCGTGGGAATGATCAAGACATGGCTGTCTTCTGAGAATCAGGAGAGTACACAACATATGGCAGAGCTGACACATAAGCTGATTGATAATACAACACACATGTATCTGGAGCAGGCACTTAGATAAGAGAAATGTCCGGATGCATGCTGTGAGTCTGGTAAAAAATAAAGAGTATTGTTTCACGTTTGTTTGAGGAAAAACTCATGTTTCACGTGAAACAGTACTCTTTTTTTATTGGCTTTTTGTTGGTTTATAGCATTTCCACAAATTACTGCATGAAGCTCAACGGCTCCGAACATGAACAATGTTCTTTTGATACGTTGATTTCCAAAATTACTATAGATAAATTTTGGTGCCGGATCATAAGTTGTTTTTACAGGAAAATAGCTACCTGTTCCAGGAAATGTTCCGGATCTTCCAGATGAGGAAGATGTCTGGTTTCTGGGATCACAGCGGTTTCAATGGAAGAATTCAGCTTCTGGTATTCCTCTGCAATAAGAGAAGCGGAAGCTTCTTTTTCTCCGGAAATAATATAGATGCATGCATCGGAAGATTCTACGGCATTATTAATGCTGATATTCAGGTATTTGCCAATGTAGCTGGAATACAGATATTTGGCGTTGGAACCGCCCTTGTGAGCGGATTCATAATAGGTGTCTACCAGTGTATCTGTTACATGGAAGGGATTGTAGAACAGCTTTTCCATAAACAGACTGCTGATGGATTCGCGGGAAGCTACCATATGATAGATCAGAGTTCCGAAAATCGGAAGCTCGATAAAATACTTAAAGAGCTTGTTGTCTTTACAAGGTGCCTGCTTCAGGGAACTGAAGCTTGGTGGATTGACCAGCATGATCTTGCGGAAATGGTCGGAATTGTTACGGTAAGCCATGATTGCAAAAGAACCTGAGAAACCACTGGCAATAACATCGGTTTCCTCACGAATCACATTCTTGGCAAAATCACAGAGTAACTGAGCAAATACAAAATTGGTATAAGTAATATCCGGTTTTTCGGAACGTCCACATCCAAGAAGATCAATGGTGTAAACTGTATGTTCGGTTGCGAGCTGCTTCTCTATGG
>PPYE01031929.1_pt1 | contig 10116 bp, 10 predicted proteins | sample 1559881 | NCBI WGS metagenome assembly PPYE01 (sample SAMN08240022, study PRJNA423297) | Human gut metagenome, whole genome shotgun sequencing project.
ATAGTGACAATATTTGCAGTATGTGTTCTGTTAAAGAGTGCAGGAAGGAAACCAGGTACAGAAAAAGCCTGAATATTTATATGGAAATGACCTGTCCCATGGAAACATGAGAAGGTAAAGAAGAGATTGATTTACTGTTTCTTTTCCAGATTCAGAAAAATATTACAGATAAAAAACTTCCCGGAGGCAGGTGATTTCCGGGAAGTTTTATTTATAGTTATGAGCTTAAACGACAGAACAGAGAAAGTCAGGAAGGGTCATCCGGAGAGAATTCAAGAATATCTCCCGGCTGGCAGTCAAGCTCCCTGCATATGGCATTCAGGGTGGAAAAGCGTATTGCACGAACCTTTCCGGTTTTCAGATTGGAAAGATTAACGTTGGAGATGCCTACCCGTTCTGCCAGCTCGTTCAGAGAAATTTTCCGGTCTGCCATCACCCGGTCAAGTCTTAAAATAATTGCCATTTTTCCATCTCCTTATATTGTCATATCAGCTTCATCCTGAAGATCAATACCATACCGGAAAATTTCTGAAAGGATCAGGGCAAGGATTCCCATTACCAAAATTTCACCGCTGATATCCGGAAAGCGGAAAAAGACAGAATCGAAGAGAAACTTTTCGATCAGGCTGTAATACAAAGTATTTTTAAACAGAGCCATGATGATCAGAATCCATGAAATGACCCGCAGATCTTTTTCCGTTTTTCGAGTAAATGGTGTGTGTTCCTTCAGGGTTCTGTCCAGGATCCGTTTTACAAAAAGAAGAACGATCATAACAGGAAGAAGGGTCAGGATACTTTCAAGAATACCATAAATCAGATAGCCATTCAGAGGATCTGCGATCTGGCCTGATAGATCAGAGGGCAGGGAGAATCCTGTACACCATGCATCTGACCAGGTAAAAAACTGGTGATAATTGTCTGTATATTCATAATGGAAGGGAACCAGTCCTGCTTTTGCCAGAACAGGGAGCAGGATTAAATAAAACATAGCCAAAAGAAGAAGCAGCAAAATACCTTTCAGAAAAACAGCGGCATATTGACAGGTGGCTAAGGACTTGTTTTTCAGTGACAGGGAGGATTTTTCTGAAAAAATTATTTTATTCATAGAAGCCAGCTCCTTTCTTTTACCATATAAGATTTAATGTTTATCGTTGATTTCAATATATCAAAGTGACTTGTAAATGTCAATAAAAATTTATCGTTTATCATTAAAAATATCTTCTGGAATCTTGGCATACATAAAAAGAGGACATATTTCATAAGGTATCATAAACAGAAAAACTGGAGAATTTATGAAGTTTATTTCCTATATTTCCGGGTTTATGATACCGTTTCTTTTATTTTATGTGGTGGGATACGGGCTTCTTTCTAAAAGAGATATATACAGTGACTTTCTGGAAGGTGCAAAAGAGGGGCTGAAAACAGTAAAAGGTCTGGTTCCGGTGCTGGTCGGTCTTATGACTGCAGTAGGCGTTCTCAGAGCCTCCGGCTTCCTTGATTTTCTGGGGGAAATACTGGGAAAGGCAACGTCTGCGGCAGGTATTCCGCCGCAGATCGTTCCTCTTGGAATTGTAAGAATGTTTTCGTCCAGCGCAGCCACGGGACTGCTTCTGGATATTTTTAAAGAATTTGGGACAGATTCTCCTGTGGGGCTGATGGCTGGTCTGATGCTCAGCTCCACAGAAAGTGTGTTTTACTGCATGAGCGTGTATTTTGGCTCTGTGGGTATACAGAAAACAAGATATACTCTTGCAGGCGCACTTGTTGCTACGCTTGCCGGGATGGCAGCTTCCGTGTGGATCGTGACATGTGTGATGTAATTATCGGACAACAAATAAGAGGGATTGAATTACCTGAAAAAGTGAAATATAATGAATACTATAGAATTCTGAAGGGAGAATGAAGATGCAGCATTATATTACAGAAATTAAAATTAATCAGCTGCGGCATTTATCAGATATATCAATTTCATTAAATACAGAAAACAGACAGCACTTGATTATTACGGGTAAAAATGGTTCGGGAAAGACCTCCCTGCTACTTGCGGTTCAAAAGTATTTGCAGGCTATTAATGACGGAAAATTAAACAGGTTAAATGATATTTATATTCCCCAAAGCTTGGAATTGGAGGAAAGCCTGAAGGCGATACAGACAGAAAAAGAAAAATATGAAATAAAACAACAATACAATCTGGGGATGGATTTGATAAAAAAATACAGAGATGGTGTAGATATCCGCTTTAATGAATCTGAAGATCTGGATGCGCTGTACAGTCAGGGGGAATTTGTGACAGCATTCTTTCCGGCAAACAGAAAAACAGAAATCCTTCGCTCTCGGGGTGTGGAGGATATTAAACTGAATGAAGCTTACAGCATAAATTCAGAGCCGGGAAAGCTGTTGCACAAATATATGGTTCATCTGAAAACACAACAGTCTTATGCCAGAAACGAAGGAGATCTGGAAAATGCGGAAAGAATCCAGGCCTGGTTTGATCGCTTTGTAGATGCGCTGAAAACCTTACTGGATGCTCCCTCAATTACGCTGGAGTATAATTACAAAGAATATGATTTTAAAATTTGTGAGAAGGGAAGAACGCCGTTTGGTCTGGATGAATTGTCAGATGGATATTCTTCTGTAATTCATATAGTTTCAGATCTTATGTTAAGAATGGATAAGAACTGGATTCTGGGAAATAAACTCAGTAGTTATGATGCAGAGGGAATTGTGCTGATCGATGAACTGGAAACTCATCTTCATATAGAATTGCAGAGAAAAATTTTGCCATTTCTCATAAAATTCTTTCCGAGGATTCAGTTTATTGTTACAACACATTCTCCGTACATTCTTAACTCAGTTTCGAATGCTAAAGCTTATGATCTGGAACGCTGTATTGAAATGGAAGATTTGTCATCCTATTCTGCAGAGGGACTGGCAGAGGGATATTTTGATGCGGATGAGTATTCTGATAAACTGAGAGAAAGGATTTGCAGATATCAGTATCTGAAACAAAAGGAAGAACTCACTGATGATGAGAGGGCAGAACGGGCAAAGTTGCGTATTGAGCTTAAAAATATTCCCCGTGGCTTGTCCGGTGAAGCAAGAGAGCGGTTTGAAGAGATTGAAGGAAATGGTTTATGATAAAAATTAAACGCAGAAAAACAGATAAAACAATAAAAGCCATTGAAGCTCTTAAGACTGCAAAAATTAAAAACAGTTCTTATAATACTCCGGAGGTTAATGCGGCCCTGCGGGAAATGTTTTATGGAAAATGCTATATCTGTGAAAATAAGCAAACTACGTCGTTTCAGATAGAGCATTTAATGCCCCATCATGGAAATGTAGATTTAAAATATGATTGGAACAATCTTTTCTGGTCCTGTGCGCATTGTAATAACATTAAGAACGATAAGTATACTCCTATTTTGGATTGCACAAAAGAAAACATAGAAGATTTTATTGCTTTTCGTAAAAAAGGATATTTTGGAACAGAAGAGAGACTGATATTTGAAAGTCTGGATTTTCGTACAGAGACGGAGAATACGGTAAAACTGCTTCAGGAAGTGTATTATGGTTCAACTCCTCAAAAACAGATAGAGGCAAAGGTGTTAAGACGGGCACTGAGAAAAGAGCTTTCTGAGTTCAAAGAATATGTTCGGGAATATCAGGAAGAAGAGGATGAGCAGGAAAAAGGGGATTTGAGATGTCTCTTAAGAAAGGAACTGAGGGACAGCTCTTCCTTTGCGGCATTTAAACGCTGGCTGATCAGAGACAATAAAAATATTTTCCCGGAATTATATGAGGATATAACTGCATTACATAAAAATTAAATGAACAGATATAAAATATGGCATAAAACAAAGACACCCTCTGCGGAATGATGTATATGAAATACTAACAAACAATATACTCATTCAAACAGGAGGGTGTTTGCTGTAACTGGTTCCCGGTAGCAGACTTAAACGGTCTTAACTAAAAAGCTCCCGGGTTTTCTGCATCCATTCAATGACAGGTACGGAGAAGGGGCATCTTCGCGGACTGTGGGGGGAACCTCCTTCTGCATCCGCGCCAGATCCGCAAGCTTGTTCACCATGGCAATGTCGATTCCGGCAGGGCAGGGAGCGCAGTGACCGCAGTAGGTACACTGTCCTGCCGCGTAGGCATGCTGGGGAGCGTTTGCAAGTACGCTTGCATAATCTTTTTCCTCATCTGTGGCGGTCTCATAGGCAACTGCCTGATATACGTGTTCAGGTGAATCGAAACCGGCCATAACGCTTGCCACAGCCGGGCGGGTCAGCGCATAGTGGAGGCACTGGACAGGTGTAAGCGCAACGCCGAAGGGAGAGGTTTTTGCATCAAAAAGTCTTCCCCCTGCATAGCCCTTCATAACAGTGATTCCCACATTTCCCTGTTCGCAGATACGGTAAAGCTCTTCTCTTTCCGGATCAATACGGTTCAGGCCGTCCGCGTATTTTTCCACAAAATAATCGTCCAGATTTTCACTTGGAGGCAGAAGGTCAAAGGCCGGGTTGATGCTGAACAGAATCATTTCAATTTCGCCATGAAGAGCGGCTGTTTTTGCCACTGTGGGATTGTGGGTACTCATTCCGATGTGGCGGATAGTTCCGGCTTCTTTCAGGTTCCGGACATAGGCAATAAATTCGCCGGACATGATCTCTTTAAATTCCTCAGGGCTGTCAACAAAGTGGATCATGCCCAGATCAATATAATCAGTCTGCATTCTTGTAAGAAGATCCCGGAAAGCTTCATCAACCTTGTCCAGATCTCTGGTACGTTCATACTGGCCGTTCTGCCAGGTGGAACCAATATGTCCCTGAATGATCCATTTGTCCCTGCAGTCTTTGATGGCATTTCCGATATTGGAGCGGACATTTGGCTCGGACATCCAGCAGTCCAGGATGTTGATGCCCTCTTTCTGACAGACGTCAATGATCTCTTTTACCTCTTCTGTGTTGTGGCGTTCCAGCCATTCGCCTCCGAGACCGATCTCACTGACATTGAGACCTGTTTTTCCAAGTGTACGGTACTTCATAATGTTTTCCTCCTTTAAAAATAATGCGGCTCCGGAAAAATCAGCTTTTCAGAGGATTTTGTCCGGACCGCATGTAATGAACAGCTTATACAAGCTCTTTATTTTTCTTAATTGTTTCCAGAATAATGTTCTGGGTGTATTCTCCAAGATGTCTCTGGTCATTCTTGTCCAGATCCTTTACATAAACGGGCTTGCAGTATTCCACGATCACATGACAGGGCTTGATCTTCGGAAAATGTGCCTCAAAGATTTCTGCCGTATTGTTCATGGCAATGGGGATAATGGGACAGCCTGATTTGGAGGCAATCTTAAAGCTTCCCTCATGGAAGGGAAGAAGCTCTGTTTCGTCCTCTGCCTTATTTCTGGTGCCTTCCGGGAAAATACAGATGGAAATTCCTGACTTTACCTTTTCAATGGCAGTGAGGATGGTTTTCAGCCCCTGCTTGATATCCTTACGGTCAAGAAACAGGCAGTGCAGATATTTCATCCAGTTTGACAGAAGCGGAATCTTTTCCATTTCTTTTTTTGCCACATAGCCGGTGCGGATAGGACAGCGGCTGTAGGTGAGAAGAATGTCAAAATAGCTTCTGTGATTGCCGATGTAAAGCACAGGAGTATCTTTTGGGACATTTTCTTCGCCGATCACAGTGATCTTTGTTCCGGCAACCCACAGAATAAATTTAAAAGCGCCCTGGATCAGCCGGAGAGAGCTGATTTCTTTTGTCATGGGAGAGAATTTGCCGATGATCCATTCCACAATAAGAACGGGAATGGAAAGAATCAGAAATCCGATCACAATGACAGTAACAAGTAAAAAGCGAATCATAATCGTACCTCTTTCGTATACGGCAGCCCATATCATGTGCGGCTGCCTTAATAGTAACATTATACAAATTAAATGAAATTGTTGCAATAAATCTTTTGGCAATTACATACAATACTTATCAAGGAACGGATTGGGGTGGCATTATGAAAAAGACAGTCCTTCTGGTCTGTTATCTGATTCTGATTCTGTCTCTGGGAGGCTGCCGGCTGGTGCGCATCGAGGAAGAAAAAAGAACGCCTCTTGAGTATGAGGTGGTGGAACCGGAACAGCTTCCTGAGGAAGCGGCTTCACTTGTGGAAGAAAAAAAGGCTTCAGAGTTCAGGGTCACATATCAGAGCGGAAAAGAGCTTTATCTGATCAGAGGCTACGGAAAACAGATGAGCGGCGGATACAGCATTCAGGTAAAAGAGCTTTCAGCTTCTTCCACAGCTGTATTTTTTGAGACAAAGCTGATGGGTCCCTCTGCAGAAGAACAGAGCGGAGCGCCGTCCTATCCGTATATAGCAGTAAAAATACAGTACCGGAAGGAACCGGTACAGTTTCAATAATGACAGGAGGAAAAGAAAAGTGGAATTAAAAAAAGAAGATATTCAGACGCTGCGGGTAAAAAGCCGGGCAACCAGTCAGGTAACCTTTGATGCTGATTACAATGTTCCGGATGTGAAGCCGGATATCGGACGAATGATCCAGAATAAAGGAGAGGTGGAGGTGGAGGAGGTCCGTTTAAATGACGGGCACGCTTTTGTCCGCGGAAGCCTCAATGTAGATCTTCTTTATGTGGGGGAAGAGGAAGGAAGAGTGTACAGTCTTTCTGCGAAGCTTCCTGTGGAAGAGACACTGAATCTGGAGGGAATTGTAAGCGGAGATAAAATGTGCCTGAAATGGGAGATCGAGGATCTGAGTCTTCATCTGATCCATTCCAGAAAGCTGAACATAAAGGCAGTAGTGACATTTTATGCAGTTGTGGATGAGCTGGCAGGAATCCGTCTGCCTGTGGCTGTGGACGATGAAACTGTTTCCGTAAAAAAGAAGCCCATGAAGCTTTTAAGTCTTGCCGTACATAAAAAGGACACTCTGCGCAAAAAGGAGGAGATTGTTTTATCCTCCAATAAGCCCAATGTAGCAGAGCTTTTGTGGCACACTGCAGAAGTCCGGGGCCTTGATCTTCGGCCTGAAGAGGACAGAGTAAAGGCAAAGGGAGAGCTGTATGTATTTGTTCTTTATACCGGAGACGATGAGGGAAGGACGCACCAGTGGCTGGAATATTCGGTTCCGTTTTCCGGGGAGGTGGAGTGTCCGGGATGTACGGCAGATATGATCCCCAATATGGAGGCTGCCGTGATCAGCCAGTCAGTGGAGGTGAAGCCGGATTCTGACGGGGAGGAACGGCTTCTGATCGCAGATATGGTACTGGAAGTGGATATGAAGCTTTACCGGGAGGAAGAGCATGAGGTGGTCCTGGATGTATATACGCCTTTGCGCCAGTGTATTCCAAAAGGAAAAACAGAGGCTCTGGAAAGTCTGCTGATCCGGAATTTTTCCAAGTGCAGGCTGTCTGACAGGATCGAAATGAAGGAAACCAGAGGGAAGATCCTTCAGATCTGTCACAGCCAGGGACAGGTGAAGGTGGATAAAACAAGGATTGTAGAGGGCGGCGTGCAGGTAGACGGTATTGTTCAGCTTAAAATCCTTTATATTGTGGGAAATGACGATATGCCGTTTTATTCCATGGAGACCATGATTCCCTTTACTCAGACGGTGGAAGCAGGCGGAATCACAGAGCAGAGTGTGTATTATCTTCATGCAGATCTGGAACAGCTTGCCACTTCCATGGTGGACAGTGATGAAATAGAGATCAGGGCAACTGTGAGCCTGAATCTTCTTGTTATGAGCTGCCAGGAAACAATGGTCATAGATAAGGTGGAGGAGCAGCCTCTGGATGAGGAAAAGGTGCGGGCAATGCCGGGAATTACTGTTTATGTGGTAAAACCGGAAGACTCTCTCTGGGATATCGCAAAGAAATTTTATACTACAGTGGAGGAGATCAGTACAGTCAATGAACTGAAGGACGGAGAGATCTCTGTGGGGCAGCCTCTGCTCCTTATAAAAAAAGTGGAACAATGACTATTGAAATTCCTGTAAAAATCATATAAAATATTTGCAAAGAATTGTATACAAAGTACAGAAAAAAACGCTGCTGTCCACAGCTTTTACGGCAGTGCATAATAAAAAGTATAAAAGATAAAGTACGAAAGGACAGAGGAATGGCTTATGCGTCTTAGGGCAATGGCAAAAATCAATCTTGGACTTGATGTGATCCGCAAAAGGGAGGACGGATATCATGAGGTGCGCATGATCATGCAGACTGTGCGTATGTATGATACTCTGGAGATCAGGAAAAAACTGGCACCGGGAATTTCCCTGCGCTCCAACCTGCCCTATGTTCCGTCAGACGAGAGAAATCTTGTCTATAAGGCTGCAAAGATTCTTATGGATGAATTTCATGTGGAAGAGGGGCTTTCCATGAAGCTTACCAAATCCATTCCCGTAGCAGCAGGAATGGCAGGAGGAAGTTCGGATGCAGCCGCAGCCTTTGTGGGAGTGAACCGTCTGTTCCGTCTGGGTCTCAGCCAGGAGGAGCTTATGAAAAGGGCTGTTCAGGTAGGGGCAGACGTACCTTACTGTGTGATGAGAGGCACTGCCCTGGCAGAGGGGATCGGTGAAAAATTAACGCCTCTGCCGCCAATGCCGGAGTGCTATGTGCTGATCGGAAAACCGGGCATCAATGTTTCCACAAAAACAGCATATGAAAATCTGAGGCTGGACGCCATTCAGAGACGGCCGGATATTGACGGAATGATCGCGGCTATCCGAAACCAGGATCTGCGCTCCATAACAGAAAAAATGGAGAATGTATTTGAGCCGGGAATTATGGAAAAATATCCGGTGATCGGCGAGATTGAGAAATTTATGGAAGAAAGAGGAGCGCTGAAGGCAATGATGAGCGGAAGCGGCCCTACTGTATTTGGTATTTTTGAGGACAGAGAAAAAATGTTTGCAGCATCAGAGGCTCTGAAAAAGAGCGGTCTGGCAAAAACAGTTTTTGCTTCACGGATCTATAACCGTTCTGAGTAAGCGCGCAATTCAGATATTCCGGAGACATCAGTGATAAGGAGGAAATACAAAGGATGAATGATTTTTCTGTTGATATGAATGAGTATCTGCCGTTGAGAGACGTTGTATTTAATACTTTGCGCAAGGCAATTCTCAAGGGAGAGCTGAAGCCGGGAGAAAGACTGATGGAGATCGCTCTGGCAGACCGTCTGGGAGTCAGCAGAACTCCGGTCCGTGAAGCCATGCGGAAGCTGGAACTGGAAGGCCTTGTGGTGATGATCCCCAGAAGAGGCGCTCAGGTTGCAAATATTACAGAAAAGGATCTCAATGATGTTCTGGAGGTTCGCATTGCCCTTGAAAATCTTTCCATAGAAAAAGCCTGCGCCCGTATGACGGAAGAGCAGTTAGCCCAGCTGTGGGATGCCGCGGAGGAGTTTGAAAAAACAATGGCTGAGGGAAATCTGGTAAAGCTTGCAGAGGCAGACGTGGCCTTTCATGAGGTGATCTACCAGTCTTCAGACAACCGCCGTCTGAACCAGGTGCTGAACAATCTCCGGGAGCAGATTTACAGATATCGTGTAGAGTATCTGAAGGATGAAGAGACAAGGAATCTTCTGGTTAAGGAACACAAGGAGCTTTATGAGGCGATACGGGCAAGAGATGTAAAAAAAGCCCAGGAGATCTCTTTCCGCCATATAGAAAATCAGAGAGAGGCCATTGTATGCTCTATCCGGGAGGAGACGGAAATCAGGGAAAAGGCATCCGATCGTAAATAAAACTGAAAAATATGGTTATTCTAAGAGAGGTACAAATGGTATCTCTCTTTTTATTTACCATGATTTAGAGAGTTGGAAGAGGAAGTGTCCTCTTTTTTGCAGACGATGTAGCAGGAGTTGTATATGGGAAAAACAAAAATTTCTTCCAGGCTGAAGGACAATGAAGCATATATAAGAGAGCGCTGTAAAAACTGCGCGGATATTTTGATCCGCCCCATGCGTATTGGAACTATGGGAAAAACAGACTGTCTGATGGTATATATTGAGGTGGCAGTTTCCAATATGATGCTGGATGATTCGGCTATTGGAAAAATGATTAACCATTTCTGGGAAAGCTCACCGGAACAGAT
>PPYE01361888.1_pt1 | contig 10115 bp, 6 predicted proteins | sample 1559881 | NCBI WGS metagenome assembly PPYE01 (sample SAMN08240022, study PRJNA423297) | Human gut metagenome, whole genome shotgun sequencing project.
TGACATAGAGGGTATCCGTAGGGATGAAGTGCATGTCAGGGTTCTTGCTGCGTACCCAGTTCTTCAGGATGTTCTTGAGCTCGAACGGTTCGTCACCAAACTGCTTCTTGGCATTCTCTGGATCCTGCTTGTAGAAGTCGAGAATCTGCTTCTTTGCCTCAGGTTCAACAGATACATATTCGTTGGTACCTGAACAGAAGTCGAGACGTGGCCAGGTGATTGGCACAGATGGTGAGTTGTATGCAGGACGCATCATCTGGTCGATATACCAGTCGGTCTGCAGGTAGCTCAGGTTACATACGCGGGCATCTGTTCCTACGCCTTCTACCTCCTGGTTGTACCAGAGTGGGAAGGTATCGTTATCACCATTGGTAAAGATGATAGGGTTTCCCTTCTCCTGGAGTGACATCAGGTAGTTCTGACCGAAGTCACGGCAGGTGTAACGGTTTGAGCGGTCGTGATCATCCCAGGTCTGTGATGCCATCTGGATAGGTACGAGAAGTGTGATGACTGCTACGATGGCTGTTACAGCAGTACCGCTGAGCTTCATCTTGCGCTTCAGGATGTCGATGATGGCGAGTACGCCGAGACCGCACCAGATAGCGTATGCATAGAATGAACCGGCGTAAGCATAGTCACGCTCACGTGGCTGCATAGGTGTCTGATTCAGGTAGATGACGATGGCAAGACCTGTCATGAAGAACAGGAAGAATACAATCCAGAACTGCTGGATTCCGATAGGGAGGAGCACTTCCTCTTCCTTGCCGTTCTTCATTACCTTCTTCTTGCGGGTATACCAAGCCTGCCAGAAAAGTCCGATGAGACCGAGAATCAGCGGCATGCAATAGAATACATTGTGCCCCTTGTTCTCCTTCAGGTCGTCTGGCAATTTGCTCTGGTCGCCATAGAGTGAATCATCAATGAATGAGAAACCGGTAATCCAGTTGCCGTGCTCTGGCTCACCATTGCCCTGGATGTCGTTCTGACGGCCGGCAAAGTTCCACATGAAGTAGCGCCAGTACATGAAGTTGCACTGGTAAGAGAGGAAGAAGCGGATGTTGTCAAACTGTGACGGCATCTTCACCATGATACTTTCTCCGCAGCGGTCGTAAGGAATCTCTGTGCCTTCTACACCGCCCATCCAGTCTTCGTATGCCTGGGCATGATCCGAACTGTACATACGAGGGAAGAGCATGTTCTGGGCATAGATATACTTATTCTTGTGACTTACTACGAAGTAAGAGTCCTTCTCATCAGCCGAAGCTTTCTCCTTGCGCTGGTAAACCGGTGCGCCTTCTTTCATGACAGGCTTGCACATGTTGCCGTCTACTTCGAGGGCTACCTGTGATGTATAAGCCTGGCCATAGAACAGAGGGCGGTCGCCATACTGGTCGCGGCTCAGATAACTTCCCAGGGTAAAGATGTCCTCAGGAGAGTTCTGGTCCATAGGAGGGTTGGCAGAAGAACGGATTACGATGAGTGCGTAGCTGGAATAACCAATCATCAGCATCAGCATGCAGAGCAAGGCTGTATTCTTGACGCGTGCTGAGATGAGCGGCAGGAGCTGCATCTTCTTCTTGGCGATGCCTGTAGATTCGTCAACGCCTGTTACTACCTCCTGCTTGCGCTTGTAGCCGAGTACGAACCAGAGAATAACCAGCACGATGATGCCGGTAATGGCAGCAGTCCAGCCATATCCGTAGAATGGGATGCCGAGCATGCCGAAGCCGAGAACGAAGGCGATATTCTGCTTCTTCTCGTTCTTCTCAGAAGCATGGCAGGTTTCGTAGATACCCCAGATAACTGAGGCTACGAGACAGATGATGTATACGATTTCACCGGTATTGAACGGACAGCCGAGAGTGTTGACAAAGAACAGTTCGAACCAGCCGCCTACGGTGATGATACCTGGAACCACACCATACAGTACGGCTACCACTACGAGGAATGAAAGGAACAGCGCCAGGAGCGAGCCCTTGAGGTTGGCATGTGGCACCTTCTTGTAGTAATAAACCAATACGATGGCTGGGATACAGAGCAGGTTGAGCAGGTGGACACCGATACTCAAACCGGTCATATAGGCGATGAGCACAAGCCAACGATCGCTATGAGGCTCGTCAGCATGGTCTTCCCACTTCAGGATGAGCCAGAATACCACAGCGGTAAAGGCAGAAGAGAACGCATAAACCTCACCCTCGACAGCTGAGAACCAGAAGGTATCGCTGAAGGTGTAGATGAGTGCGCCCACCATACCGGATGCCTCGATGGCAATCAGCTTGCTGGTAGTCAGTTCTTTCCAGTCGCTGATGACGAGTCGGCGAGCCAGGTGGGTGATGGTCCAGAAGAGGAACATGATACAGACGGCGCTCAGCAGGGCGCTCATCGTATTTACCATCTTGGCTACCTGGGTAGTGTCGCTGGCGAAATGTGTGAAGAAATTGCCTAAAAGCATGAAGAATGGTGCCCCAGGTGGGTGACCGATCTCCTGCTTGTAAGCAGTCGTAATAAACTCAGGACAGTCCCAGAAGCTGGCTGTCGGTTCAATTGTGGAACAATAAGTGAACGCCGCAATGATGAATGCGACCCATCCGAAGATATTGTCCACTAATCTGTACTGTTTCATTATTGTTTAAACTTTAATGTATTATATTTCTTTCTGAATGCTTTCTCTGTTTCTGAATGCTTTCTCTGTGCCTTTCAAAAAGGCACATTCCAATTGCAAAGATAATAAAAAGATGAGATAATATGGATTTTTGCACCTGTTTTTTAGGCATTATTATATAATAAGCCTATACATTTAAGAAATGCTCTTCCAGTTTCTCTCTCGGCATATCTGCCGTATCGTGGTAGTGGAGATGATGATTTACGCAGGCGATGTGCTTTACGTTATTGAGCACTTCGGCTACATCATGGCTTACGATGATAATGGCGCACTCCCGGTTGATCTGTTCCAGCATCTCGTACATCTGCTTCTGGAAACGGCGGTCGATGTAGGTGTTGGGCTCATCCAGTATCACTACATCGGGTTTCGAAACAATGGCGCGGGCGAGGAGTACTCGCTGCAGTTGTCCGCCGCTCAAGGCTGCGATATGGCGGTCTTTCAACTCCGTGAGCTGCATCTGTTCCAGACAGTCGAGTACCTGCTGGTGCTGTGCCTGGGTGTATCTGGAAAAGAGGCTCTTGGTCTTGCTGAGTCCTGAGAGTACCACTTCATAGACGGAGATAGGGAACTGTTTGTCGAGATGATTGTATTGGGGCAGATATCCCATGCTGATTTCCCTTACTTCCTCCCCGTCTTTATAAAAGCGGATGCTGCCGTCTGTGGGTTTCATCAGTCCCAGAATGAGGCGCATGAGAGTTGTCTTGCCACCACCGTTGGGACCGATGATGCCAAGATAATCGTCTTTGTAGACGGTGAGGTTGATGTCGTGGAGCACCTCCTTGCCTTCATAGCCAGCAGAAAGATGCTCGATTTTTATGATTGGAGTCATATTATTGTAGTTTTTACTTCCCAACAACGATTTTCTTGCCCTGTACCGCTGCTGCAGCTTCCTGCATCGCCCAGTTCCAATCGCCTTGCAATGGGTTGATATTCATTGGCTTGGTGTGGCTCTCGTTGATGAATGTGAGGATAGGGTGATAGATCACAAACTTGCGTACCATCTCGGGATGATTCTTGAAACCCTCTCTGATGGTGCTGTCTCGCTTGTCGATGATCTTCAGCAGCGACAGATAGTTCTTCTCAAAGAATGCCTTGTTCTTCGGCTCCAGATTGCAGAGTGCCTTGAAGATGTTGCTGGAGATGATGCGGGCGTTTTTGCAACTCATCCATACATGCGGGTCGGTATTGCCGCCTGGTGTCTTGGCAGGCGTGATGCCTGTGGAGGTATCTATCACCTTCATGTCAGGAGCGTTGTCCTGCAGCTTCTTCATCCAGGTCTGTTCGAAACCGATACTTCCCACTTTCAGATAGAGGGCACTCCTGGAGAGTTCCATCATCTGCTGGGCATAAGGCTCGTAAGTTTCAGGATTGTTGCCGTTGGATACCATCACGTTGACATCCACCTTATCTCCGGCAATCTTATCAACGAAAAACTTGTAGGGAGGGATAGTTACGGTAACAGCAGGTTTGCCATCGCTGTTGGCGACAGATTCCTTTCCGTTACTTTCTGCGGTGTGGCCTTTCTGCTGGCTGCCTTTACAGCCCGCGAAAGCCACGCATAATATAATAAGGTATAAATACTTTCTCATAAGCAGTCAATCTATATGAATCAATTCTTTGTTTTCTTTGCAGCTTGTTTAAAAGATGAAACTGAGTCCGTAAACCAGCAGTACATATCTCAACACCTTTCCGATGGTGATGCTGATGACAGAAATCACGATGTTGGCTCTCGTCAGTCCCAAAACGATGGTGATGGCACTTCCCAACAGGGGCAGGAAGGCAAAGAATCCCATCCAGGCTCCTCTGTCGGCCATGAAATGCTGAGCCTTGTCAAGACTCTCTTTCTTTACATGCAGATATTTCTCTATCCATTCCAGCTTGCCCATCCGTCCTACGCCATAGTTGAACATAGAACCGAGCACATTGCCGATGCTTCCATACAGTACGAGCTGGATAGGTTCCAGTCCGGCAGCCTGTAAGCCCGACATGACCACCTCGCTGCTGAAGGGAAAGAAACTGCCGGCAAGGAAGGCTGATACCAGCATGCCCCAGTAGCCCCAGCTCATTAAGAAATCTATAATCCAACTCATAGTAATATGCTCTCTGGTACGAGTATGTTGTAAGCCATGATAAGTACCAGCATGATGAGCAGCAGGATGAAGGATATGTTGGTAAACTTACCTCTGGTGAATGTGATGAAATGGGCGATAAGCGGTGCTGTATTCACAATCAGGATGCCGCCCAGTTCCTGTATATATTGAGGCTGGAGGACGATGAAGATGATGCAGGCAACCGATATCATGATAAACGTTTCGTAGATCATGCGGGTTCGTATCTTATCGCCGTAGCTGGTGCGTATGAAGTGGATGGAACCGATGATGGTGAGCAGGATAACGAAACTCAGGTCCAGTACCTGATGGTCGGTAACCTGCGAATAATCAAAGAGTTCGCTGTAGTTGATGAATTCGCAGAAATGGTCAGCCAGCCCCTGTATGTTGTCGGTATAGAAGAAATAACCGGCTGCAAACCAATAGGGCACGATGAGACCTACTAGTGTTGCAAAGAATGTCTTTACGCTAAACGAGAGGGTAAACACCATCATCATAATCCACAGGATAGGCATGAAATAGCCTATCTGCACGAAAACCATCGATGCCAGACCGATGCAGGCAAAGGCGTAGAAAGTCCAGCCTGTTGAGCGTTTATCCTGATAGCAATTCCAGATAATGAGATAAAAGGCGATGAAACACATCGTCACAATACTGCTTTTTAAAGAGGGGTGGGAGAGTCCTGTCATCGTCAGTAATGCCAGAAAACTGCAGGATACCATTCGGCTGTAGGTACGCATCAGGGCATTACGGTTGTTCAGTTCCACCATCAGCAGGGTAGACATGGCTGTAAAAGCAAATTCTACCCAGATATTGGATACCAATAAACCTACTGCAACCCAAACCAGCGTGGCAAGGGTTGCAGTAATAGGTAAAGAGTAGCGGCTAGCCGCTACTTTATTTTGAAAAGTTTTCTTTCTTAACATCTAATTCAACATTAAAAAACTAAAGGTCCTGTCCGATATCAGAACGGAAGTACTTGTCGGTGAACTGGATCTTCTGTGCCTCAGCAAAGCTCTTCTTCAAGGCTTCTTCCTTGTCCTTGCCGTAGCTGCTTACGCAGATGACACGACCACCGTTGGTTACTAGCTACACCTTCGAAGAGATCCACGATGTCACTCTTCAGACGGAGCATCACGCTCTCAGTCTCTGGATCACCCATACGGCAGTTGTACTCGATAACCATAGGCTCGCCTTCTACATTGATCAGACCGAAGAAGATGAATCCCTTATAGTCGATGTTCTCCTCAGCAAGTCCCTCTACGGTAGGACGGATGATGCGCTCGTCAACCTTCTGCATCCACTCCTTGGTAGCGAATGGTACAGGGGTAACGCTACCCATACCGCCGGTGTTCAGACCGGTATCGTGCTCGCCGATGCGCTTGTAATCCTTAGCCTCAGGCAGAATCTTGTAGTTCTTGCCGTCGGTCAATACGAATACAGAGCACTCAATGCCGCTGAGGAATTCCTCGATGACTACGCGTGCAGAAGCGTTGCCGAACATACCGCCGAGCATCTCCTTGAACTCTTTCTTAGCCTCTTCCAGGGTAGGGAGGATGAGAACGCCCTTACCGGCGCACAAACCGTCAGCCTTCAATACATAAGGAGCCTTCAGTGTCTCCAGGAATTTCAAGCCTTCCTCTACGTGCTCGCCGTCGAAAGTCTCATACTGGGCAGTAGGGATGTTGTGGCGCTTCATGAACTTCTTGGCGAAGTCCTTGCTGCCTTCCAATACGGCGCCAGCCTTTGATGGACCGATGACAGGGATGTTCTGGGTGCGAGGATCGTTCTTGAAGTCATCGTAAACACCCTTTACCAATGGGTCTTCCGGACCAACTACCACCATATCAACGCCATTTTCTACAGTGAAGTTCTTGAGCGCCTCAAAGTCGTCTGCCTTGATATCTACGTTCTCGCCGACATTCTGTGTACCGGCATTACCAGGAGCGATGAAGAGTTTCTCACACTTCTCGCTCTGAGCGATTTTCCATGCTAAGGCGTGCTCGCGGCCACCGCCTCCTAACAATAAAATTTTCATTTGCTGTAAGTTATTGTTTGTTATTTGATGTAGAAGTAAACTCCCCTTTTTCGGGGGATGTTTACTCCTAGATATTTACTTGAGATAATCGAAGAAATAATTGCTGATGCGCTCATGCAGATGAGTGCTCTGATGACCTCTCATGTTGTGAGGCTCGCCAGGATAGACGAAGAAGTCTGGCTGGGTGCCTGCTGCGATGCAAGCCTTGAGGAAGGTGAGGCAGTGCTGTGGCACTACGGTCACATCGTTCAAGCCCTGGATAATCTGCAGCTTGCCCTTCAGGTTCTTTGCCTGATAGAGCAGAGAGGTCTTCCTGTAACCCTCTGGGTTGGTCTGTGGGGTGTCCATATAGCGCTCGCCATACATCACCTCGTACCAGTGCCAGTCGATTACCGGACCGCCTGCTACGCCTACCTTGAACACATCAGGGTGGTTGGTCATCAGTGAGATGGTCATGAATCCGCCGAAGCTCCAGCCGTGAACGCCAATCTTGTCAGCATCTACGTAAGGAAGCGTCTTCAGATATTCCACGCCCTTCATTTGGTCTTGCATCTCAATCTGTCCGAGTTGGCGGAAGGTAGCCTGCTCGAAAGCCTTGCCACGGTTCTCGCTTCCACGGTTGTCGAGGATGAAGAGCAGATACCCCTTTTCTGCCATGTAGGTTTCCCAACCACGGCTAGAGTAGTTCCAGCGGGCATCTACGTTGTGGGCATGAGGTCCACCATATACATATATAATGGTAGGATACTTCTTGTTTGGATCGAAGTTTACCGGTTTCACCATTCTCCAGTAGAGGTCTGTTTCGCCATCGGCAGCCTTGATGGTACCGCAGCTGTACTCAGGCACATTGTAGCCCTTCCAAGGGTTCTCGGCAGTGAAGTAAGCGGTGCGCTTGCCGGTCTCGGTATTCACGAGGGCAATCTTGCGAGGCACGGTAGGAGTAGAGTAGTTGTCGAAGACATACTGTCCGTTCTCGCTCAAAGTGGCGCTGTGCCATCCCTTGCCGCAATCATCTACCAGCGTACGCTTGCCGGTTTTTGTGTCTACGGCAAAGATGTTTCTCTGGATAGGCGATTTCTCGTTGGATGCGATGATGATACTCTTGCGCTTGGTGTTGAAGCCGAGTACTTCCATCACTTCCCATTTGCCGGAAGTCAACTGCTTGATTTCGAGCGATTCTGTGTTGCTTGCCATGCGGCTTCTGTGCTTGCCCAGGGTGCAGAGGTAGAGGTGGTTGTAGCCATCCTTGCGGCTCTGCATGATAAAGCTGTTGCTGTCCCAAGGCAGGAACTGGATAGGGTGGCAAGGCTCCACGTATTTCTCGTCGGTTTCGCGATAGAGTTCGCCTGTCTTCTCGCCGGTTTCTGCATTGTAGGCAGTCAGACGGCAGTCGTTCTGGTCGCGGTTCAGTTCGAACATATAAATGGTCTTGCTATCCGGACTCCATGCGATGTTGGTAAAATAGCGGTCGGTTGGATCGCCAGCCTTCAGATAGACGGTCTTGCCGGTCATGCAGTCGAACACGCCTACGGTTACCTTGTGTGATGTCTCGCCTGTCATCGGATACTTGTCTGGTGCAGGAGTAGCAATGCAACTCTGTGTTTCAGGATGATTGAAACCGATTTCCGGGATGTCGACCTGCGGATAGTCGGTTACCATACTCTGGTCCATACGATAGAAGGCGAGCAGTTCGCCGTTCGGACTCCAGAAGGTTCCCTTGCTGATACCGAACTCATCGCGGTGAACACTCTGTCCATAAACAATTTCGCGGCTTCCGTCCTTTGAGAGCTGGAAATCGTGAGATTTCTTCTCTTTTGTCAAGGCGTTGCTGGTTACATCGAAGGTACGCACATAGAGGTTGCTGCCCTTCAGATAGGCGAAGGCGTTCTGCTGGGCATTAGCCTCCAGGAGGTTCTCGCCGTCAGCAAAATCCATCTCGCTCAGCAGCTTATGCTTCTTGAAGTCTACGGTATAAGTCTTGCTGCCGTTGCTTACCATCACGATGCTCTTGCCTGCAAAAGGGAATATAGCATTGTAGAGGGCTCTTACCTTGATGTCTTTGGTAGGAGCAATCCACTGGTTGATGTCATTGATGCCGAAGAGTTTGGTCTCCTTGCCTGTCGTCTTGTTGACGAGATAGCAAGCATCCACATCCTGGCGAACGAGTTCATTGCCCCACCAGGTGCACCAGCGATTCTTAGCTACCATGTTACGATAGTTGTTGCCGCCGAAGTTCAGGTCTTCCAATGTAAAGGTTTTCTCGCCTTTCTGAGCAGGAACCACGCCCTGAGCCTGTAAGTCGGTTGCATTCATAGCCATCATAATCATAGCAGCAAAAGATAATTTATAAATTGAATTCTTCAGATTCATTATATTCTTTACTTTACTTTACTTTATCGGGTTTACCACCCATGCGTCGTGAAACACGACGTATGGGTCGATATGTCTTTAATCCTCGTCGTCGAAGTCACCGCTGAAGTTCTTCTTGCCTCCGCGCTTGCCTCCGAAATCACGGCCACCACGTTTGTCGCCCTTGAAGCCACCACGCTTGTCGCCTTTCTCGAAACGCTTTCCGTCGCGCTTGCCACCGAAGTCACGACCACCCTTGCGGTCGCTCTTGAAGCTACGGCTTCCACGCTTGTCATCGTCGTCATCATTGCGTCGACCGCCACCGATACGTGAACGGCCGCCCTTATGGAACTCAGCACGCTTCTTCTCGAAGTCTTCCAGACGGTGAGTATGGAACTTGAAAGAACGGATATCGTCCTCCTCGTTTTCAGTCTCCTCGCTTACACGTTTCTTGAATTCACGCTCCTTCTTGAAACGGTGCTTCTGAGCCATCTCGCTCTTCTCGCGCTCAGTCTTCACAATACCGCCTTCAGAACGGAAGTCCTTCATCTTGCCGTCGAACATCACATACTTGCGGAATTCGCACTCCAAGCTTCCGTTGAATACAGGAATCTTGATAGATGGTTTCAGACCAATCTGCTCGAAGCACTCCTCGCGGTAGCTCAATACCCAAGCCTCGTTGCCGGCAAAAGCCTTCTTGAAGCGCTCACCTATCATCTTGTAGGTGTTCAGGAGGTTAGGAGTAGAGATGCGCTCACCGTATGGAGGGTTCATCACGATGATGCTCTTCTCTGCTGGCTGGGTGAAGTCCTTGAAATCAGCCTGTGAGATGGTGATGTCCTTGCTGAGACCGGCAGCACGAACGTTGAGATTAGCTGTATTGACAGCCTTCATGTCAACATCGTAACCATAGATATGGTGCTCGAACTCGCGCTCCTGAGAGTCGTCGTTATAAATC
>PPYE01031152.1_pt1 | contig 10114 bp, 10 predicted proteins | sample 1559881 | NCBI WGS metagenome assembly PPYE01 (sample SAMN08240022, study PRJNA423297) | Human gut metagenome, whole genome shotgun sequencing project.
GTGCTGGTGCTGACGCTGGCCCGCACCGGAACACACAGCGACTTATTTGGCAAATGAACCGGCTGCCGCCGAGAAAATCCTGTACGGCGGTTTTTCTGTGCCTGTCTGCGTTCCGGCTCCCGGTCTTTGGCCTTTTCCTGTCTGGTAAGCTGGTCGGCGGTCTTTTTCAGCCGTACTACCTCTTTGAGTTATTCCCGCATGGCTTTCATATCCATGTGCGTGAACGACCCATTGTCTAAAACCAATGGGCTTCCTGCTTCAATTATATTGTTAATACTTCTCTCATTACTCCATGTTGCTTTGCAATTTTCTTGATTGCATTGACGCTTTCCGTTAGTATTCCACTTTCACAATTAGGATTTTTAATTCTGTTGACTATAACCATACTAATCGTTTCATGGACGAATCGGTTTTTATCCATTTTCCCTAATAACACCATAACCATTTGATATTGACCTTTGGAAATCATTTCTTCCATCAGTTCAATTATATCCTCTAGTGCTAAATACCAACTCCCATATATTACCATATTTTTATGGTAAAGAGCGAAATAACAACGTTTCTTACTCCACCACTTTTTTGCCTTGCTGATTTTGAGCGACTTCCGCAATTCCCGTCTTTCTCAGAATACAATCTTATACCTGCCGGCTTATGGCGTCCGGGGAGAGTTGTATTCCCACAGTCTGGGAGCAAATTGGCCCAAATCGGTCGCACAACAATTTTAAGTGTCATCTTCTTCGCTGTCAAGTTATTAAAGTGATATAAACTTTTGCAGAAGCTTCAGCACTTCCCGCATGTCCAGCGGTTTCGCCGTGTGGGCGTTCATGCCGCAGGCTAAGCATTTCTGGATGTCATCCGCAAAAGCGTCTGCCGTCATTGCAATGATGGGGATATCCGCATCTGAGCGGCCAGAGCTGCGGATCGCTTCTGTCGCCTCATAGCCATCCATCACCGGCATCCGCAGATCCATCAGCACCGCATCATAATCGCCGGTCTTCGACGCTTTGAACTTCTCCACACAAATTTCCCCGTTTTGGGCCCAGTCCATCTTAAAGCCACAGGCTGCAAGCAGTGTGCTGGCGATTTCCCAGTTCATTTCGTTGTCCTCTGCCACCAGCAGCCACTTGCCTGTAAAATCAGGCGTTTTCACTTGTGTCGCTTCCGCAGCAGCCGTATGCTCTTTTGTGTGGAAGCGGCTTAATCCGTAGTACAGCGTGGACTTGAACAACGGCTTGGAGATAAATCCGCTGACGCCTGCAGGAAACGCCTCTTCCTCAATATCGCCCCAATCATAGGCCGAAATCAGCAGGATTGGAATATCCTCACCGATTTTCTCCCGCAGCCTGCGGGCTGTTTCGATTCCGTCCATACCAGGCATTTTCCGATCCAGGAGTACCACATGATAGTCCCGACCCTCCGCATGACACTTTTGCGCCATGGTAATGGCAGAGGCGCCGTCCATCGTCCATTCAGCATGAAGCCCGATCTCCTCCAGAGTGTCGGCAGCGCTGCGGCAGAGCAGTTCATCATCATCTACGACCAAAGCGTCCCATGCCGGCAGGCGCATATCCTGCTCCTGTTCCCTAGCCCACTTCAGATCCAAGATGATGTGGAACTTGCTTCCTTTCTCCTTCTCACTCTCTACCTCAATGGTACCCTGCATGGCATCCACGATGTATTTTGTGATTGCCATGCCAAGGCCGCTGCCCTCTGTCTTATGTACCCGCTTGTTATCCTCCCGGACAAAGGATTCAAAGATTTTCTTCTGAAACTCTTCCGACATGCCGATGCCGGTATCCTCCACCCAAAAGTGGGTGCGGACATACTGATCCCCTTTCGGGGAGGACTCCTGGAATACAGTCACATGGATCTGCCCGCCCTCCGGGGTAAACTTCAAGGCATTGGACAGAAGATTAAGGAGCACCTGGTTTAAGCGCACGCCGTCACAGTGCACCTGTTCATGCCGGATATTTTGGATAAAAATATCAAAGATCTGTTTTCGGGCGTGAACCTGCGGCTGGATAATGTTAACGATGCCATCCATAATATCGCGCAGGGATATGGTATCCATGTTCAGGGTCAGCTTTCCGCTTTCAATTTTGGACATGTCCAGCACATCGTTGATAAGCCCTAAAAGATGCCTGCTGGAAAGAGTGATCTTTCTCAGGCATTCTTTGACCTGTTCCGTCTTTTGGATATTGGCTGTCGCAATAGCGGTCATTCCCACAATCGCATTCATGGGGGTTCGGATATCATGGCTCATATTGGCAAGAAACTCGCTCTTTGCCCTGTTTGCATACTCTGCTTCTTTTTTCGCTGCATCCAATTCCCGCATCTGATGGCGGGAAATCTTTAAATAAAGGAAAAATACAGTCAGAACCGCTGCCAGAATAATCATACAACCGCCCAGCGACCAGCCAATCCGGCGCATCCCAAGGTCTGCAACCGCATCGTCCAGTATACCGTGGGGCATGACGGTGACAACCGCCCATACGGTATTGGGCAGGTAGGAGCAGTAAACATGGCGCCTCTCTCCATGCAAGGCTGCCAGCATATCAAACGGCTCCCGCCGGCTGATGGCCTGCCGCATCGCCTCCACATCGGTTTCAATGCCGTCAAGTCCGCTCTCCTGGCCGTTAAGCAGCACCCACTCATACCAGTTGTCAAGGCTCATATCGGTATTTTTCACCACAAAGGTGCCGTCGCTCTGGATGATGTGCGAATAGACCAGGGTATTGTCCGTACCAAGTGACAGCGCCTCATTCAGCCGCTCCGTACTCACACCGGCCACGATTCCTGTGCAGTGGCTCCCATCTGATAAAGGATACCCTGCATCATTCGGGTAGCCCACTGAAACGCCATAGAGCGTATAGGCATCGCCGTCGGCTCTCCTTCCGATAGCCGCCATCTCCTCGCCTTTGTTCAGCGACTCCATAAAGATATCCGGGTTGTCCAGCGTCAGCGGCTCCCCATAGATAATCTGCGCCTCTCCTTTGGTATTGTAAAGCGCCAGATACTCGAATTCTACATTCCTGCCCAGCTTTTCAAACCGTTCCCGTTCTTCTTCTGTGATTTGATGGGTTTCCTCCGGAGGGATTGCGTTGAGAATATTTTCCACCTGCAGCGTGCGCATACGGAACAGCGTTTCAAAGTGATGCTGTACCTGTGTACTGATGCCCTCCATATAGGGGGAAACTACGGCAGAAAGGGCGTCGTCATTTTCCCGGATCATAATCTGGGTCATCAGCGAAAAAACACCGATACACAGGACCGATAGCCCAACTAAACTTGTCCACAAAAAACGAATAATCTTTTTATCCACAAACCTCTCCTCCTGAGACTTTTATCCATAGCGATGGCTCTCTTTTGCATGTGTCACCGTCTTTTCCCATATAGCTACAAAGAACCCGATATTTACAATGTAGTATTCTGGGCCTATAATCAGGTGGCAAATAATTAAATCGTGGAGTGACAAAAGGCCATGCTTAATTCACAAATAAAAAACAAACTGGAAAATATCCGATATGAGATCATCTCTCAGGAAAAACCCATCCTTTCTGTATCAGATGCCGAAAGGTATTATCCTATTGAGAAAACCGCTCCAGCTTTTATTCTCCAGACTGAGAATGGCTTCGTTGGGTGCTTCACGTCGTTTCAAAATGGACGCCTTGATTTGGTCAAACTCAAAAAGCTATTTGGTTTCCAGAAGCTAAAATTGGCGGACCGAAAGAAAATCAAAAGTATAACCGGATATGATGTAGGCACAATTCCCCTTGTCGGCCTTGAACTGCCATGCCTGTTCGACAAAAAGCTGCTGTAGCATGATTTCATATTTGGCGGGGCAGGTCGTCGTCCCCAGGTTGCCGCAAGCCCCTTGAGCGCATGGGAAAACGAAAGCCCCTCGTCTCCGTTTAATTGTTTTGCCGCCTCCAGCAGCTTTTGGTCCATCCTGACTACCCTCCTCCCGGCGTCCTGCCATATCCTATTTCCGGCTTGCCTTAACCGGCGTTTCCATCTGTCTAAATTAAAATACGGCAACCATATTTCTATTAGCTGCCGCTCATTCTTTCTGAACTTTTGCAAACCAAATATGACTCGGATACCAACAGAAAATCTTTGTAAGTCTCTTGTTTTCTGCGCAACTGTCTTTTCCACAATTCTTACCAGGTCAGCATAGCTGCTCTTTCAATAAAAATTATAAATGAAGAAAGACATATTTTCAAGATACTAACTTCAACCCTATGTATATAGTATTGAATTTTCTCTGTCTTTTTAGTACAATGAAAATAAAAAAGGAATTGAGATTATGGAGCAAGGAGAAGGCCGCTTTCAGCGCGTATATCATGATTTAAAGGGCCGGATTATAAGCGGCCAGTTTCCTGCCGGGAGCAGTTTCCTTTCCGCAGAGCAGCTGCGGCAGGAATACCAGATTGGATTTCACACCGCAAGGAATGTTACCGCCCGGCTTCGGGAAGAGGGGTATATTGCCTCCAGAAACCGAAAGGCCCCAGTGGTCTGTTGGGAAGGCAGCGTGCCTTCCACCCATTCAGCCGTTTATGAGGTATTATCCCACCGGGGCAGCCTGCTGGAGCTGTACGAATCCCTGACGGTGATCCTGCCGCCGCTGTTGACCTTTGCTTCGCAATCCTGTGACTTTTGGCTTCTTCCACACTATGCACAACTGAAGAAAACCGCGATTCGGAAGATGCGGCCGCAGAATTGGCGGCTGCTGCCCCTCATCTGCCAGGAGCTCTTTGACGCCAGCGGCAATCCGTTCTTTTCGGAAATATACGCCTGGTTCCATCGGTACAGCCATCTGCCATTTTTCCTTGAAGCCGAAGACTCTTATCTGCGTGAGATGCTGGATGATACCGAGGAATTCCTGTCCGTTTTAACAAGCAATCATCCGAAGAAAAAATATGATTGGCTGACTGCCAGCCAGCAGCGGACAGCCCTTGCCGTCCATGACACATTGTATCGGCTGGAAAAGAAGTATCCATCCTGGCATCTGCCGGAGGAAGAGCCTTTTCAATGGACTGGCCTGTATGAACGTACACCGGTTTATGTACAGATCCTGCAGGATCTCATCACCAAAATCACCACCGGTGCCTACCCTCTGGAGCAATATCTTCCCCATGAAGAAGATTTGGCCCGTGAGTACGGTGTGGCGCTGACCACGCTTCGGAAAGCAATGGCAGAACTGCGGAGTATGGGTTATATCCGCACATATAATGTTAAGGGGAGCATCGCGCAAAAACGTCCTGTGGAGGCTGCCCGCCACACGGTTCAGAACCCTGTACACAGGCAAAATGCTTTTCGTTTTTTGTATGCCCTGCAATTTCTGGCGCTGATTGCAGGCCCCATCGCCCATCGCGCCGCACCCGGATTCACCACAAAAGATCTGGAAGAAATAGAATTTCAGGTCCAGCAGCCCGGCGCAGTCCCGATCACCGTGCTGGCGGATGCCATCAGCCGCAATCTGGACCTGGAACCCTTGCGCGTCATTTTTCGGGAGACAGAGCATCTGGTGCGTTGGAGCTACTGTGCATTTTCTGAGAGAAACGCCGCGCAGCAAAAAAGACATATGCACACCCATGTCCAGTCCGCGTTGAACGCATTAAAAGCGAGTGATAAAGACGGTTTTGCCAATGCGGTTGCCGGTTACTATAGCAATGCGTTCAGTCGGATTTGTGCGCAGTATGTCCAATATTATAAAATCAAAGATGCGAAATCTATTGTAAGTCCTTCATATGAGTGGCTGCAATAGATAAACGGAAGCGGTTTTGGGACACTTTTTAGGAGGAATTTATGTTCAGAGAAATGCGAAGAAAGAAACAAGCCTTGCCTGCGGGGGAAGTGACAGCGATCCTCTGTCGGGGAACCTCCGGGGTATTGGCTCTGTCTGGGGACGACGATTACCCCTATGCTGTACCCATCAGTTATGTGTTCGATGGCGCAAAACTATACTTCCACTGTGCCAAAGGCGGCCACAAACTGGACGCTATACAGCGCAGTTCTAAGGCATCCTTCTGCGTCATCGACCAAGACCAGATTGTGTCGGAAAAATACACTACCTATTTCAGAAGCGTCATTGCCTTTGGGCAGATCCGCATCATCGAGGATGAGAAAGAGAAGCGGGCGGCAATCGAGAAACTGGCGAAAAAATATTCGCCAGATGAAGATGCCGCAGGCCGCCGGAAAGAAATCGACCGGGAGTGGAAAACGCTGTGTATGCTTGAAATGTGCATCGACCACATGACAGGAAAAGAAGCTATTGAGCTGGTGAAAAACCGGCAGGAAAAATAACTGAATCAAGCAAAGATAAAATCAACCCGCCGGGGTTCCATTTATTGTGTAGTAGCCCAGCGCTACACAAAACGCTGGCCTTATTTTTTAAGTTTGGAGGGTGCTTTTCATATCATCTCTAAATCCCAACCGATCCGTATATCACCGCGTTCCAATTCCTCGTATTTTTTCATGTTGCATCACTTTCTTGAGTAAAAAGGACGCCGATTTTTTTCAACGCCCTCTGATAAAGTATTCTGTTGTTACATTCCCATTATCGGCTTGTTCGGCTCCTGTTCGAGACTGTCTGCCAAATCAAAAGCCGGAACAAGGATCAGATTATATCTCGCCTTTATATAGTGCTTGTAAAAGGCTCTTTGCAGATCCGACAGATATGGTGTGGAATCTATGAATTCACTAATTACTTCCATATCAATCCGGTGAACAATCCGTTTGACTGCCTCACTGCAGCTTTCATATTCTGCACTCATTAGGAAGTCACGGTAGTTAATTTTTCTGTCGTTCTGCTTTATGGCAGAGGTTGGATACAGATAAATTCTCGAATGCAGCGCGTCCTCGTTTGACAGCACTTCATTCATGATCTTCTCATCCGCCTGCGGCAAAAGACAGCTTCCACAATCGTAGATGGGCGCTATGCTTGACTCTCCCGTTTTTTCATCAAACAGGAATCCCCAATTTCCGTTATGACGGTCGAAGTTTCCAAGTAAGGCATCTACAACAAATACATCCCAAAAGTGCCGTTCCAACACCTCCGGCGAAATGTACTGCTGCTTTCCAATCGTATCAAGTATATCTTCAAGCTCTGTTCCCGTACCATTTGAATCTGATTCCAGAATCGTATTCTTAATGGAACAGAAATCAAAAAATTTCTTTCCGTCTGCTGTAAAGTCCTTACAAGCGCAGACAATCTTCTCCTTGCCGCCAACCTTAAATGTGCCAAGCATGGTTTCGTGTGCTCTTACACCGTTCAGATTGAAGATACTGCTTGCGATATGCTCGCTGAAACAGCTATTGGTATAGGAAAGCCCGGTGGGCTTATTCTTGCCGGAGGGTGGGAATTTCAGCATATACAGTATGCCGTCATATTCTACGGCAATCTTCTTTCCGTTTGCTCCGTTGTATGCTCTGCCGGGTACCACCCGACAGTTTGTAAAATCAATTTTTTCAGCCATCCGTCATCATTTCCTTAAAGATATTTTGCTCTCAGATAATCGGCATGTTCCTTTGTAATCACGCCGTCGTTAATCTCAGCAATATTGATACTGCCATAGAGTTCTCCCCACAGGCAGTCGAGCAGCGGAGATTTGTTTTTCAACCCGTCCTTGTATGCGTCCAGATCATGTTGCAAATATCCGGGCAGCCCGTATTCATATGAGCGTTCCTTTTCCGCCTGATGGATTCCTTCGGAAGTCAGAAGCTCCATCGACACGCCAAGCGCCTTTGCCAGCTTATACACCGTTTCTGCGGAGCATTTTTCAAGCTTTGTCTTACCGCTGCATATATCGTTGAGCGTAGCGTGAGGGATTCCCGCGTCTACGGCTAAACGGTATTTTGTCATGTTTCGCTTTTTCAGCAAACTCTCGATCATCATTCCTGTCACATCCTCTCTGCTATTATTATATCGGTATGCCGAAATAATGTCAAGATGACTACATGAAACTGAACCAAAAACCCGTATTTACCTCGTCCTGGAGAGAGCAGGAAAAGTCGGATACAGCTTTGTAAGTCTGCATCCGACTCCTTCTATCATGGCATACTCAAAGGGAATCTATTATAAAGTCCGTGACGAAATCAGTACAAATATTCCTGCAGACAGACATCCAAATCATATATTTCTTTCGCCGCTTCTTTCCCTACATAACGATAATGCCACGGCTCATAAATGATTCCGGTAATATCGCTTTTGTCATCTGGGTAGCTAGACTGCCCCAATCATTCCATTCGTTCGTCCTCATCAAGAACGTCCCAATCATCTTCGTTTTCCTCCAGTTCCAAATGAACCGGTGGAAATCGCTGTTCATATTGTTCTTTCGCCAGCATACGCACTTCCGGGTGCTTATCCTTCATCCTGTTTTTCAGCCAGGCGAGTTGTTCTTTGGAAAGACGCCAGGGAAGATTCAAGAGCCGGTTGACCGCCATCCGCTCAGTTCTTTCTTCTAACGGCAGGGCGGCACAGGACTTACAGATATGCGCAGCGTGACCTTTCCCGGAGAATTTCTCATTGGCTTTATATTCCCCACAAATTTTACAGTAATGGCCGTGCTTTTTCAATTTCTTAACCTTCCTCCGCAAGAGAATACAGCTTGCGGACTGCTTTCATCACGATATTCCACTCCAGGTCAGCCGCATAAGAAAGCTTTTTCCGATACGCTATCCAAAGCTGCTGCATCGCCGGACTGTCCTCCACCTCGTCAAAGACTTCTTTTGCCTCTGTCAAATGGACCTCCGTTTCCCGTTTTCGGGCAGTTGCCAGCATCGCATCATGGAGGATCTCTGCATTCAGTGTGTTCCCTTGAAGCTGTTCCAGAATATAAATGTCGTAGAAATCCCTCATGCGGGTATTGGTCGTTTCTCTGGTAATAATCGTCTCCAATTTCTCAGCCAGCATGGTTTCCAAATTGTATGCCCAGATGTCAATGGAACGGTCCTCCAGCATCAGCTTGAAGCTGTACCGGACTTCCCTCGGTGTAATGGCATCCCCGGTTGAAATGTCAATCTTCAAGGGCGTTACCACTCCGTCGAAAACTGTAGTCATGCTTACACGAATTTCGGTAGCCCAAACGGGCTGATGAGAAAAGCGATTAGTAACAGGATGAGAGACCGTTTTGCGGGGAGTATGCCACCAGAACTGCCACGCCCAGCAGGGCGATCCCCATGCTGAGTAGCCCCAGCACCAAGCCGTTTCAAAATCCTTACAGGGTATTTTTACTGTGAACACATCTCAATGTGATTTTCAAAATATTGTTCCTGGAAATCTACCGCCTTTGCGACTTCCTCTTTTGTAAAGTAAATTCTATCCATTAACCCTCCCTCCGCTAACGCAGGAAGTGCCACGATCCATCATCATGCTGCTATGACGGATTCTGCCATCACGTTTCCTATTTCTTATTTAGAACCCAATAAAATTTATACTGGCTGCCATTGTGTCCAATCAGCACATGATCCGATTTTTCATACCCCAGTTCCATCAATGCCCGAATGCGTTCTTTTGCCGCTGGTACCGCTTTCGTGGCCAACATCCGGCAGGAAAACATGTCAAACGCCGGGGTGCCTATCTGCTGTAAAATCTCCTTTATTACATCCGCCTTTTCATAATCACTCCGCAGATCCAGCCGCAGCAGCCCGCAGTCTGTGAAATAATCCTCCGAATCCCTGTGGAATAACTCAACCGTTCCTATGACTTCTTCCTCTTTATAACTGAAAATGCACCATCTTACAAATCCCCTTCTTTCATACTCCCAAAGCCAGTATCTGATTGCCTCCCTCATCCTCTCCAGCGATGTATAATGGAAGTCATCCCCACCGCAATTGTCACTGTTAAAAAACGAGACCGCCTTGTCGTCCGAATAGACCTTCAACAAATCCTCGGCATCGTCTCCTGCGACCAAACGCAGGCAATAGTTTCCATCATCAAAAACCGGACAGTCCTGATACACATCCCCACAATTTACAATCGACGCTTTCATAAGTTCATTATTTTTCATTTTCATTGTTTACTCCTCAAATTGGAATTGAACAAAATCGCTGCGCGATGGCCTGCCAAGGCTATGGCATAGCGATTTTCTCTTTTCTATAACAAAAGCAGTGG
>PPYE01048216.1_pt1 | contig 10110 bp, 14 predicted proteins | sample 1559881 | NCBI WGS metagenome assembly PPYE01 (sample SAMN08240022, study PRJNA423297) | Human gut metagenome, whole genome shotgun sequencing project.
TCGGATCAGTGTCTGGCTGGCACACGGTTATTTCCTGGCTTAAAGGCGGCAGAAATATGTGGGCACATTATGTCAGTGAAGGCACTGATTATGGATGGAGCGAATATGCACAAAAGTCGGATTTGTCAGATAGAGCAAAAAAGTTTTCCGCCAATTTTACTTCTGGAAACACTGTGTTAGATGTCTCTTCATGGAGCGTTATAACCTTATTGAGCATTGTCACATATAAAGATGAATCAACCGCCATTTATCTGATTCGAAAAGAATCATCAAGTAAAATATATTGTATTCCAGTTAAATCTTCGACACAGGTATCCGTTACTTATAATGGCGAAAATAAGCTTATATTAACTAACTCTGCTACATATGGCGGCACATATGCTGTATTATTTTTGTCATGACTCAAGCATCTTTGTTGATAGTCATAATTTTGCTCCAAGATCCATTTTTTAATGCGGATACCCAAATTCCGCTTGCTCCGAAAGTAACCATAAGCGTTGATATTCCCTCCAGTAGGCCAACTCCATTGTTTACGGTAAATTGAAACGTTACATACCTACTATTTGTGTCAGCATTTTCGATTACAGCGTTGGAATATAAAGGATCGGTGATTTTCATGCTCTTACTCAAATTGTTATTTACATAACACATTTTAATTCAAAAAAGAAAGGAAAAAATTATGAATTTTAAAGAAGCTTTGAAACTAATGAAAAAAGGAGAAAAAGTAAAACTTCCGGGATGGGGAGGTTACTGGTACTGGGATCCGAGAAAGGGAACTGTAATGATGCAGTGCCGAAAGGAGGACGCTGATGATGGCGAGCTTCTCGACATCCGCGATACGCAGAGAGTAGAATACACGCTGCTTAACGTGGCATCAGATGAATGGGAGATTGCAGACGAGCATAATTGCCCGGTGCTGGGTGGAATTGCAACATTTTCTTTCTCAGATGCGATCAGATACTTAAAACGTGGACTTAAGGTTGCCAGAAAAGGCTGGAACGGAAAGAAACAGTATATTCAGCTGGCCACGGCAATCTCGTATAAATCGGCTGATGGAGAGATTGTGAACTGTGATCACGATGCCATCGGAAACAAAGCCATTGCGTTTATCGGCACAAGTGGGGTGCAGATGGGATGGCTTGCATCACAGGCGGACATGCTGGCAGAGGATTGGACATTCGCAGACTGACCATTTCGGTGAGTTTACCGAGATGACTTGTTATTTGATTTGAGTGAGGACAGGAAGACACAAAAACGGCGGCACCGGGGAAAGCGGGGTGCCGCCAAAAGAAAAAGGTCGTAGGGGTATGGAACCCTACACCAATATAAACGTAAATAAAGTAGAATTGTGACCGTTAAATATAATTTGTAGAGAAAATGTCAACTCAATTTTAATTCATGTTCAGAATCACGCATTTCACCACGCGTCTATGTTAGAATGTCATTGTGAAATAGAATGTTCAGATTTTGATTGTGGAGATAAAAAATGATTGATATTTATTGCACCACAGTTCAACTATATGGGATTCAGATCAGATATGATGTTATGGAAAAAATCATGGATGATGATTTCATATCAGAGAATGATTTTATTAAGCTTACGTTCAAAGATGGCGTAAAATGTGCAGTACGAAAAAAGGATATTATCAGTTTTATAGAGTCAGATGAGGATGAGTAGCACGCAGAAATGCGTGTTATTTTTATGCGCAAAAAAGGAGGCGGGAATAGTAATGGCATTTGATGGATGGCTCTTAAAAATCAATGGAGAAATATTTCCGAATGACTTAATTGCGCTGGAATCATACAAGTGTACACCGGATCAGATAATGGATCTGGATCCATACCGTGATGGTGATGGGGTGTTACATAGGAATGCACTGCCGCATACAGCAACGTCGATTGAATTTACCACACCGCCCATGCATTTACCAGATGTTGAACGACTCAATCAGTATATACAACATGGGGCAAGGGTTCAGTGTGAAATAGAGTATTGGAATACCAATACATCGTCATACGCATCTGGGACCTTTTATATCTCAGATGTGCCGTATGAGATCATAAATGTGGATGAGGTAAAGAAAACCATCCTGTATAAGGGGATAAAAATAACAATTACAGAATATTAGCGAGGTGAGGATAGATGCTGGCGTTGCCAGAAGAAATAAAGAAAATATTTTGGCAGGACAATATAAACGAGAAGACACGGCGGAAGTGGAAGCTGCGTTTTTTTGATTCTGATATCCAGCTGATCTATCCGGAAGACACCTTGTTTCCAGCAGATGACTTATTCCCGGTGGAACAGGATCCGTTCTACACCATAGATAATGGACAGATGCAGACAGAATCGTTGAAGATCACGGAAAGCCTGTGCGAGTCTGATACGCTGGCGTACGGTGAATGCAATTCGGCCCAGTTTGAGGTTACGGTTGCTGATGTGCAACAGGATCTGACCGGACTTGAATTCATGGTTACGCTAGAGGTTGATGGGTATGAGATGGCTATGGGAATTTACACCGTAGATAGCTTTGTTCGTCAGGCAGACCGTCGACTGAAAAAGATTACTGCCTATGACCGTATGCGAAAATTCAGCACCGATGTATCTGCGTGGTACCAGGTGTTGACATTCCCGCTTACGCTGAAAGAGTTTCGATACAGTTTATGTGAGCATATTGGTGTGAAGCAGATTGACACAGATCTTCCGCTAGATGATATGCCGGTAAGCAAAACTATTGATCCTGAGCAGCTGAGTGGCCTTGATGTATTGCAAGCCATATGCGAGATTAATGGTTGCTTTGGGCATATGGACAAGACAGGCCGATTGAAATACCAATTTTTAGATAAATCAGGACTTTATCCTTCGGAAACCTTGATGCCATCGGAGGAACTTTTCCCCAGTGGTTTGTCAGATAGCGAAAACACAGAGCAAATTGCCTTTTATAAGCAGTCTGAGACAACGTATGAGGATTATGTTACGCAAACTATTAACCGTGTGCAGATACGTCAAGAGGAGGGCGATATCGGCGCATTGTATCCCAATGATACCGGAGGGAGCAATACATATGTGGTAGAAGGAAATTTCCTGGTTTACGGGAAATCAGCAGATGATTTGGCAACAATCGCATCATCTGTCTATGATCAGATATCAGGGATTTCTTATCGACCGTGTAAGATTGTGACGGCTGGGCTGCCTTGGGTAGAAGTTGGAGACGGGCTGGTGTGCTATACATCTGATGATGTGATTGAGACTTATTGCCTTAAACGCACAATATCTGGCATACAGGGCATGATGGATACATTTGAAGCGTCTGGTAGCAGTGACTATGAGGAAAATTTCGATATCCAGAGTCAGATAACTCAGCTTGAGGGAAAAGCGGCTGTCATCAAGAAGAATGTTGAGGAAGTATCAGTTCGTGTTACAGATCTCAAGAACTACACAGAAGCCCAGTTTAAGGTGACGGCAGAAGCCATTACATCTGAGGTCTCTCGTGCTACAAAAGCCGAGGGAGAGTTGTCGACGAAAATTACCCAGACGGCGGATGCAATTACTCTTGAGGTTAATAAAAAGGTTACGAAAGGTGAAGTAACCGAAAATCTTAACTCAGAGCTGAAAATCACTGGAAATAAGATCGAGATGACAACGGGACATTTTGTTATCAACTCAAAGAATCTTAAAGTAACAGAGCAAGGTGATCTTGAGGCAAGTGGAAAAATCACGGCGCAGTCCGGCAGAATCGGAAACTGGACCATAGATGATAATGGCCTTGTTGGTGATGACGGAGCAAATCGAAGCGCAACTATTGTTGGTGGACACATAGAAGGCGCAACTATGGATGTTGCAGATGGAATTTTGACTGTGGAAGATGGATACGGAAATTCATCCGCTATCGTCAGAATTGGTGATTTTGTGTGTTCGGATGAGTACGGTAGGAGTATTTTTCAATCATCCGATGAGATGACCGGAATGTCTGGAAATCCGTCAAACTCTAAAGGCTTGTATTTGTGGGCTGGATATCGTGGCAAAAGCGATTATGCCTTTGTTGTTAATGCTGACAAGGAAACTCACATCCGTGGATCACTGCACATAAGCGGTAATTTGTATCTGAACGGAACAAGCATTTCAGGTGGATCGTCAAGCATTTCTGGTAGTGTGTCATCATTAAAAGTAGGATACGACCTCGATGGATCATGGGGATCAGATTGGCTCGAAATCTACCCCAAAAACAAGCCGAATATCAATGATTATCCAGATTATGAAGGAATGGATTATCTATATGTATACCTTGAAAGGCATTATAAGAGTTAAGGAGAATATGGGAAATGGAAGAAAAGAGAACACTTGAATATGATTATGAGCTCATGAAACGTGCTGGGGCGCTCCTTAATTCGATTACAGTTAAAGGCGTTGAAAATATCCGTGCACTTGCTGAACTTGCTAACATCTTGGATTCCGGACATTTTGTCGAGGAGAATGATGAAGCAATCATAAAACACAAAAAAGGTGGTCCAGATGACGGGCCGAGGAAGAAAGAGGGTGAATCCTAATGGCATATCAGACCTTCTATGTAATTACAGACTGGCAAAACCTTCCGTCGCAGAAGACGGCGCTGAATCGAACTAACCTTCTGCACCTTGAAAACGGTGTTAAAGAGGCGGACATTAGGATCGTCCAACTGGATGCTTCAAAATTGTCCATGGAGATTGCTAATACACTTGTAAAATCTGTAAATGTAGATGCAAAGACAGGTGTTATCACTGTTACAAAACTGAATGGCGCTATTGAAACGTATGATTTGGATATCGAGCGTGTTGTTACAAACTTCGACGTCACGGACGAAGGTGTCATTATTCTAACACTTGCTGATGGAACTGAAAAGAGTGTGGATATCGCCAAATTCATCAATACCTTTAAAAGTTCTGCCACAATCGCATTCGGTATGACGGATCGAGAAGTCACAGCCCGGATCATAGACGGTTCAGTAACTATGGATAAGCTCGACCCTACCATTCAATCAGAGTTTCGCCAGTACATGATTGAATCGCAGAATGCCAGAGATGCAGCGCTGCAGTATCAAAAGTTTGCAAAAAGGTACACTATTGGAGATTCTGAGTTTGAGGGTAGCGAAACTGATAATGCGAAATATTACTATGAGGGTACGAAGCAGGCGGCTGAAACTACGGTAACTAATGCAGCGGCAGCAGCACGGGACGCAGAGACAGCAACGTCACAGGCAGCAATTGCAACTTCTAAGGCGACTAATGCAGCGGCGTCAGCAAACAGTGCGGCGGCGGATGCGCAAACAGCATCAGAGAAGGCATCCACGGTAACTTCACAAGCTACGTTAGCATCTCAGAAAGCACAGGAGGCGGCGAGTAGTGAGCGGACAGCGACCACAAAAGCAGCTGATGCATTAGACAGTGCTAACGATGCTAAGAGGTATGCGGTCGGTGGCGTTGTTGCGGAAGACGCACAAGATAATGCAAAATATTATTATGAACAATCTCAAATATTAAAGAATCAGATCGATGCCGCGGCAAGCTTAGTAGTGCCGCAGTTTTTTATTGACCTGGAAACCGGTGCTCTTATGAGCGATAAGAAAGCACAAGGAATGAGATTCTGGCTCGAGGATGGAGCGTTCTATGGAGAAGCCGGATCAGAAGAAATGGAGGTAACGGCGTAATGGCTGTAAACTATGGACAGGTAGCGATTGTGCCTAAAGGCGAATGGAACGTCGAGACACAGTATAAAGTAAACAACTTAGTATCATATGACGGAAGCAGTTATGTGGCAAAAGTGCAGCCGCCGGTTGGAACACTTCCAACAGATACATCTTATTGGCAGGTATCGGCAGCGGGAACGAAAAAAGCGACCGCTGACAGCCTTGGAACCGTAATGCCGGATGGAACGACTACATCAGTGGGAGAAGACGGCAAAATGTCTGTGAATACTGCGCAACAGGATGCACTTGGAGTTGTCAAAGGCAGCGATGATATCACCGTGGGTGAAGACGGTACCATGACCGTAAATACTACGTTTGAACAGGCCACGGCACTTGCAAATATTATTGCCGGTGAAGCAATCAAGTCCGTTTTAGGCAAGGTATCCAAAGCCATTGCAACAACCATGAGCTTGGATGAAAATGCTTTGCTCAAGAATATGATTTCCGGGATTGATGTAAATGATGGGAACAAAGTGCCGAGTAGCGCATATATTCATTCTCTGGTTGAACGAATTGGAATGGGTACTGCGCTTGAGGGGGGATTTGATAACTTAACGGCTGGGCTCAATTCAGTAAATAACAATTTGAGCAACAGCAGAAAAACGGTGCGTATTCCCACAGACATAACAACAGGAACCAATATTCTAAAACTTGATCCTGGATTTTATGCCCATGAAGATAGTAAAGCTTCTAATCAAGATAAATTAAATATGGGATTACCTGTTGCTGCATGGCACTCACATATACATGTTTTTGGATCTTGGGCCAATGCAGAAAAGACTAACGGATATTTAACTTTCATCGTAGAGGATATGGGCGATAAAACTGCCGGAAAAATATATTATAGAGCACTTTCATGGGCAAGTTGGAGTCCGTGGAAAGTGATTTCAATGACTGATATTTCAAGCATCACGTGAGAGATGCCCGATTGAGTAAACTGTTGCGCCACGAAACAGCTTCTACTGTATTTCCAGTATATACGTTCCAACTCTTTCGGCCGTTGCTTCTAACATATATATTTGTGATGAACAAATTTACCAAAGGGACAAAGCTTAGTGTTTCTGTTCAGGGCAATTGCAGTGTACGAGGAAATAATACTTCCCTGACACGATATACTTTTGCCTTTATTCCGGTATAAAGATTGTCATCTGCTTCATAGAGTCTACATGTACTAACTTGAAAAAGCAAATTTATGCACGGTCCATTTTTTAGAGCTCCCATTGTAAGCTTGAATGATTCGGATATCTCCCGTATATGACGTATACTCTTGAATGATATACATTCCGCCTATTAAGTCACCGGTACCCAGATATACTGTGAGAACAAATGCTTCTGTGCATGGACAATTTTTAAGAGTACCTGCAGTAACATTATTTCTACAATAATAATGGCCTGGTGTTGTTATTGTTTGCATGTCAGTATTTGCAGTTATCGCGACGCCAGAATTTTGCGGCCACAAATCACTCTTTAATGCATAGCTTGACAAGGACGTCTTGTCAGCTTTGTTACTCAAATTGTTATTTGGGTAAACATGAAGTTTGTTCATCAAATTTTTTAACCTTAAAAACAAAGAGTCCTTGCGGGCTCTATTTTTTATGAAAGGAGTTCTTTCTATATGAAATATGAAAAAATCAAATTAACCAATGGGAGCGAGTATGAGATCGTTCCTGGTGGACTCCGGGAGAGTTCAGACAAGACATCTCTGACAATTATTGCTCTTATAGGTGATAAAACTTTAGCTGACGTGGACTCTGAATTTGACGCATCTGGAAATGTGGAAAAAATTATCGTTCTCGATTCTGAAGGTGAGTCCATTGACATTAAGAAGGGATATCGCTATGAAGTCGGCTGCAAAAAGCAGAAGGACTATGTTATCGGCCGAGAAGAGGTAGTTATTGAACCAGCTGATGCAGCAACGACGGAAGCTTCCGAGTCCACAGAGACCGAGGTTCCGGTAGAAAAAGAATACCGCGATATCACGGGCACAGTCGTTGTTATCGAACTGAGTACAGGCGACCTTCGTAAAGAAGTGGATGAGCTGAAAGCAACTCTTGCAGAACAGTCAGCGGCTATTGACACATTGATTCTTGGAGAACTGGAGGGCTAAAATGTACGAGAGACTTAAAAGATTATATGTAGCAGGAAAACTTAGTGATGCGGGATTATCCAATGCCGTTATTAAAGGGTGGATCACAGAATCTCAGCGTAAAGAAATTATTGCTGCTAAAAAGAAAAGGTAGTAGGAGGAAGTGGACATGACAGACGAAGAGGTTGCTGTAAAGTTTGAAAATCATGATCAACAGATAAAATCCCTCAAGCACAGAATGGATGAACAAGAGGAGCAAGGGAAATCGCTGAGCAGCCTTGCACTGTCAGTGCAGAAGTTGGCGCTGTCTATGGAATCCATGATTGAGGAACAGAAGAGCCAAGGAGAGCGGCTTGCCAAATTGGAATCTGAGCCCGGAGAACGCTGGAGCGGCATGACAAAAACCATATTTAATACTATGGTTGGAGCTGGATCTGGGGCATTGGCGGTCGGGATTATTCTGTTGATGGCTCATTACATTAAATAGGAGGAGTTACATATGTTGGAGAGATTATCGAAACTGATTGATGTTAAGAGCATCATGACACTGGCACTGACAGGTGGATTTATTGGTCTTACATGTGCCGGAGAAATCACGGGCGACCAATTCCTTACTATTTTTACCATGATTGTCGGTTTTTATTTTGGTACACAGACGCAGAAATCTGGTAAGTAGAGAGGAGGTGATCCTTTTTCTCCCGGTCACGGGGTTATGTGGCGTTGCAAGGGCTCAGAGAAATCTGGGCCTTTTCTTAATATAATAGGAAGGAAGACACTTATGAAGATATCTCAAAAGGGATTAGAACTTATTAAAAGATTTGAAGGATGCCGGTTGAAAGCATATCAGGACAGTGTCGGTGTCTGGACTATTGGATATGGCACTACAAATGCAGATAAGGCGATCACAGGTGAAACCATCTGTCAAGGACTGTATATCAGTCAGGAAACAGCGGATGAATGGTTGAGACAGTCTGTCGATAAAAAGTACGGACCGAGGGTAGAAAAATATAATGCCGCATATGGGTGGAACCAAAATGAATTTGATGCTCTCGTAAGCTTTGCGTACAATATCGGTTCCATTGACCAATTAACCGCAAACGGGACCAGAAGCCGGTCAATGATTGCAGAAAAGATTCTCCAATACAATAAGGCCGGAGGAAAAGTTTTCCCAGGATTGACGAGACGTCGTGAAGCTGAATGGGCATTATTTTTGACTCCTATGGTTTCGGAGAAAAGGACCGGGTGGAAAAATGAAAATGGTAAATGGTCATTCTACTTATCAAATGGTCAGCAAGTAAAAAATGACTGGTACTGCGATAATGGAAAGTGGTATTGGTTCGGTGCTGATGGAACCATGTTTGCAAATCAGTGGGTTCAGTATAAAGGAAAATGGTATTATCTCTCTGATAGCGGCACAATGGTGACGGATAAGTTGTTCGCAATTAAAAATGAAATATTTGCATTTGGAAGTGACGGAGCGATGAGAGAAGGAACATTCACGGTTCATACAAATAGCCGCGGAGCTATCGAATTATAGGGCGGGTCATCCGCCCTTCTTTAATGTCTGCCGTTTCTAACCGAAAATTCCCATATTTTAAGCTATACATTAACAATTTGAGTAATGGATCTGTCCTTGCCAATTTTTCGTGTATGAAAGATAACGAGGCAAACCTTTGTAATGGTTATAATTATGCCAACGGAAGATTTTGCTTTAATTATCGAGGAGCCAAGTCCAAAATAACAGATTATGTTTTTGGAGATGGATTAGGTACTGGTGGTGCAGTTGCAAAACTAAGCGATCTTGTAAAAAGGATGATTTGGCTATTAAACCGGTGTCCTTGGTTGCAACTTCAGAGACTTCAGCGTCAAATCTATACGCTCTTATGAAGGGGAATAGAGAACTTCAAATCTCAGGGTGGTTTAATGTCTCTTCTACTAAATCTGAAGGTACAAAGATATTTTCACTTCCGTCTGGGTATGCCGCAAGAATTAATACGACTATACTTGCCATGAAGCAAAATACTAACACGGTTGTGGCACTATGGTGCGAGGAAGGCGCATCCATTTTTACCGTACGATATGGAATCGCGGACGGGGGATACTATGTTATTCCAATCACCATCCAGTTAAAATCAGTGTAATTTATACGACCAGATAAAAAATATCTTTAGTTAATTATGACACCTCAGTTAAAGACGGCGCATACCAATGCCATCCAGCGGAATTCCGACCAAAAACTACCATTTTGGGATTATCGGATATCAAAATACACCATCCATATTCGGCTGATGAACACTGCCATAA
>PPYE01433768.1_pt1 | contig 10110 bp, 16 predicted proteins | sample 1559881 | NCBI WGS metagenome assembly PPYE01 (sample SAMN08240022, study PRJNA423297) | Human gut metagenome, whole genome shotgun sequencing project.
ATTGAGTGGGAATGATTAACAGCTAACTCATAGCAACTCATTCCTATTCAGATACTAATTTAACCCTCTGTTTTTACAGAGGGTTTTTGTTTTTATGTATTCATTTCTATTCACTCTACACCATATTTTTCGTCGGTACAGGTGACGGTATTACCTTAAAGGTATACTCTCATACCGTCATGAAAATGGTTTCTATACGGGTGAATTGTGCTTACCGATACAAAATTAAAAAACCTCAAGCCGCAGGACAAACTGTACAAGGTCTCCGATCGTGACGGGCTGTATGTAGCTGTGCTTACGTCAGGCACGGTCTCGTTTCGCTATGACTACCGTATCAACGGTCGCCGCGAAACACTGGTAATCGGGCAGTATGGGCGTGACGGTATCAGCCTGGCAGAAGCGCGAGAAGAACTGATTGCTGCAAAGAAGCTGCTTAAAGCAGGCCAGTCACCGGCTGCGGCTAAACGTGACGGTATCAAAAAGATTCGTGGTGCCGAGACGTTTGCGGTACATACCGACAGTTATATGAAACACGTCATCCTGGCTGACAGTACCCGCGCAATGAAGCAGGCGGTGATCGACCGTGACATACTTCCGGTTCTTGGCAACAAAATGATGGCTGAAATTACCACATCGATGGTTCGTGATTTGTGTGACCGGATTGTCGAACGCGGTGGTCGGGCAACAGCAGTGCAGGCCAGGGAGATCATCAGTAGCGTATACCGTCACGCCAATGACCGTGGTCATGGTTTGTTTAATCCTGCGGCTGACATTAAACCTTCGTCTATCGCCATATTTAAACCACGAGAGCGAACACTGACACCAGAAGAAATTGGCCTGTTCTTCCGCACGCTGGATGCCATTGGTGCTATGGGCACTATGAAAATGGCTTTAAAACTGGTGCTTATCACTATGGTTCGTAAGGGCGAATTCACCAATGCAACGTGGGATGAAATAGATTTTAAAAAATGGACATGGACAATTCCTCCAGACCGCATGAAGGGAAGCCGGGCGCACGTTATTTACCTGCCTAAACAGGCACAGGATATATTGGTCGGGTTGCAGATGTGCGCTGGTGGAAGTGAATATCTGGTTCCTGGTCGTTACAATTTCCGGAAGCCATTATCTAATGCCGCGCTGAACTCTCTGATCGACAGAACGGTGAAAATAATAAATGAAGATGGTGAGCATATTCAGGACTTCACTGTACATGATATGCGCCGTACAGCCAGTACGTTGTTGCATGAGGCTGGTTATCCTTCAGACTGGATTGAAAAGGCTCTGGCACATGAGCAGAAAGGTGTGCGCGCCGTATATAACAAAGCGGAATACGCCAGACAGCGCGCCTACATGTTGCAGCAGTGGGCCGATATGATTGATTCATGGATTGACGGGGAGCATACGGATCTGATTCCGTTCTCCCCGTCGAAGTTTGAGAAGTGGATGGCGGGGGAATAACGTTTAATAGTTCTGCTGATTTTCTTCCATCTCTGCTTCTGCTGCCAGTGATTCAATTTTGTTTTCGAATATTGCTGACAGTGTTGCAAATTCAGCATCAGTGACAGCGGGAATTGGAACAAACCTGATCCCGCTGTGTGCAAGCATGTTTGCAGTTTCAAGGCATTTTCTTAAATCTGCTGGTGATGCCCTGTTCATGCAGCACGCTCCCGCCCCTGGATGTCTGTTGGTGACAGCGGAGCATTGCTGAATGCATTTGTTAATCCGCCAATATCCAACGCGTATCCAGGGTGTAGTTGCACTGCCGGGTCTTCGCACTGATTACCCCAAACATCAAAGCCATGAGACGTCTGGCGGGCGAACAGTTCAATGCGAGAAACATCGCCTAACAATTGCACAAGTTTTTCACGAACGATATCTGGCTTTCTTGAATGCTCAAGCCGCGGTGCGGTAAATGACTGAACGATCCCTGCATTAATGCGCGTAGGTAGTTTTCCATTTACCGCAAACAGGCAATCTTCACTATTGGCGCGAGTCATGTGTCCCATACCCATAACCAGTTTATCTGGTTGTCGACTACCACATTTTATCCACGTGAAGCCCTTCATGGTCATCAGACGGAATCCCCAGGCTTCAACAACTTTTAGTGCTTCGAGTGGTTGTGTTGGCACCCACCACATGGCCAACAGACAGTTTTCATCGGCCAAATCCCACACAGGAAGGCGGCAGATATCCAGCACACTCATAACCGGATATTTAAAACCGGCACCGCGATTACCATCTGCGGCTTTGTCCCGGTATACCCAGGGTGGATCTGCATAGATTAGTGTGTATTTCTTAGTCATAAACCACCCCACAACATCCTATGCCGCTATAGTCGCCACGGCGAAGGCCGTTACCTTTTGTGATACATTGGTCCCTGCGAACCGCGATCCTTGCACGTTCAACATCACCAGAAGCAACATCCATACACTGAAGCCAAAGGTGAGCGGCAATGCGGAACTGCCCTTTTTTCTCTCTTTCAATCGCGCGTTTTTCGATCTCTATCGCCGCAGGAGTAACGGCGATAACCTTTGAAGGACGGCGCATTGAAACCTTGTTCATGTGATATTTTTCAAGTCGGCTTAACTTTCTCACTTAATCCAACCCTCTCTGAAAATTAATGCCAGCAGATAAAGCCATGCTGAAACAGAGGCCAGGAATAAGTACCATCCTGACCATTTGCTCCAGTGCCTTAGCAGCACACTCATGCAGCGTTTCTCACAGGACGATATACACGTTGCTGAACAGGAGGCTTTTTACCCTGGAACTCTGCCGGGCTTGCTGCCTGACGTTCATCAAGCCAACGCTCAACTTCGTCACGGTTCCATGCGCAGCGTTTGTCAGTGATATACCAGCGTTTAGGAAATTCACCTGCGCGCTCCATACGGTCGATAGTGCTCCATGACAGTGGCACCACCGCCAGGAGTTTCTTCTTATCTAATGCACCTTTCATAAATACCTCTCTTGGTTGCAGTGCGGCGCGTGTGGCGCCGCGGTGGTGGTTACATAGATGTTTCGTTTAATTCTTCCCGACGAACGCTGTAAACGTCGGTGGCTTTTGCCAGCAGTTCGTCATCATCTGAAAGTTTTTGTGCAATGTATTTGTAAGCCTTATCCAGTTCGGAGACAGTGCTGTAATTCATCGCTGCGCTGGTAAAGGCCATCAGCATTTCTTCTGGATCACGGCTATCCGCTTTACGCGTTTGCTCATCATGCTTTTTCACTGGTTTAGCGTTGATCAGACTGTTCATGCTGGATGCTGTGCCGTGCTTTGCCTGACTTCTTGGAGTTACGTCACGTTCAATAATGTCAGGTGAGTCGATATATTTACCTTCCATTTCCTCAGCTGTGGCTTGTTGACCAATCTCCGGCCATGCTTTACGTAATGCCTGTGCCTCTGCGCATTTTGCCAACTGCGCATAAGGGCGCTTTTTCCACATGGCATTTGGTGCCGATGTGTCACGCCCCCCAGTTGCATAGTTCTCAATCCAGTATTCTTTGGCGCTAAACTCTACGATTTCCCCGCTTGCCATTCGCTTGCTGACGGTGTACTTACACCACTGAGGGAAGGTAACCTCCACGCCTGAAAGCGTTTGTGTTACATCTGGACCGAACTCAGGTTCATTAGCGCCTGCGTAATCGCCGGAACGGTAGGCCTGAATGCGATAAAGTCCAATGCCAGGCATGACCACGTCGCGCCATTCATTCTTTCCACTCTTCGAGTCTTTAACACTCATTGGTACCAGGTGTACCGGCTTAAGAAGAGGATCGAGTTGACGCGCCCGGCAGTAATCGACTGCCATCATTACCGATTCATCTTTTGCCCCAGGGTAAATACTGTTTTTCAGAGCGCTCCATGTAACTTCATCGATTCCCCGAATAGCCAACACATCATTGGTGATTGCAATTTCGTTGCTCATACGTACATATCCTGTTTGCGTGCCCACTCAGGGCGTTTAATAATTTCCACGCCGCCCCATTCATCGCTGATGCGGCATTCGTGATAGGTATTCAGATCCCGGCGGAACAGAGCGTGCCCGGCATCGACATCCGGCGCATCCAGCCCGAACACGCGTACCGGATACCGACCACAATCAATGCTTTCGCTCACGGCAAGAAAGAAAAAACCATGCGGCTGACCAGTAACCCTCATTGCGCCTTCGCGGTACATTGCGTCCTGCACGTGGTAGCGGAATTCCTCGATGTGACGTGCAAAACGGTCCATATCTGCAACCTTTTTCACGTCGACGATCACGTTGTGCTCGTTCAGCCATTTGTCTGGACGAATTCGGCACAACTCACCCGTCTCTTCATCGTTCCAGTACATTGATGCTTCGCAGTAACCAGGTGCTTCCAGCATCCAGCGTGCCGCCGGGTGAGCCATTGCGCTATCACGCATCAGCTCCAGTTTCCGCCACTGCTCGGCATCAAGTACCGTAATCCCCATATCCGCTACATCACGAAGAAATGCTTCTTCGTCAGCTTTACCTTGTTTCGTCCGACGATCGAACTTCGGTGAAACAATGAAGCGTTTGTCGAATTCTCCAGGCTCCAGAAGCAGACAGTGCAATGCGGTTCCCATATCCAGTGCAGACTTTTTCTCTTCGTCTTCTGGTGCTGCCTGAACCCATTTAAGAAGCGCCGGATTCTTGGCAACCATGTCCAGTTGCGACTTACTCACGCCGTCACCGGCGTGGTAGTCTTCGTTGCTGATGTCGAAATAAATTCCCGGTTTCATGCCGCGTCCCTCTGTCCATCAAGCTGATCCGCCAGATCCCAGCGCGCTATAATTGCCATTGCCTCGCGCCGGTAGGCATCCATCAGTTCTTCGAACTCAGGGCTGTCTTTAGCAGCCTCCAGCACTTCCTGACGAACGCCTTTGCCTGTTACAACGTCGAAAGTTGAGGACAGTTGATGAAGTCGGATGCTCTCAATCAGTTCAACTTGTCGGTCATATAGCTGTTCTGACAGGCGGTAGTCCTTGTCGAATGCCAGCATGATTTTTTGAAGATTTTTCTGCTGATTAACGTTCATTATCAGCCCTCCCATATCTCGTTATCGTTGGCTACATCGCGAGCTTCTTTGCTGACGAAAGCCCACTTAATGCCTTCCTGTAAGGTGCGGAACTTCCAGCTCATGAATCCGCATGCAGTAACGCAGTACCAACCGTTGATGATTTTCCACTGCATAACTTGTTACCTCGGTCTGTTACCGTTGGGGTAATAATTATGCTTATTTGGTTTGGTGTCAATAGATATGAGTTAAAAAAATTACCCTTAAGGTAATCTATCTGGCAATAAAAAAGCCGCCATGAGGCGGCTTACTTACTGAAAACTATAGTTTTATTGTTTGCTTTTTTCGTTCTGGTTGATGACAAATTCAATGTAACTTTCGATCTTTGCTTTCTCGGTTTCGGGTAACAATGCGTAGCGTGAGCGGTCATAGTTGATAGTCGCAGGGTCGTGCGGGTGAATCAGTAGTTCATATCCGTGACGCCCGAATGCGGATGCAACATTCTCCAGGGTGGAAATGGAAACGCTGACCTCATTGTTTAACAGGCGACTGATTGTCACCTGGGCGACGCCGGATGCGCGGTGAAGTTTTCCCTGCGTTGAAAGGTCGCGGCTTTCGCTCATCCAGCGTTCCAGGTTGTGAGCCGCCAGCTGACCAATGTCGCTTGGGCCGACAGGCTGAAAACCTTCCTGAGAAAGCGAGCGATCGATATCAAGCCAGTTACGGGGTTTATTGGCGGCAGCTTCAATTTTTCGCGCAACCTGGTCGCCGATAACCTTCTTGCCAAGAGCCCAGCGGTTTACCAGATTTGCCTGAGTTCCAAGTTTTTCTGCCATCCGCGTCTGAACACCATTGAATTCACGGTCGATCAAGTCGTTGAGATTTTGCCTGCGGACGTCCTGGATACTTTTCATTTTCTGGAAAATCGCCTCATATATGAATCAGTAGATGATTCAATTTAAAGCAATATTACCCAACAGGTAAATGCACCCCATAGGTAACTATCCTTGATTTTTGTTACCTTATGGGTGAATATTTATTATCTGAAATAAATATCAGGCAATAGCTATGAGCGATAACGGACATTTCGATTTCAAAAAGCACTGGCTTGCACTTACTCCGGATGAGCGTGAAGCCTTCGCACAGGAAGCCGGAACGACGAGTCACTATATCCAGACTCACTTAACAGGTAAGCGCAAAATGCCAGGTAAGGTATTGATGAATGGGCTTTTTAAAGCCTGTAAAACAAGACAATGGCTGCGCTCAAAAGCAGAACTGGCATACTTCTTCTACTCATGATATCCAGCCACAACCCTCTGTAGACCGCCATCCGGCGGTCTTTTCATATCTATTCGTACCTCAAAGGTAATAAAAAACCAAATCTGGTTGATCAAATTTTCCAATTGTGCAAAATAGCCAATATCAATAACAAAAAGGGGCGGAAAAATTGAAGATAGTAACCAGAATGGAGGCCGCAAAAGCCGGGTTAAATCGCTATTTCACAGGAAAGCGGTGCCGTCACGGCCATCTCTCTGAAAGGTATGTTCTGAACGGAACATGTGTTGAATGTGCAATGAATAGCGCCAACCGCCATCGTAATGAATTTGCTTGTGCACTAAAGAGTGCAAGAGGGGAAACCTATGGCAAGCAGCTGGATTAAGGTTGAAGTTATCACTCCTGATAAACCTGAAATTTTTCAGATAGCAGAAATTCTGGGTATTGATCCAGATGCTGTTCTTGGAAAGCTGGTTCGTATATGGGCATGGGCTGACCAGCAAACAATAGACGGTAACGCTGGCAGCGTTACAAAAGGAGTACTTGATAGACTCGCTTTTATTACAGGATTTGCTGACGCCCTCATTAGCGTCGGATGGCTTGCTTATCATGACGGCAAACTAATTCTTCCAAACTTTGAGCGACACAATGGAGAATCATCGAAAAAACGTGCACTTACGAATAGAAGAGTGGCAGAGCATCGAAAACGAGTAACGCAAAAAGTAACGCCAACAGCGTTACAAAAGGAGTTACCAGAGGAAGAGGAAGATATATATAAAACCCCACACATAGCACACGCGCGCGAGAGTGATCCGACCAGTGAAGCGAACGGTACGCCGTTGCAGGTGGCAGAACCTGCATTTCTGGATGGCCTGAGTGAACCTATTGGGAAATTTCCGATGACCGATGGCTGGCATCCATCGCCGGATTTTCGACGGCGTGCTGCGCTGTGGGGAACGGCCCTGCCGGAACCGGAATTTACACCTGCTGAACTTGCTGCATTCCGGGATTACTGGATGGCTGAGGGCAAAGTGTTCACGCAGGTTCAGTGGGAACAAAAATTCGCCAGGCACGTAAATCATATCAGGGGAAAATCAAAAAACGTCGGGAAAAGCGATGAGCTTGACTGGAATAACACTGACTGGATAGAAGGGGTGTGGGATGAAATCAACTCCAGAACTTCTCAATGAGTACGATCGCTTACGTGAGCATGGTGTTGCTGTGCATGAAGAGCGGCGTGACAGCAATGGCAAAAAGGAGCAGGTCGCTAGAATTTTCAATGAACTATTTGTCCAGTTACAGGCTGCATTTCCTGCAAGCGTTTCGACCATAAGGGAGCAGAACAAACTTAATGAATTCCGTAAGCAATGGATGCTTGCGTTTCTGGAGAATGGGATCACTACAATGGAACAGGTTAACGCTGGTATGCGCCACGCCCGCGCCAGTGAATCTCCGTTCTGGCCGTCGCCAGGGCAATTTATCAAGTGGTGTAAAGACAGCAAGATGGTTCTTGGCGTCACCATTGACGATGTGATGGCGGAGTTTCACCGGTACAGCAAGGAAAAAAGTTTATATCCTGGTGGTCCCGAAAGATTCCCGTGGCGGCATCCGGTTATGTACTGGGTCGTATGTGATACCCGCCGTGCAATGTATCAGCGCCAGCTTAGCGAGATTGAGGTTGAGAAACACGCGCGCAGGCTGCTCGATGATTGGGCGAAAAAGGTGGCTTCCGGACAGCAGATACCCGATCCGGTGATCAGCATACAGGCAAAGCCAGAACCCATGAGTACACCTCCGGACACAGGGAGAGACGTTTACCATCCACCAGGGCGAAGTTTCGGGTGCATGCCTAACGCCGCCACCCTTGGGGGAATAACACCGGCGCAGTGGCTGATGGAGGAATACAGGCGGGGAAAGGCGGCAGGATTTATCAAGTAATACCAGCGCGATAGCGCATTTTTTTACGTCTCGATGATTACCTACTGGGTAATAAAATATTCTAAAATCTATTGATTTAGTGTCTTATGTGGTTTTTAATTACCTCAGGGGTAAATCATGAGAAAACAGATACAGGCTCTTGGTCGACTCAAAACAGGCCAGATGAACAAAACAGAATCTGCGTATTGCCAGCACCTTGAGCAGCGTAAACGTGCAGGGGAAATCGCCTGGTATCGGTTCGAGGGTATCAAGCTGCGGTTAGCTGATAACACGTTTTATACGCCCGATTTCGCTGTGATGCTCGCCACCGGAGAGATGGAACTGCACGAAGTGAAAGGTTTCTGGACCGACGACGCCAGAGTGAAAACCAAAGTCGCCGCAGATCAGTAAAGTCGCCGCAGATCAGTATCCGTTCCGAATAATCGGGGTAACGGTTAAACCAAAGAAAGCAGGTGGCGGCTGGAACATCGAAGAGTTCTGAATCGACGATCTTTTTAGTTATCAATGTAATCAATAAGTTATGTGGATAAGCGAGGGTAAAGATGGAAAGTAATATCAAAGGGTTAGTTGCCGCCGGGCATGAGATGGCTTCGGAACTGAAAGCAGAATGTGGTGCCGTTGATATGCGCAGTGTGGCAAAGCTGATCAGCGATTTGGCAACGCAACTGGAAGTGCAACTGGTGCGTGCTAATGCGCTGGCGGCGGAGAATGCTGGGCTGAAACATGCAATGGCTGTAACTCTTGAGCATGTGTCGGTCACGGATGCAGGGCAGGCCGGAGTTGCTGCAATGATTATCAACGATGCCCTACACCATAGCGAAACCCCAGCCACCGACGCTTTCCTGGCTGAAGTGCGGGCGCAGGCGTTTAATGACCTTTGCTCGGTGTTCGTTAAGGACGCGACGGTTGCCGGGCTGGACGATGGCGACATCGTTACGGTGAAAGAAGCGACGGACGCCCTGCTGCATTGTGCGGAACAGCTTCGCAAAGGAGGCAACCAGTGAGCGAAATTAATTACCAGGCACTGCGTGAGGCGGCGGAACGTGCAATTCCAGCAATGGAACGCCTGTTAATGTTGCCAGCTGATGATGATTTGTTAAGTGAACAGGAACTTAAAGATTACGGTGTGGATATTGATGCGCTCAACGCCTTCAAATTTCTGGCCGGACCAGAAACCGTGCTGGCACTACTGGATGAACGGGAAAGAAACCAGCAATACATCAAAAGCCGCGATCAGGAGAACGAGGAGATTGCGTTAACGGTAGGGAAGCTGCGCGTTGAGCTTGAAGCAGCAAAATCAAAACTCAACGAGCAGCGTGAGTATTACGAGGGCGTTATCTCGGATGGAAGTAAGCGTATTGCTGAACTGGAGAAAAGCGAAGAGCAACTCATTAACGAGCGTGACCATGCTGAGTCTGCTTTAGCTGATATGTACTTTGCAGCAACCGGTAACAGGCCGGAGTGGAGCAACTGGTTCGGCTTTTCAGATGCTGTCGATGCCGTGGTTGACAGAATTGCTGATTTAGAAGCTAAACAGCCATCGCCAGTAGTGCCGGAAGGACTGGTTAAAGCTGTGCGCTTCTATGAGCAGGTAAAACGTGAGAATCCGCCAGCCGAAACCGGAGCATGGAAAGACGCTATTTACTGGGTGCTAAAAGAGGCCTGCCAGGTTGTAAACATTCGCATCAAAGGAGAGTGATATGAGCACTATCACTAAAGAACGTATCGAATTGTTCATTAAATACCCGCTTGAAAACGGGCTTACCCGTGGCGAACAAATGGAACTGGCACGAATTGCACTGGCATCACTGGAACGCGAACAGATTCGCCACGAGCATGCCAAATGGTCTGACTCCACATTTGGCTGCGTTGGCCCCATTGGTC
>PPYE01312007.1_pt1 | contig 10109 bp, 7 predicted proteins | sample 1559881 | NCBI WGS metagenome assembly PPYE01 (sample SAMN08240022, study PRJNA423297) | Human gut metagenome, whole genome shotgun sequencing project.
ATGTCGTTTCCGGTGAAGGCTACCACATCGAAACGGCAATCCACAGTCTCAAAGCTCCCATTCTGTCGGCAGAGCCACAAACGGGCGGCTTTAAGCAGTCGTTGTTGTTTTTGCGGAGTGACGCTGGCTGCCGCATCACCGTACCGGGCGCTACGGCGGTAGCGCACTTCGATAAAAACGGTGACCGTGCCGTCGCGCATGATAAGGTCAATTTCGCCGCCACGCTCGCGGGCATTGGCGGCGATAAAACGCAGGCCCTGGCCTTCCAGCCAGCGGCGCGCCTGGTTTTCCCAGGCATCGCCGGTCTGTTTGCTTAGCTGGCCGGAACGATTTTTCCCTGCTGGTACTTGAGCCATGACAGTTTCCTGTTAATCACGCAATCCTGGTTGGCCGTCAGATCGCCGGTATTGCCGTTCAGCTCGAAGCCAGGCGTCTGGCGCATTTGCGTGAAGTGATTTGCCAGTGACCAGGCGTCAGCGCCCATGGCATACAGACGCGCCAGCGAGTAGTCATTACGCACCGCGGACAGCGCCTGCTGCATTAGCGACGGATTGCTGCCGGCCAGCATTGGGATCTCACTATACTGCAAGCCTTCCATCTCCAGACGGAAATCCGGCCCCGCGGTGCCCTGGGCGCTGCGCGAGCTGGCGTACAGGGTGACATTGCTCTGGCTGCCGTTGCGCATGGCGATCATCGGTTTGATATAGGCAATCTGTTCCGGGGTGGCGAGGATATAGGCCGCATCGACGCTGCCGCCGCTGCTTACCGGCATCTCATCCGCACTGCCGAGGATGCTGTTCTGCGCTGATGGCAGGGTGGAGACCGGGGTGCCGCTCAGCGCAATGCCCCCGCCGCCGTTCACGCCGGCGCGCAGCTCGGCCGTGGATCCAAAACGCTGCTGCAGGACGCTGGCGCCGCCCAGCTTCAGCCACTCGTCGGCAAAAGCGCTAACCACACGATCGCCCAGCGCGCCGCGCGGAACCAGCAGCAGCGGGGTCTGTTTCCCCTGTTGGTGGATATGTCGGGCGGCGTCACGCGCTTCGTCTTCCGGAGAAAGCGCGAAATAGCAGAGGTTAGCGCGGCTTTCGACTTTTTCCGGCTGGTTGAGGGCCAGCACATTGAGCGGCGTGTTGCTCTTGATAACCTCTTCAACGTTTTCTTTCAGCAACGGCCCAACCACCAGGGTGGCGCCATCCTGCTGCGCCTGGGCGAGCAGCTGGCTTATCGGCTGGCTGGTGGTGTCGTAAATTTTCAGTTCCGCAGAAGGGTTAGCGGCGGTTGCGACCACGGGCTGCGGCTGTGCGGCCGGCGCGGTAACCGGCTGGGTGGCCGGGGAAGCGGTAGTCTGCGGCGTGGCGGATGTTGCCGGCGCCTGGGCTGCCGGTTCCGCAGCAGGCGCTGCCTGGTCCTGCGTCGGGGCCTGAACCGGATCCGCGCGGCTTCCGGCGGCGGTAAGATCGCTGATTTCTGCCTGCGACGGACTCACCACATCATCATTACCGGAGACATTCGCCGCCTGGGCGACCTGGGCGGGAACCGCGCTGCCCGTCACCGACGGCGCGCCGTTTTTGGCGGCTTCAAAGCCCTGCTGGATAGTGCGGCCGAAGATCGACGCCTGACCGTTCAGCGGCAGAAAAAGCGCAATCTTGTTGATGGACGCAGGCTTATAGTTTTGCATATTCACAAGCACCGTCGGCAGCATTTTAGCGCCCGGGTTTTGCGGATAGCGCGTCTGCCAGTCTTTAACGCCCGCTTTCAGTAGCGTCGGATCGTTGCGGTTGTCAAACCACATCCGCTGCAGATCCAGCCAGCCCTGGAGGATATTTTCATCGGCGTTGATCACCAGCGCATTGGCCTGGTCCTGGGGCATCGAGGTGAGCGCTTGCCAGGTCGCATCAATATTTTTCTGACGCTGTTTGGCGTCACTCAGCAGCGGCTGCTGGGCGATTAAGGCGCGCAGCAGGGTCAGCGATGGTTTGCCCTGGCTGGCATCGATTTGCGCCTGCCAGTAGCGCGCCTGCTGAGGCTGCTCAAGGTTTGTCGGATCGATCTTAGCCAGCAGATTACGGGCGGCCTGATAATCGTTCTGCGCCAGCTTCACTTCCACCGCCAGCAGCGACTGTTCACGGGCCTGAGAGCTGTTCAGGTTCGCCGGCAGCTGGTTAAACAGGTCGATAGCCTGCTGCTTCTTCCCTTCCTGCAGTAGTGCACGAATGGCGAGTAATTGCCAGTTGGTCTTGCTATCATTCGTGCTTTGCTGCATCTGCTGTAAGTAGAAACTGGAGTTGGCCTGCGACGTACCCTGCATAAACGCCGCGCTTTGATCCTGCGTGTGGGTGCCGCAGCCAGCAAAAATAAGAGTCGCCAGCAATACGGGCAGGCAGCGCGCGGGCTTAGAACGAAGAAATGTTGACGGTACCATAAGTGTCCAGTGATATTTTTTTGGCTCAATGCTCAATATTAAATCGGCAATACGGACGAGACAATGAAACAACACGAATCAGCGGATAATTCTCAGGGGCAGCTCTATATTGTGCCCACTCCGATAGGAAATCTGTCTGATATCACGCAGCGTGCACTGGAAGTGCTGCAAGCTGTTGATTTAATTGCAGCGGAAGATACCCGTCATACCGGTTTGCTGCTGCAACATTTTGCGATAAACGCCCGTTTGTTTGCGCTTCACGACCATAATGAGCAGCAAAAGGCGGAAACCCTGCTTGCCAAACTGAAAGAAGGGCAAAACATCGCGCTGGTTTCCGATGCCGGCACGCCGCTGATTAACGATCCTGGTTACCATCTGGTGCGCACCTGTCGCGAAGCGAATATTCGCGTGGTGCCGCTGCCGGGCCCCTGTGCGGCTATCGCCGCCCTGAGCGCCGCCGGCCTGCCTTCCGACCGTTTCTGTTATGAAGGCTTCCTGCCGGCGAAATCGAAAGGCCGCCGCGATACCCTGAAAGCGCTGGAAGAAGAGCCGCGCACCCTTATCTTCTATGAGTCGACCCACCGTCTGGTGGAGAGTCTGGAGGATATCTGCGCGGTACTGGGAGAATCCCGCTATGTGGTGCTGGCTCGTGAGCTGACCAAAACCTGGGAGTCGATCCATGGCGCGCCGATTGGTGAGCTGGTGGCGTGGGTGAAGGAAGATGAAAACCGTCGTAAAGGCGAGATGGTGCTGATCGTCGAAGGTTTCAAGGCTCAGGAAGAGGCGCTGCCGGCGGCCGCGCTGCGTACTCTGGCGCTGCTGCAGGCGGAGCTGCCGCTGAAGAAAGCCGCCGCGCTAGCCGCGGAAATCCACGGCGTGAAGAAAAATGCGTTGTATAAGTACGCCCTGGAGCAGCAGGGGGAGTGATCCTGTAAACCCAATTGAAGCCTGGCAAGCAGCCCTTCAGATAGTGAAGAGCTGCTTGAGCGTCCTCCCACATGTCGGAAGAAATGTCGGAAAAAATGTCGGAAGAAAAGGGCAGAACCGCTTTTCTTGCCGCCCAGCATCCCTAACCAACAAGCCCGGATAGATCCGGGCTAAAAGTGGTTAAATCCTTACGCTCTCGATCAGGTTACCGGCGCCGGGTTAAATACCGCCAGCTGGTTGTGCAGGCCCCATTGATCGGAGAAGGTTTTTTTGCGTCCGCTGGCGACGTCGAGAATAAATTCGAACAGCTTCCGCCCGACATCCTCAATCGTCTCTTCGCCAGTGGCGATGGTCCCGGCGTTAATGTCCATTAAGTCATACCAGCGGTTGGCCAGCTCGGTACGGGTCGCCATTTTTATCACCGGTACTGCCATCAGCCCGTACGGCGTACCGCGACCGGTGGTGAATACCTGCACCGTGATGCCAGAGGCTACCTGCTGGGTGCCGCAGACAAAATCGCTGGCGGGGGTTGCGGCGTAAATGAGGCCGCGTTTGGTCGGACGCTGCCCCGGAGAGAGCACCTCAACGATGGCGCTTTTCCCTGATTTGGCAATCGACCCCAGCGCTTTTTCCACCACGTTGGCCAGACCGCCTTTCTTGTTGCCGGGGGAGGGGTTAGCGCTGCGGTCGGTTTTGCCCATATCAAGATAGTTATCGTACCAGGCCATCTCTTCCAGCAGACGTTTACCGACCTCTTCGTTAATCGCCCGCGGGGTCAACAGATGAATGGCGTCGCGTACTTCGGTCACTTCCGAGAACATCACCGTCGCGCCGCAGCGCACCAGCAGGTCGGACGCGTAACCTACCGCCGGGTTGGCGGTCACGCCTGAAAAGGCGTCGCTGCCGCCGCACTGCATCCCGACCACCAGCTCAGAGGCCGGGCAGGTTTCCCGCTGGCGCTGGTTCAGTTTCGCCAGGTGGCGCTCGGCGACCTGCAGAATGTCATCGACCATCGATTTAAAACCAACATGCTTTTCATCCTGCAGGCTGACGATGCTGGCGCTGTCCACCGGGATACTTTTGACGTCTTCCGTGCCCTGCAGCAGGCGTTCCGGCTGCAGCTTCTCACAGCCGAGGCCAATGACCATCACCTCGCCGCCGAAGTTTGGGTTGAGGGCGATATTATGAATGGTGCGAATCGGCACTACCGCCGCCGGCGCATTAATCGCCACGCCGCAGCCGTAGAGATGATTCAGGCCCACCACGCCATCGACGTTGGGATAGTTTGGCAGCAGGTCGCGTTCAATGATTTTCACCACGTAATCGACCACGCCAGCGACGCAGTGCACGCTGGTGGTAATACCCAGCAGATTCTTGGTACCCACGCTGCCGTCAGCATTGCGGTAGCCTTCGAAGGTGTAACCTTCCAGCGGCGGTAGCGGTTCAGGCACTTTAGTGGCCAGCGGCAGGGTATTCAGCGGCGGGGCGGTGGGCAGCTCCACCAGCGACTCGTCAATCCAGCTTCCCTGCGGGATATCGCGTACGGCATAGCCAATGACTTCGCCGTAGCGGATGATTTCACCATGGGCGGGGATATCCACCAGGGCAACTTTGTGACCCTGCGGGATATGCTCGACGAGCGTCAGGCCGTCCGGGAAACGCGTTCCGGCGGTTAAGCCGCGATCGTTGACAATAATCGCCACATTATCTGTCGGGTCAACTTTAATATAAAACGCGGTCGGCGATTGTTGTCGAATTGCAATGTCAGCCATTGTCCAGTCATCTCCAAACAGGTGCTAATAATAAAATAAAACGCTAATTCATTTGCTACGTATCAGTATGATGGAATAAAGGATGTCAGCTGAGTTGATTTTAAAATGTGATCGTCATCACTCCTTTTTATGACGCTAACCTCTGCAGGGCAGGCAATCGTAAGAAGTGTGGATTAGCGCCCATGACTTATGGCATAAGCACAATTATGGCTTTAAATAATAACTTTATATTGTGGGTATGCATAGTGTCTGGCGGGGGCGTGCTGATTATACTGAGTCATGTTTTTGAGGTGATCGATATGCGAATAGACAGTTTCAATATCGTCTTTTAAATAAATCAGAAACCACTTAAAACAATTATAAAAGGTGTTCTGTGCCCGAGGAATGTCTAAATGATTTTGGATTCTACATTAGATGAAAAAAAAGGAATACCGACCCGCTATTTAATTCTGTTGATGATATTTGTGGTGACGGCAGTGAACTATGGCGACCGCGCGACCTTGTCTATCGCCGGTACTGAAGTCGCGAAAGAGCTGGGGCTCAGCGCGGTGTCGATGGGATACATTTTTTCCGCCTTCGGCTGGGCTTATCTGCTGATGCAGATCCCTGGCGGCTGGCTGCTGGATAAATTTGGCTCGAAAAAGGTTTATTCATACAGTCTGTTTTTCTGGTCACTGTTTACCTTCCTGCAAGGCTTTATTGATGTGTTCCCGCTCGCCTGGGCCGGGGTCTCCATGTTCTTTATGCGTTTTATGCTGGGCTTTTCCGAAGCGCCCTCGTTTCCCGCCAACGCCCGCATTGTGGCGGCCTGGTTTCCGGCCAAAGAGCGGGGTACGGCTTCAGCTATCTTTAATGCCGCTCAGTACTTCTCGCTGGCTCTGTTCTCGCCGCTGCTCGGCTGGCTGACCTTCGCGCTGGGCTGGGAACATGTCTTTACCGTGATGGGGATAATAGGGTTTGTGCTCACCATCATCTGGGTGAAGTTTGTGCATAACCCCACCGATCATCCGCGAATGTCGGCCGCGGAGCTGAAATATATCTCAGAAGGCGGCGCAGTGGTCGATATGGACCATAAAAAAGAGGCCGCCCCGGCGGCCGGGCCGAAGATGGACTATATCCGCCAGTTGCTGACTAACCGAATGATGTTAGGCGTATTTTTCGGTCAGTATTTCCTGAATACCATTACATGGTTCTTCCTGACGTGGTTTCCGATCTACCTCGTGCAGGACAAGGGAATGTCGATTCTGAAAGTGGGGTTTGTGGCTTCGATTCCGGCGCTGTTTGGCTTTGCTGGCGGCGTACTGGGCGGGCTGTTTTCGGATTATCTGATTGGCCGCGGCTGCACGCTGACTTTTGCGCGTAAGCTGCCCATTGTGCTGGGAATGCTGCTGGCGTCGTCCATCATCCTGTGTAACTACACGGCCAGCACGCCGCTGGTCATTACGCTGATGGCGCTGGCGTTCTTTGGCAAAGGCTTTGGCGCGCTGGGCTGGCCGGTTATCTCGGATGTCGCGCCGAAGGAGATTGTTGGCCTGTGCGGCGGGGTATTCAACGTCTTTGGCAATGTGGCCTCGATCGCCACGCCGCTGGTTATTGGCTACATCGTGAGCGAACTGCACTCATTTAATGGCGCACTGATTTTTGTTGGCGGCTCCGCGCTGATGATGATGGTCTGCTACCTGTTTGTGGTTGGCGATATCAAACGTATGGAATTGCAGAAGTAAGCAACGATTAACGCAAGGTAAAAATCATGGATAACGCAATTTTTCCGAACAAATTTAAGGCCGCGCTGGCGGCGCATCAGGTGCAGATTGGCTGCTGGTGCGCTTTGGCTAACCCGATTAGCACCGAGGTGCTGGGTCTGGCGGGGTTCGACTGGCTGGTGCTGGACGCGGAACACGCGCCAAACGACGTCACCACGCTCATTCCGCAGCTGATGGCCCTGAAAGGTAGCTCCAGCGCGCAGGTAGTCCGTGTGCCGACCAATGAACCCATCATCATCAAGCGCATGCTGGACATCGGCTTCTATAACTTCCTGGTGCCGTTTGTCGAGACGGCTGAACAGGCGGCGCAGGCGGTGGCTTCGACCCGTTATCCGCCGGAAGGGATCCGCGGGGTCTCCGTTTCCCACCGCGGCAATATGTTTGGCACCGTGCCGGACTACTTCGCCCAGTCCAACAAGAACATTTCCATTCTGGTGCAGATTGAGAGCCAGACCGGAGTGGACAACGTCGAGGCGATTGCCGCGGCCGAGGGCGTGGACGGTGTGTTTGTCGGCCCGAGCGACCTGGCCGCCGCCTTAGGCCATTTGGGCAATGCCGCCCATCCTGAGGTGCAGCGCGCTATCCAGCATATCTTCGCCAGCGCGAAGAAGCACGGTAAGCCAAGCGGCATTCTGGCGCCAGTGGAAGCCGATGCGCGCCGCTATCTGGAATGGGGCGCGACCTTCGTCGCCGTTGGCAGCGATCTGGGCGTCTTCCGTTCTGCAACCCAGAAACTTGCCGACGCGTTTAAAAAATAATCACCAGGATGAAGAGAGAGAACATTATGACAATCAAAGTAGGTTTTATCGGTCTTGGCATTATGGGCAAACCGATGAGCAAAAATTTGCTGAAAGCGGGTTACTCGCTGGTGGTGTCTGACCGTAACCCGGAAGCGATTGCCGACGTGATCGCCGCTGGCGCTGAGACCGCGACGACGCCGAAAGCGATTGCCGAACAGTGCGAGGTGATCATCACCATGCTGCCGAACTCTCCGCATGTTAAAGAGGTGGCGCTGGGTGAAAACGGCATTATTGAAGGGGCGAAACCGGGCACCGTGGTGATCGATATGAGCTCCATTGCGCCGCTGGCGAGTCGGGAAATCAGCGAAGCGCTGAAAGCCAAAGGTATTGATATGCTGGATGCGCCGGTGAGCGGCGGCGAACCGAAAGCCATCGACGGCACGCTGTCGGTCATGGTCGGCGGCGATAAAGCGATCTTCGATAAATACTACGATCTGATGAAAGCGATGGCCGGCTCCGTAGTGCATACCGGCGATATTGGCGCGGGCAACGTCACCAAACTGGCTAACCAGGTGATTGTCGCGCTGAACATCGCGGCGATGTCTGAAGCGCTGACCCTGGCGACTAAAGCCGGCGTCAATCCGGATCTGGTTTATCAGGCTATTCGCGGCGGTCTGGCGGGCAGTACCGTGCTGGATGCGAAAGCCCCGATGGTGATGGACCGTAACTTCAAACCGGGTTTCCGTATCGACCTGCATATTAAAGATCTGGCCAATGCGTTGGATACCTCACACGGCGTGGGCGCCCAACTGCCGCTGACGGCGGCGGTGATGGAGATGATGCAGGCGCTGCGCGCGGACGGTCTCGGCACTGCAGACCATAGCGCGCTGGCGTGCTATTACGAAAAACTGGCGAAAGTGGAAGTCACTCGCTAACAAGAAGGGCGCCCTGCGCGCCCTGTTATGCTTGCCTTGCGCGGCACTGTCAGGCTACAAAATTATGAAAATCGTCATTGCCCCAGACTCTTACAAAGAAAGCCTTTCTGCCAGCGAGGTAGCTCAGGCGATAGAAAAAGGATTTCGGGAAATTTTCCCTGATGCACAGTATGTTTCCCTGCCCGTCGCCGACGGCGGCGAGGGGACGGTGGAAGCCATGATTGCCGCCACCCAGGGAAAGGAACATTTCGCATGGGTAACGGGTCCGCTGGGTGAGAGAGTGAAGGCCTGCTGGGGCATGTCCGGCGACGGCGTCACCGCGTTTATTGAGATGGCGGCAGCCAGCGGTCTGGGGCTCGTTCCGCCCGACAAACGTAACCCGCTCATCACCACTTCACGGGGTACCGGGGAGCTAATATTACAGGCGCTGGAGCATGGTGCGGAACGGATCATTATCGGCATCGGCGGTAGTGCGACCAACGACGGTGGGGCGGGTATGATGCAGGCGCTAGGCGCCCGCCTCTGTGACGCCGAGGGACAAGAGATCGGCCATGGCGGGGGCAATTTGAGCCGTCTGAGCCGGATCGATCTTTCCGCCATCGATCCGCGCTTACGTGACAGGATGATCCACGTGGCCTGCGATGTTACCAATCCGCTGGTGGGCGAGCGTGGGGCGTCGCGGATCTTTGGCCCACAGAAAGGGGCGACCGAGGCGATGATCGTCGAGCTGGATCGTAATCTGGCGCATTATGCCGATGTCATTAAGGCGTCGCTGCAGGTGGACGTGAAGTCGATCCCCGGCGCGGGAGCGGCCGGCGGCATGGGCGCGGCGCTGATGGCCTTTCTCAATGCGGAGCTGCGCAGCGGGATTGAGATCGTTACCGAGGCGCTGAAGCTGGAAGAACAAATCCATGACTGCTCACTGGTGGTCACCGGGGAAGGGCGGCTCGATAGCCAGTCTGTTCACGGTAAGGTGCCGGTGGGGGTGGCCCGGGTGGCGAAGAAATACCGTAAGCCGGTGATCGGTATTGCTGGCAGCCTGACTCACGATGTCGGCGTGGTTCACCAGCACGGTATCGATGCCGTATTCAGCGTGTTAACTTCCGTTTCGACGCTGGAAGAGGCATTTCGCGGGGCGTTTGATAATATTTACCGCGCGTCGCGTAATATTGCTGCCACCCTGCAGGTTGGGATGACCACTGAGGGATGACAACGGGCGGTAAACCCTCTATACTGCGCGCCGAAGCTGACCAGACAGTCGCCGCTTCGTCGTCGTCCTCCTTCGGGGGGAGACGGGCGGAGGGGAGGAAAGTCCGGGCTCCATAGGGCAAGGTGCCAGGTAACGCCTGGGGGGTGTCACAGCCCACGACCAGTGCAACAGAGAGCAAACCGCCGATGGCCCGCGCAAGCGGGATCAGGTAAGGGTGAAAGGGTGCGGTAAGAGCGCACCGCGCGGCTGGTAACAGTCCGCGGCACGGTAAACTCCACCCGGAGCAAGGCCAAATAGGGGTTCATAAGGTACGGCCCGTACTGAACCCGGGTAGGCTGCT
>PPYE01321373.1_pt1 | contig 10109 bp, 11 predicted proteins | sample 1559881 | NCBI WGS metagenome assembly PPYE01 (sample SAMN08240022, study PRJNA423297) | Human gut metagenome, whole genome shotgun sequencing project.
ATTCAGTTGTAAATAAAAGAGGGCGGTAGCACTTCGGGCTATCGTCCTCTTGGTTGCACATTTGCAAAGATAGGCGGGGTTGTCAACGGTGGGCGAAGCCCATTCACTTGCCGTTGACTAGCTCGGCTGGGTTTGCTATTGTGGCTCAATAATTATGATTTTTTAAGAAAATTGCATTGAAAATCTTCTCAAAATATTGTATAATATTCCCAAATAAATCTATAGAAAGAGGTGTTTCCATTGGAGAAAATAATACCTTTGTATAATCTGCAAACATAAAGCTTTAGGAGGTTATGTCTATGAAAAAAGCGAAGAAATTTATAAGTTTAATGTTGGCATTTTGCATGTTAATGATGACAGCAACAACTGCTTTAGCCGCAGAACCCAACTCTACACCTAAAACCTCTGGGCAACAGATTTCTTTTTCTGAATTGCCCGATAGTTATAAAGAGATTATTAGCCCCGATGCTATAATTTATAGAAACGCTGACGGAAGTTATGATATTTTCCAGAACAATCCTGTTCTTCCACCTGTAGCAACAAGGGCCTCCGAAAGATATGCACCAAAAGGCGGTTCATATACTGACCTTGAAAATGGATGGATAACTTCTTTAACTTGTGTAGTTTATCAAACATATCTTCCTCGGGATAATGTTGATACATGGATTTCAGACCATAACGATGGTATGTCGGATTACATTATTGGTCTTGTTGCAAGTCTTGGTCTTGCTAAAGCTGACCAAATCGCTGCTAAAGTGCTATCTAAATATGGTATTAGTATTAGTATCAGTGCAATCGCAGCAATCGCCGAAGGTGTTATTTTTACTTTGGACTGGATGAACTATCAGCAAGTTATTACTGCCAGCGATAGTGGGAAAAATGGTATTTTAATAGAGTACCTCACAAACATTGGTAGTGGAAATGCTCGTGTATATTCTTCTTGGACAAGTTCTTATGTTCCTATGAAACCTTATGGTGGAAATGCAACTTGGCACGCAGAAGATTATTATGTAATGCCATAATATAAAAACTAAGAAGCTGTCACTTTCATGGTTATAAAATCGTGGAGTGGCAGCTTCTTTAATGTTCAGTTCTTATTTTGTTTATTCTTAATGTATCGTGCAATATTAAAGAAAATAATAAATATACAAACTAAACCCACTATTCCGCAAACCACATTATCAAGAGTATTTGTTACTCCTCCTGTTGTGCGTTTTGCATAATAATAAATAGTCCAAATAAGAACTAAAAGTGACGCACTAAACCAAAACGACTGTTTCATACATATCATCTCCTCTCAATGCCTCGTTGATATGCTAATTATAGCACATGAGGATTATATTTTCTATTCTCTCTTCTCGATTTCTACGAAATAGTGAAAGCTGCTGTCTATCAAATTCTTGTGCGTTACTTTATCGCACATAAGCATTGGAGCCGGGATTATCGCTGCCGTACCCCTCCAGGAGATTGACAACGCCCCACACGCCCAGGCCAGCGCCGAGAGCCACAACAAGGGTCTGCAAAGTATCAATAGCGGAAGAAAAGAACTGCATATAGCCTCCATTTCTCCGGGGTTTTCCCCGGCCATGAAAAAAGCCGCCCATACAGGCGGCAGGTTACGACCTCTGGACACTTTGTCCAGAAGTGCTTTATACATAGGCATCCGGATCGTCCACATCATCGTAGTTGAGGATGTCCTCGTCCTCGCTTACGGGCCCTGTGTCCGATACGTCTACCTCGTACACCTCACAAGCCTCGTTCAGCCCAGGCCGCCTGCGGCGGTTGATGAGCTTATCAAGGTCAAAGGCGTTTTTCTTTTTATCGGCCTCAGCCGTGTACTTGTAGTTCGGGTGCTGCTTCAAATCGTATTTGGACGAGAAGAACGGGGGCAGGCCCCGCAGCTGCAAAATGCACTTATCGCCCGGCATGGTAGCCAGTTCGCTGGGGGTCATCAGCTCCCGGCCCAACCGCTGGGTGTTTTGATTGTAGCTTTCCGACTGCCCACGGGAGCGGCCCTCGGTCTGCATGGAGATTGTGGCCTTGCCCAGCCAGTTTTCGGAAATTTCCTTGATGGTGGAGCTTTCCCGCCCGCCCAGGAAAATCACGCTGTCCATGTTTCCCAAGATCGTTTCGGCATTGTCCTTGTATATGGCCTTGCATTGGGCGTACTGCTGGTAGAACAGGCACAGACTTACCTCACGAGAACGAATGACGGCCACAAGTTTCTCCAGCGAGGGCACCTGGCCCGTGTTGGCCGCCTCGTCCCACAGCACCCGCACATGATGGGGCAGGCGGCCACCGTGAACATTGTCCGCCCGTTCACACAGGAGATTGAACATCTGCGAAAAGGCCAGAGCAACAATGAAGTTATAAGTGGGGGTTGTGTCGGAAATCGTGAAGAAAACCGCCGTTTTCCGATCCCCGATGCGGTCAAGCTCCAGCTCATCGTAGCTCATGATCTCCCGGAGCTGGGGGATGTCAAAGGGGGCCAGCCGGGAGCCGCAGGAAATCAAAATGCTTTTCGCGGTCTTGCCGCTGGCTAATTTGTACTTTTTGTACTGCTTCACGGCAAAACAATCCGGCTTGCGCTTTTCCAGGCCCTTGAACATATAGTCCACCGCGTTCATATAGGACTCGTCATCCTCTTTCACGTCCATGCCGGAAATCATATCCACCAGGGTATTGATGTTCCGATCCTCGGCGGGTGCCTCGAAAATGATATAGGCAATCAGGGCGCAGTACAAAAGCGTTTCCGCCTTCGTCCAGAATGGATCACCCTCTTTGCCCTCGCCTTTGGTGTTGGCTATGAGGGTGTCCACAAATTTGAGGATGTCCGCCTCGTTGTGTATGTAGGACAGCGGATTGTAGTGCATGGATTTTGAAAAATCTATGCTGTTGAACACTTTGACCTGATACCCCCGGCGTTGCAGAAAAGCCCCTACCTGGGAGAGCACCCCGCCTTTTGGATCGACGCACACATAGGAGCTGTGCGTCTGGAGCAGCTGGGGCGTGAGCCAGAAACGGGTTTTGCCGGAGCCGGACGAGCCGATGATGCAGGCGTTGAGGTTGCGGGCGTTGGCGGGATTTTTGGGCCGGGTGTTCATAGTGAGAAACTCCGTCTTTGTCAAAATGACATTGTTCTCAAACTTCGGATCGACAAAGGGCTTGATGTCTTTTTCGGTGCCCCAGCGGGCCGACCCGTATTCCTCATCCCGCCGAAATTTCTTTGCGTTCTTGCCTTTGAAGTAGATCAGCAGGCGAAAGCCCACCGCGCCCACAATACCGATGAGCCAGTCAAAGGGGGCCAGCCCCGGCGCAAAGTCGGCAAAGGCCGGGCCGATGCTCTGGCCCAGGCCCACGAGCTTGTGAGCAAAGTCTGCTCCAGGGGCCAGACGGTAGGCCGTCCCCAGCTTTAGGCAGGCCCACAGAATAAACAGGTACGGGATATTGGGTATCACATACTTTTTGACGCTATCTGTCCTCATGCACCGCCTCCCTTGCACGTTCTCTCTTGTGGGACGGCTGGCGGGCCAGTTCAGCGGCAGCCCGTTTGAGCTGTTCCCGGATGGGAACACGCTGGGACTTGGAACGCTTCAACACGCGCCGGGAATATTCCGAAAAGCAAGCGGTGATGGCGTCGGCCTGCCCGCTCTTGAAAAACAGCAGGTATTTGTCCGGCCCGGTCTTATAAAAGGCATAGTCCACATTCCAGCGCCGGGCCACCCGGTCAAAATCCTTTGGGGACTCCACCTCGATGCTGTTCGTGGCGGCCCCGTGGCCCATGAGCTGACGCACCGTCTGTTTTCCGTGGAGTGTCTGGCGGGCCCGGTACGTTTTTTTGATCTTCCGGCCCACCGCCAGACACGCCTGGGCCAGCACCCGGCCCGTGAGCTTTGTCGCCTTGATCGAAACTGCTATGGTACGTCTGGAAACGTCCTCGTCAATCAGCCGTATCCCTCCTTTCCATGAAAAAAGCACCTCTGGACAAAGTGTCCAGAAGTGCCGTTATCGTTCCTCGTGTTCCTTTGCGGCAATCTTCCGATAGCCCTCCAGAGAGGAACCGTCAATAATTTCTTTGTAGGCCGCCATCTGCTCCCGCACCGTGAGCTGCGGAAAGACAAAAACTTTGTGCTCGTCGGGAATGTCCTCGATCCCGTGATAGTGCTCGATGAATTGACCGCCGTTGTTCAGCACATAGCCTCCAGGGACAAAGTGGCCGTCCTCTTCAAGCCGAATATCCCGCCCGTATGCCTCATAGTCAAAATAATTCAGCAGGTGCTCCGGCACGTCAATGGCCTCCATGTCCTCCACATAGATGCGGCCCAGGGTTTCATCGTCCTCGACACTAGGATAAAACTCGTAGCAATCCAGGTTTTGCGCCAGATTGATGAGATCGGCCACGCTGGACGTATGTTCACCGCTATCAATCACGGCCTCAAATTTCTCCAGTTCGCCCTGATCCAGCTCGGAGAGCAGACAGGCCAGATGATTGAGCTCGTCCAGGTTTTCATATTCCGTGAGATAGTCGTAGAGCCCCAGCACATCACCGTCAAAGCTGGTAATGAAAAATTCCTCATAACGTACCCCGTCCACACCGATCCGCTTCAAAAGGGCCTGTACTTCTTCGGTAGTCGTGGGGAATTTCAGCGTTTCGCCAACCAGCTCACCCTCGTTGTACTTTCCCAGGTTGGTGATGTAGGCTTCAAACAGGGACGCCATCAGCGGCGGCCCTGGCCCTTGACGGTCAGGATGCCCTCAAGGGTAGTCGCGGTAATCCCCAGGCGCTGGGCCACGGCAATATCATTTTTCATGGCCTCGGTCACGGAATGGCCGCACACCACCAGCACACGGGAGCGCCGGAGCAGATCGCGGCCCATGTCGATGCCGTTCTTGTGCTCCTCCGGCACCGCGTCATTGAGGAACATCGGCAGATAGAGCATGGGGCAGATGGGGAAATAACCCGCATCATAGACCACGCGGCAGTAATGCGCCGCCTGCTCCATATCCACCGCAGGATCACCGCGCCACGCAGCGGTGATATAAGCAAGGGATCGTTTCATTATCACACCTCCAATATTTAATAGGTAGTTCAACCCTATCCCCCCGCCCTTTCCCATTCATGGGAAAGGGGGCGGCTCTAGAGGATATACCCCCGCCGCCTTGCCGGAAATAGCACAGCCGGGCCAGGCCGTCAAGGGCAAGCCGCCGCAAGCGGCGGGCGTTCCGCCCCCTTGACTGCCCGTTCCCGGCTGCGCTGCAAAATATCCGGCGACGGGGGATATATCACCACAGAGCCCATCCCCGGCGCGGGGCGTTCACCTCTGGACAAAGTGTCCAGAAGCGGGGCCCGGTTACTTCTCCAAGTCCTTTTTCCTGTCCGGCTGCGCCAGTTCGGGCGGCTGTTTCTCTTTCCACTCGTCCAGCAGCGCCATGATCTGCTCTTTCATTTTGGCAGGAGTGACCTCCTTGCCGAAATACTTAGACAGTTCAGCAGTCGAAATAATCACACCGCGATCCTCCTTTTTTTCTTCACTCAAAATGCCGTCAATCACATCGCCGTTGAGCTTGCCCTCCTTGTCCAGCTCGTGGAGCCGCTTCGCCTGGGCCACCGAGGGGGAGGACTGCTCCCCGTCAATGGAAACGGCAATCAGCCGCTGGTTTTCCGGCCTGATATACGAGATCTCCACCGCAGGCATAAAGCCCATCTGCTTTGTGTCTACCTTATCCAGAAGCTCCGGCACCAGGGAGTTGAGCCGGATATACCGCATGACCTTTTTATAGTTCATGTCGTGTTCCTTACCCACGATCTCTACCGAGAGCTTACCCAGGGCCTCCGCCTCTTTCTCATTTTTCGGGCGGGCCCCTTGGCGTTTGATAGCCTCCACCTCCAAATCCAGCAGCTTTGCCAGTTCGCTGGGGAGAGGATCGCCCCGCTGCTTGTTGCTGTTCCGCATTTCTCGGACAGCTTCAAGATCGGTCATCTCGCGGACGATACAGGGCATTTCCTCCAGCCCGGCCCGTGTACCACCGTGATGGCGGCGGTGGCCCGCGATAATCTCATAACCCTTGCCGTCTTTTTCCGGGCGGACGGTGGCAGGGGTCATAATGCCGTGTTCCTTGATTGTCCCCACCAGATCGTCCATCGCCTTATCGTCCTGCACCTTGTAGGGGTGCTCCCGGAACGTATGGAACGGGTGAAGCTCCGCCATTTTCAGATAGACGATTTTTCCCTCTTCCACCGGGCGGGGCGGCACGTCAGGCGTGGGTGGCAGATTGATCTCCGGCGGGACTGCCGCCTCCTTGACGGGAGCGGCCTTGTCCGGCTTTACCGCCTTAGCGGGTTTAGACACAGGCGCACCGCCGGAACCCGTTTCCTTGCCCTTGTCAGCTTTCTTACCTCTGGACACTTTGTCCCGAACAGCGGGCGGGGCCTCCTCACGGGCCGCCTTGTCAACCTTAGACGGGCGGCCTGTGCGGGGCTCCGCCGCTTTCTCCTTTTTCCTCGCGGACACCCCAGCCTGCTCTTTCGGGGGACGGCCCCGGCGATTTTGATCTGGGACTGCCTCCGGGGGTTTGGCGGTCACATCGGGAGCGGTGGACTCCTTACCGTCATGATCGGTGGCAACCTGGATACTGGAAAGGTCAATGACCTTTCCGGCAGGAGCGGGTGCCTCCGGCGGCGTATTATCTTTTGTGCCTGCGTTCAGTTTGTCATCTGCCATTTGCTAACCTCCTTCGTGATGGCATGAAAAAAGCCAGCCTAATGGCTGGCCAATGTGATGGCATTCCCTCCTTTCTTTGTTATATGCCCCCAATAGTCCCCTTTGGGTGGATTTTACAATTGGCTATTTTCTTTTTGCACAGGGTATGGTATAATTTCCCCGTCAGTACGAGCGGTCAGATCAGACTTCGTTTGGCTCGTGATCAAAAAGCGGGCGGCGTCGTACCTACGGGTACAGATGCATTTTTTCCGGCAGAAGTGCCATCAGCACCCGTCCACCCCGACACTGTGACACACGAACATGGCGACACAGTAGCTGTCCGTGTAGCCAGTGTGTATGCGTGTCTCGTTGTGGCGGTGTATGGTGATGGGGTGTTGAGCTGAACAGTATAAAGCTGTTTGGGAAGTCGGATTTGTGCTGGTGTGAATAAGGATACAAGGCTGCAATATCTCCTTGTTATTGGCGGATGGGAAGTCCCCTCAGCATCTGGGGGCCAATAATAACAAGGAGGTGAATTCCGTGAAAAAGGCGGACAAGCCGTGTGTTGTTATCCATGTCCATGTGCATGGCAACAACAACAAGGTTTCCCTGAATGAGACTCGCTCTCATGTCCCTGCTGTCGCAATCGGCGTGATCATTGTTGCGTTGGTTGCGGTGGCCGTACTGACTGTATCCTGCCGCTGCCCTGAACTACTTCCCGATTTTGTCCGTTGGATAATCGGTAAAGTAGTCAACAGCTAACACCAGCACATTTTAAGAATTGAGGTGTAGCACCTTTTGAAATATACCGATTGTCCACTGTACGGAATTCAATCCAAAAAAATGCTGAAATATGTTCTACATATAAAAAACGGTGATTTATTGAGACAGGACTGCGTTGTTTCAATGATTAGTCCCTATATTGATAAAACTAAAAAACCTCGACTCATTGAGCCACCGCAGGCTGAATTGAAAACTGTGCAAAAACGAATGAAAACATTATTGGGAAAAATCCAAGTGCCCGATAATGTTTTTTCTGGTATTAAGGGGAGATCATATTCTGATAATGCGCGTCTCCATTTGGGCAGGAGTAAGCGAAACTTATACAAAATTGATCTGACCGCTTTTTTCCCCTCGATTAGTAGAGAAACAGTCTACCGTTTTTTCTTTGAAGATTTGTGCTGTTCTCCTGATGTTGCAGAGATATTGACGAATTTAACTACCATCGACCTTAAAAAGCTCAACCAAAGTAGCCTCTTGGAAGTTTATGATTTCTTGGCTAACAAAGGGGTTAAATGCTATAACCATTTGATTTCCGGGGCACCAACAAGCCAAATCCTTTCATACTTGGTTAATCACAAAATGTTCGATGAATTGCAGTCTTTATCAGATAAAAACAATGTGACGATGACGATTTATGTAGATGATGTGGTATTTTCAAGCGAATATAAGATTTCATCAGAATTTAGACAATCTGTACTGTCCCTTATCAAAAAATATAATTACCAAGTATCTCGGAAAAAGGTAAAAGGATATTCCAAAACATATCCCAAATTAGTAACGGGGGTTATAATCAATAGAGAGGGCAAGGCTACAATCAAAAATGCACTCCGAAAAAAGATTATGGTAGAATACGAGCACCTTCGCAATAACCCAGATGACATTAAAAGTCGCCAGAGGTTGCGAGGTTTAGTAACTGCTGCCCGGCAGGTTGATAAATCAGCTTATCCTAATATCCGAAACTTTGTACTTGACAGATAAAATCGAATTTACAATCCATCTCTCAATAAACTATCTTCGTTTGGAAGTGAGGAGATATTTGTGATAAATCTAAAACAGGTCTATTTTGGTTGCTCTGATGCCAACACTGAGGCGGAGCGAAATCCTACTATTTTTAGAGAAGTCTTTTTTGATCCGAATGGTTATTTGAATGAATTGTTACATGGAGACAAATTTATTCTTCGTGGCAGAAAGGGCGATGGCAAAACAGCTTATGGCGCGCAAATTCATTTAACTGCAGCGGATCATAATATTTACGCGTATCAGCGATCGCTAGATAATTTTAATAACACCACTTTTTGCCAGATTAAAACTTATGAAAATTTAGGGGGTAATCCCTACATATCTTTTTGGAAATGCGTCCTTTTGATTGAGTGTGTAGGGATGCTGTATAGATATGAGCCTAATATAGCAAATGAAAACTTTGTTAGCATTGTTGATGCCCTCAATAGGTACGGTTTCTTGTCAACAGATAATGATATTTCAGTTACTATTACAAAATTGGTTGAAACAAATTCAACTATAAACTTAAAAAGTGTTTTTCAACATGGCCGTAGATATGCGCAGGATGAAGAATTATGCGGCGCAGAACAAATCTATACAGCAATCAGAAATTCTATCCAAAATATATATCTTAACAAAAAATTCATTTTAATAATTGATGGGTTGGATGATATTTTAGATAGTTCAGAATTTAAGGCTGAAATTATTACTGGCTTAATTCGTGCTGTTGAGGAAATCAATCGTGTATTTCGTAAAACTACTCTTTCAATTAAAACGATTATTTTGGCAAGAGATGATATACTCAATTTGTGCCGAGATCCGAATTTATCTAAAATCCTGCGAGATTCTGGCATACGCTTGTCTTGGGAAATCTCTGATGATCCATACGATTCAAACTTGATCAGTCTTGTCGAAAAGAGAATAGATATTGCTACACAGTCACAGGGAGCATTCCGCCAAATGTGGAAAGATATTTTTCCAGAAACAATTGGCACGCGTAACTCCCTGGATTATCTTTTAGATAATATCATATACCGCCCTCGCGATATTCTGCAACTTTTCATTGAAATTCAAAAAGTATTCATTCCAGGAAAGCGACTAACAATTGACAAAATACAGACTGCATTGGCAAAATATTCTGATGAATATTTTGTAGAGGCCATGCGTGATGAGTTGACTGGTTTTTTCCCTGATGATGCAGTAACTCTTTTACCAAGTGTTCTATCAAAAATGGGAAGCAGATACTTTTATTTGGCTGAGTTTGAGGATGAATGTAATTATTATCGAGAATTTGAGGATGTGTCGGTCAGAGCAATATTAGAAAGACTTTTCAATATGGGATATATTGGCCAACATCGCCCACGAGAGAATATGGATTATACAGTATTTTCATACCGTAATCCGAGGGAAGTATTTCGACCCGATGATGAATGTATTGTCCATCGCGGTTTAACCAGGGCTTTGACTATCTAGCGTCATTAAGTATTTCTGCGTACCAAAAGCACTCTCCCCACCCTCTTTTAGGGGGTTCGCTACACGCTTGTACGGGGAGAGCGCTTGAATGGCATTCAAGAGGTCAGCGGTTCGATCCCGCTTATCTCCACCAACTCGCAAGGGTACGCGAAA
>PPYE01415095.1_pt1 | contig 10106 bp, 5 predicted proteins | sample 1559881 | NCBI WGS metagenome assembly PPYE01 (sample SAMN08240022, study PRJNA423297) | Human gut metagenome, whole genome shotgun sequencing project.
ATGTATCTCTCCGTCGAACTCGGCATACGAACAGACATCAAGAATCTCTTCTACCGCTCCTTTGGTAATAATTTGCCGCTTCCCTTGCCTGTCTTCTATAACGACAGACATCCTTCTGCGTGTAAAATCGAAAGGAATTTCATCGACTTTGGTATAGGCATTCTTCAAATGTTCCAGATTCAACTCTCTTACATGAGAGAGGATTGCCTTATCCATCAGGTTTCTCAAGCCGGTCTGAAAATAACTGTTGAAGTACGCGTGACGAAGAATACGTTTACTGTTGTCATCACTGCCGTCTGCATTGATATACTTCTCCAACACAATTTTATCGCAAGTCAATGTACCGGTTTTATCAGTACAAAGTATATCCATTGCTCCAAAATTCTGAATGGCATTGAGGTTCTTTACGATTGTTTTCTTTTTGGACATGGCGATTGCTCCTTTAGACAGGTTAGCCGTCACAATCATAGGTAACATTTCGGGAGTAAGACCGACCGCCACAGATACGGCAAAAATGAAGGCTTCGAACCAGTCACCTTTCGTAAAACCATTCACGAAAAACACGAATGGAACCATAACCAGCATAAAACGAATCAATAAAAAGCTGACTTTGCTGATACCTTTATCAAAGGCTGTAGTGGCACGATGTCCGACCAGACTTTTGGCTATTGTACCTAGATAGGTTTTATTTCCCGTCTCAAAAACAATTCCTTTTGCCGCACCGCTAATCACATTGGAACCCATATAGCAGATATTGTCCAACTCTATGACACTTCCTTTACGAAACTGTTGTCCCTGTACTTCCGGAAACTTTTCTATCGGTTCGGACTCACCCGTCAGTGAAGCCTGACTGATAAACAAGTCTTTTGAATCGATGATACGTATATCGGCAGGAACCATATCACCGGCTGCCAGGTACACAATATCTCCCGGAACGAGTTCTGTTATATCGATCTCTTCTTCCTGTTCTCCGGCACGTTTTGCCAGACAAGTGTTTTTTACCATCTTCATTAAAGAATTTGTAGCTTCACTTGCTCTCCATTCCTGCCAGAAACGAAGGATAGCACTGAATAATACCATGGACGAAATAATGATTACCCCTGCCCATTCTTGCTCTCCGGGTTCAGCCATCAATACATCCAGAAACAAGGATATGATGGCAAGTCCTGTCAGAACGCCTATGAAAGGATTGATAAACGTTCTGACAAACAGTATAAACGGATTCTTTTTCTGTTCATGGATGACTTCGTTTCTTCCATAAATGGATTGCCGCTCCTGTACTTCTCTCAGTGTTAATCCAAGCTTTGTAGTCTGCAAACAGGAATAAATTGACTTACCGGGTTGCGTGGCAACCAAAAATACTCTCTCTGAATTGAATGTGTACTGTGATGAACGCAGTTTTTTCTTCCATACCATACTCTCTAATTTTTTTAAGTTACTAACTGCATTTATTAATTCGATGCAAAAGTAAGGAGGACTTCGGGAGGAAGCCGTTAGAGAATGATTAGAGTGGTATTAGAAAACTATTAGAGTTTCTTAGATATGCGGGAGTTTTACCACAAAAGTAGTTCCCTCGTCCTTATGAGAAGATACGGTAAGTTCGCCTTTGTGAAGGTGAATGATTTTCTGTGTCAAAACCATGCCTATACCATTTCCGGAAGCTATATTCTTGTTTTCTCCCCGATAAAACAGTTTAAACAGGTTTTCTTTGTCTGCATCGGACATTCCTACGCCATTATCAGACAAGCGGATAATAGCCCATTGTTCCCAATAAGCTATCAGGACGGATGAAGTCCGGTTGGAAGAGTACTTGCAGTTATTCTCTACCAGATTCACAAAGGCAGTAGTCAACAGATAGCTGTTTCCGATTACGGTCAGCACATTATCTTCCTCGGCTTCCTGCTCAAATACTAATTCGATATGATAATCCGGATGGGCTTTTAGGACTAATTCTCTGGCATCCAGCAGCAGTTCATCCAACCGGACCTCTTCCATTGTAATCTGTTCCGACTGATAGTCGGCTTTTGCAAGATTCAGCAATCCGTCGATCAGGTTTATGATCCGTCGGGAATCTTGTAGTGCATTGCCGATAGCTGCCTGATATTGTCCGGAGGTTCGTTCTTTCAACAGGGCCAGATCCAGTTCGGCTGTGAGGGCTGCCATAGGTGTACGTAGTTCGTGAGATACATTGCTGACAAACATCTTTTGTGAGTTGAAGGACTTCTCCAGACGTTCCAGCAGTGCATTGAATGTAATACTCAGTTCTCCCAGTTCATCCTGTTCATTTTTCACTGGCAGTCTTTTGTCGATATGTGAGGCGGTGATTTTCTCCGCTTCTCTCACGATATTGCGTATAGGCTTTAAGGTGCTTCGGGAGAGGATATATCCGACAACCGCCAACACGGTCAATCCTCCGATAAATAACAGAATGAGCATATTTCTCAGTGCATCCCGGTTAGCGTATCCATAGCCATCATAGGCAGCGGCAGTGACAATGTAGTCTTGCCCTTCAAACGGATACACAAGTCCTATTGCCTGATATTCGTCCACATAGAAACTGATATTCTTTCGTTTCAGAATACGTTTTACCATCTCGGGTGTTTCCTTGACTATGTCGTTTTGAAGGGCATCATGATACAGTATTTTAAAATCTGTGGTATAGACGGCTACCTCTACTTCATTAATAAACTTCTGATTGTTCAGGTAAATAGACTGCATTGTTTTTGCATCTACTTGATTATTAAGAAATAAGTGAGCTTTGGTTATAGCTTCACTTTGCAGGTTGCGAAAGAAGGCATTGCTGCGCGAATGCTCGCTTACGTAATAGACAGCTACAACAAATGCGAAGAATACCGCAGCTGTAATGCCCGCATATTGCAGAGTCAGCGTTGTCCGGATTTTCATAATTTGTCAGTCAGTATGAAACCCATCCCTGCTTTGGTATGAATAAGTTTCGGTTCAAAGTTACGGTCTATCTTTTTGCGAAGGTAGTTGATATATACATCAATAAAGTTGGTTCCCGTATCAAAATGTGTGTTCCAGACTTTCTCCGCTATCTCTACCCGGCTCAATACTCTTTCGGCATTTTCGACCATATATAGCAACAGGTTATATTCTTTCGGAGAAAGTTTAATGGGAACGTTATTTCGTTCTACGTCTTTCCGCTGAAGATCAATGCGCAGATCTGCATAAACAAGTTCCTGCGGTAACTCCGGTACATTTCCCATCGAAACCGTCCAGCTTATCGTTCGTTGATCCTAATGCCGTCAACATTAATATAGGAATACGGGGATTGGACTTACGGATTTCTTTCGTCAGCTCGAATCCGTCCATCTTAGGCAGAACAATATCAGATATAACCAGATCGAACGTATGTGCCTGAAAAAGCCGCAGCCCCATTAATCCGTCATAAGCTACCATGGTCTGATAACCATTTTCTTCCAGCCCGTTCATCAGCAAACTTGCCACCCTGGGTTCGTCTTCTATAATTAGTATTGTGTACATAGGAAAGAACTCGTTAATCTGAATCTATAAAACGAAACAAAAATAATGATTATTCCTCACTTATGACTCTTTTAAACCATTTTATATTTGCTATATTTACATTAAAAAAAGGTACCCAACGCAATGTGAGTACCTTTTTATTTCATTTATTTATTCCATAAACCGGAAAATGATTCGTCCGCTCTGCGGACCATTCACCCATTTAGGCTGCGATGACGGGCCACATAGATCTGTAGAATTTACTTTATTACGTACAGGAGGAATCACATTCAAGACAGAAATTCCACTTTCAGGAAGCGTATAAAGTAAACGGTCACGACCGTCACGCGGCTGATATACTCCGATATAAGCATCCGGAGTTTCATTGGTCAGGCTGATAGTACCCTCTTTCGTGCGGATGTTCATCCAGGAAACACTGCCAAAATATCCTTTGAATTCGGGATATGTGAAAGTTTCACCCGGAATAGGATCGTTATAGTCGTTTTCCCAGACATCATATTGCGTGCCATGAATACGGTTCTGCCATACACGATAGGGCCCCGCTCCCAGCCAGCGTTTACTGATCACCTGATCTTCGGGATAGTCGAAGCAGATTCCCATTAAATCTACCACGCCGGAAAAATTGTAGGTATAATCCAGCACCGCTTCTCCATTTGGATTGATTGTCCATTGCACTTTATCCAGATTACCCAGTTTATAATCGGCAGTAACAATCAGATTGCCTCCGTCTTCTTTTACATCCAGTTTTGTGAATACAGCAGCATCAGGGAATTCGCTGTAGGTACGATCCTTTTCTTTCGCTTTTTCGTCATCGTGATTATAAAACTGATCCAATGAGCGGTCGGCACGACGGGCACCGATGAAGCGAGGTCCGTTGGCAAAGCTGATCTTGCGATTGTTTACAGATACACCTTTCAGCTGACCGTCTTTCTTTGAGAAAATGAAAGTATGGTTCTTCGCTTTTACGGTAAGTTCATTTTCTGTTTCTGTAGAGGTTACCTTATTAGATAAGGGAGAGAGCACTTCATTAGCCTGATTCAGTTTGTTCACAGGGAAAGTCCAGCGCCAAAGTTCATGACCGTATCGGTCGATGGCTGTGAGGAAAAGGGCATCGGCATCCGGAAGGATCGTTGTTTTAATATCCAGCACACCTGCCGAATGGGCTGCAACATCACTTCCTTGTACTTCCCCTTGTTTCAGAACTTGAGCAGTTGTATTAGAAGCATCTGTTGCGGTAGGGAACTTCACCTGTTTCCAAAGGAAACGGCAAGTGTTCAGATTCAGAAAATCATAACGGTTTTCTACAGAGAACTTACCGTCAAACTGCTTGTCGACAGAAGTATTCATGATTTGTACCGGACTCCATAACTGCTTGATTGTGTAGAAACTGCCTTCCTTTTCATGATGTGGTCCTACAATACCGTCAGCGCCGAAATTTCCTTGATTATCAATGAATCCGTCCATATCGACACGCTTCACTCCTTCGTCCGCCAGTACCCAAAGGAAACCACCGATACAGCGGGGGTGTTTACGCATCATTTCCCAATAGTCGTATAATCCGGCACCATGACCGCCATCATACAAACCGTGGAGAAATTCTGTCGGCATAAAGATTTCCGGCAAGCGCATATAGTTCTGACTTTCTCCGTAAGAACGGTAATGCATGGTTTCAAAACCAGAGAAATTGCCTTGCGGATGAATCACCGGACGTTTCTGCGGATCGTACTTGTGAAATTCTCCATCGAGTTCGGTATTCCATCCTTTTTCATTACCATTACTCCACCAGATAATAGACGGGTGGTTAACGTCACGTTCTATCATTCCTTCGATCAGGCGTACTCCGGTCGGAGTATCGTATTTACCATGCCAGCCTCCTAATTCATCCATCACATAAAGTCCCAAAGAATCACAAGCTTCCAGAAACTCCGGATCAGCCGGATAGTGACTCAGACGGACGGAGTTCATATTCATGTCTTTCATCAGAAGAACATCTTCGATATTTTTCGCTTTACTTAATGTACGGCCACTTTCCGGACGGAAGCTATGGCGATTGACACCACGTACCATAATGCGTACACCGTTTACGTATAATCCGTCACTTTCGCGTACTTCGATGGTACGAAAACCGAATGTTTCTGTCTCGTTGTGCAGCACTTTTCCGTCTTTGTCCAGCAAAGAAAACTGAGCTTTATAAAGATTCGGCGTTTCGGCTGTCCACAGAGCCGGATCAGAGACCTTGAGCTGTAAAGAAGTCCAGTCTCCTCCCGCTTTTACAGGGACGGTCGTTTCAGTTAGTTTTTTGCCTTTATTGTCCAAAATCTGTGCCCGGATACTCATTCCGTCATTAGACAGATTGGTATAGCAATTGGCACGGAAGGAACCATCCATTTGCGCATCGATGGCGATATGACGTAAATTAATCGCAGGTTTTACTTCCAGAAATACCGGACGGAAAATACCTCCGAAGTTCCAATAATCGGCACGTCGCTCGGCAAGATTCACACTGGCATTTTCGCTTTCCTTTGAAACGGTTACTTCCAGCAGGTTCTTTTTTCCATACTTAAGGAAATCTGTGACATTGTATGAAAAACGATAGAAAGCTCCCTGATGTTTCGAGCCGACTTTACGCCCGTTTACTTTAACTTCGGTATCTGTCATCGAAGCTTCGAATACCAGATTTACCTGCTGCCCGCGGAACTTCTCGGGGACCTCAAACTCGTACTTATACATTCCTTTTTCATCGGCTATACCTTCGGGGAATGCTTTGCCATAAAAGGTGATTCCATACTGATAGGTGCCAAAGCCCTGCAACTCCCAGCATGACGGTACACCGATCTTCGTCCATTTGCCGGAATTGCGTCCGTCAGTACAGAAGAAGTCCCATTCTACCATATCATCACATCCGTGACCGGAAAGGTATTGCCGTTCCGTTTGCGGAAGGGTTTGAGCAGCCAGAGTAGTTGCCAACGCCAAGGTTGATAATAAAGTGGTTACTTTTCTCATTGTTACTTTTATTATTGTGTTAGTTACTATTTATTTGTATCAATTCTTATTTTACTGCTTGCTGATGCGTATATGCAGCGTATGTTCTTTTTTCTCAATAGCATACTTCTTCAGTACGCCCGGTCCGCAGCTGCTATTCCCTAATCCGAGCACGGCCGCGTCCATACTGAGAATAATTTCGGGACGTGGCTTCAGATTGCAGTCATGAGTTTCTTTATATAAATCCTGTGCAGTATAATGCAAAGCAGAGGCAGAAAATACATCTTCTACCGCGTCTACACGGATACCTTTATTCTGTTTGTCTGTCAGCGTAAAAAATTGTACTTCTTCCTTATTTCCACTATCCTGCGGACGAGGATAATGTATATACTGTTCTGCTACCGTTCCTTTCCAGAGTCCTGTTGCAGCAGATGTCTTGCGATCGGGATAATTATCCTGCGGTCCTCTGCCATACCATGTAAAGGTATTATAGGCAGGAGCCAGACAGAATGCAAGCCCCAAACGAGGCAATTCCGGAAGTACTCCTTGCGGTAAGAAAGTTGTTTTCAGATCAATGACTCCATCGGAAGAAATGGTATAGACGGATGTCGTTGTCACGTTACCTTCTTTATATAAATTAGTCGTCCGGATACGTACTATGACTGCCCCATCTGCACGTACTTCATGATCGAAAGACTCCAGACTAATCAGAGGATAGTCCATGCCATGCAGTTGCCAGTCTTTTGCCAGCCAGTTTCCGAAACTCTTGTCATTGTCTGTCGGTGCACGGAATGCTTGCGTGACAGGCTGAACCGGAAAATGATTCTGAGTCAATATTTCTTTGCCATTGTACATAAGGGAAGTTATACTTCCGACTGCTTTCTTTTCCCACTGAACCGAGAAACCGCGTCCGCTAACTGATAAAGATTTATCATCCTCTTTTACTTGCAGCGCTCCTTTATTGATCAGATCGGCAGACAACAATTCTCCTTGCTGTAAGCAGAATTGTTCCCAAGTAACTTCATGACCGGCTTTCGCCCAAAGAGCATCAGATTTCAATACGATGCTTACTTTTAGCAGACAATCAGAAAGCGTATTCGTTGAGTTGCTGTTGTTGCCTTTTCTGTTTAAAGCCTTCTTGTCCGATAAGGAACGGAAAGCTGGTAAAGTAATTGTTTCACTCTCACCCGGAGCGACTTTCGGTAATGTGATTTCTCCCTGTTCTTTCTGTTTACCATCTATTGTCAATGTCCATAAGCAGCGATACTGAGATAAGTCTATATGATGATTCCTGTTTGTAACGATCAATTGTCCATTGTTGACGGCCAACTGAACCGGTGCATATACTTTCTTTACTTCCCAATACTTCGGAGTCGTCTCACGATCACTCATCAATAGACCATTAAAGCAGAAAGCTTTCAGATTCGGCTTATCACCGAAGTCTCCGCCATACGCCACCATAATGCGGCCATCAGGCAATTCTTTATAAATTCCCTGATCTACCCAGTCCCATATGAAACCGCCCAGCATACGGGGATTGCTATATATTTCATCCCAATATTCTTTAAAGTTGCCCAACGCATTTCCCATCGAATGGGCATATTCACTTGTCATTACCGGACGGTCATCATTGGTACGTTCCGCTATTTCCAACAGTCGTTCCCAACGTGCATTTTCCGCACGTTCTTTGTCTTCTCCTTCTGCAATGCCCGGATTCAGATATTCTTGTTTCACACGGGTATAGAAACGGCTGATCACATCGACCGTCTTCGGATCAGGATTGCCATCTACTCCCTGCGCACCTTCATAATGAACGGGGCGTGTAGGATCAAAATCGTGTAACCATGCAGAAATAGCTGCAAAGTTCGGTCCGTAGCCGCTTTCATTCCCCATACTCCACATCACGATACTTGGATAGTTCTTATCACGTTCTGCCATGCGGACTGCACGGTCCATGAATGCAGCATACCAATCGGGAGTACTTGCCAGTGTCCCGCGCAGACCATGCTCTTCGATATCCGCTTCATCCATCACATAAAGCCCTAAACTATCACAGAGTTCATACCAACGGCTCACATTGGGATAATGGCTGGTACGAACGGCATTGATATTTGCCTGTTTCATCAGCAGTATATCCTGAAGCATTCTTTCTTCACTCATTACGCGTGCCGTCCGTGGATCGTGTTCATGACGATTCACACCTCTGAAGCGAACCGGATTACCGTTAATCAGTAATTGTCCTTTATTGATTTCTACAGTACGGAAACCGACCGACTGCTCCGCCTGTTCTATCACTTTTCCTTCCGCATTCTGCAAAGTCAGGTGTAATTTATAAAGATAGGGTGTCTCCGCTGTCCATCTTTCCGGTGATTTTATCATGGCTGACAGACGTCCTGTCTTACGTGGTCCACGCTGCGGATACCACTCATTCATCCGGCTTGCTTTATGCTCCAGATCCAGTATTTCTTCCACCTCTCCCTGTAACTTTACTATCTCCTTTCCACTTACGTCTTTCAACACAGCTTGCAGGGTATATCCTTTTCCGGTCATACCTCTGTATACACTAAATTGCGGATCGATCTGCAAAATAAAGTCCTTATAATTGCCGGCAGATGCAAGAAGAGTGCGTATTGTATAATCACGCATACGAACATCAGGTGTATGTATCAGATGAATACTACGATGAATGCCGCCAAAACGCCAGAAGTCCTGATCTTCGAGATAAGACCCGTCACTATAACGGTACACTTCCAATGCTATCTGATTCTCACCAGTCTTCAGATAGTCGGTGATGTTAAATTCACTTGGCTCCATACTGCCTTGGCTATACCCTACCCGTTCGCCATTTATCCAGACATAGAAAGCACTCATCACTCCTTCAAAGCGCAAAAAAGTCTGTCCGTCCGCTTCCCATCCCACAGGCAAAACGAATGTGCGCCGATACTGTCCGACCGGGTTTCGTTCTTTATAGGTCGTATAGTCAGCTTTCGGCTCTCCCATTACTCGCGGAGGATCTATCTTAAACGGATAACCTGCAGATACATAAATAGGTGTGCCATATCCGTTGACTTCCCAATTGGCAGGAACAGGAAAGTCCTTCCAGTCTTTATCATTAAAGTCTGTCTGATAGAAATCTATGATTCTTTCGCCCGGAACAGGAGTCCATCGGAACTTCCATGTTCCGTCCAAAGACATCGAACAGTCTCCTTTCTGTACGGAGAAAGGAGTAAAAGCAGCCCGTGCCGGTTCACGATTAATCTGGAGAACATGATGATTCTCCCAGTCATGCATTGTTTGTGCCTGCATCGGGCAAGCGACCAATGCGCCAAGCAGTAATGTATATATTTTCATTCGTTCTTTTTTCTTCATACCAAGAAGACGGACGAAGGGGCATTTTGTACCCCTTTCTTTTACATTAATATTGAAGAATAATAAAAGGAGAAACACTCTATGAAGGGTTGTCTTGCTTCACACGCACAGTATGAGCATACGATTGAAGATTCGGAACTAAAACTGTAATTAAAATAAGAATATCAATTATTAAAATGCAAACATCGTTTTAACGATTAAGGTCTTGCGAATTAAAATACTCCTTCAGACAGGAGTAAAAACATATATGA
>PPYE01618899.1_pt1 | contig 10106 bp, 10 predicted proteins | sample 1559881 | NCBI WGS metagenome assembly PPYE01 (sample SAMN08240022, study PRJNA423297) | Human gut metagenome, whole genome shotgun sequencing project.
ATAATACAGATTCAACAGATGAGGTATTGCCTGTTGATATTTATTCTGAGATCAATGTTTCTTATGAAAAAGTTAATCCCAATGCTTCCCCGGCAGTCTTTTTTGATTCCTATGGACATTCTGTGGTTCCGCTTCTGGGTGGCCTGGCGATCCGTGATATTAATGCAGATGAGGCACAGACCTTGGGCTATTTTTCACCAAAACAGCATGACAATGGAAGCTATCTGATACAGAGTTCATATTCTTTTGTAGATGAGAGCAATCGCATTGTGTGTCCGACGAACGATAATCGGGTACTTATGCTTAAGGCTACAGATGAGGAGGGAAATGTACTTCCGGAATTTGAGAAGGTTCTGGATATTGACATTAAAGCGGCAGCAGAGGCAGCGCTTGGAAAAACACTGGATCAGAATCTGTTATCTGTAGTTTTTGATTATGAGGGAAATCTCTGGTTTGCAACAGGAGGCTTCCGTATTTATCCCGACAGAAAACAGCAGGGAACCTTTGGCTATGTTTCACGTGCAGCTATCGATAAGATCCTGAATGGAGAAGATGTGGATCTGTCAGATGCAGTGTTTGTATATGAACTGGAACCGGGAGAGGGTGCAGAGAATGGTATTGCGGCATCTAAGGAGGGTGCGGTCATTCTGACAAATCTGAAGTGTTATCTGCTCCAGGCGGATAATGGTGTGAAAAAAGTCTGGGAAACTTCCTATAAAAGTGTGGGTGCCAAGGAAAGCAAAGAAGGCGATGAGACGACAGGTGGCGGTCTTGCATGGGGAGGTGGATGTTCCCCGTCTCTGACCAAGGATCTGGTTATGTTTACAGATAATCAGGATCCGGTAAATCTTATTGCGGTGGATATGAAAACAGGAGAACAGGTTGCGAGTATGCCTGTTATAGATGAGCTTCCGGAAGGTACACAGGTGTCTGTGGAAAATTCTGCAATTGTATATGATGATGGAGAGGGAACAGTAAGCACGATCGTATGTAACTGGTTTGGTGCAGGAAGTGCGAAGCTTGGAGAAGCAGATAATGATTCCTCAATACAAAGCTATGAGAATATTTATGATGTGGGCTGGCTGAGACAGGGCAATAAAATGATCGCGCCGGGTATAGAACGCGTGGATACAGTTAAGACGGAGGACGGATATGAGATGAAGAGTATCTGGTGCAGAAGTGATCTGTCTGACACTTCCATGATGAAGCTGTCCACTGCAACAGGATATATTTACGGATATGTTCAGGATATGGAAACTGGTATGTGGCAGTATATCATGCTTGATTTTGAGACAGGCGAGACTGTGTTTACCATGGATATTTCTGACAAACCGGGATACAACAACATGGCTATTGGTATGTATGCGGGAAACAGCGGAAATGCGCTCTATTGTCCGACTGGTTATCTGGAACTGCTGAGACTTCAGGACAGGTTTGTATATCTGCCGGAAATGCCTTACCGCAAGGTGGATCTGGATCAGGCAATGCGCAATGTGTTAAGTCAGGAGAAATTTGCGGCAGACGGCGGCCAGGGAGATGTGGAAGGATGGCTGAATACGATCACAATTGAGAACGTACATCCGAATACGACCGTTGCAATACGTATGAAAGGAATCTCCGGGGAAACAGGTTCTCTGAAGCTGTATGCATATGGTACAGATGGTACCTTGAAAGAAGTTCCGGCAGAGAAATGGCATATTCAGACAGAAGATGGTGAAACACCGGATACATTATCCGAAGACGTACTGTATGAGGTACATATGACTGTGGAAGACGGCGGCGATTTTGACCTCAGTGAAACGGAAAAAGAGATTAAGATATCTGCTGTTCTGGGAATCTGAAGGAAAACTGGTAAACAACCACCGGTTAAAACGGTGGTTGTTTACAGTCTGGACGGCGGTCGATAAGACCGCCGTTTTCTGCTGTTTGCATTTATAGCTGATTGACTGATAAAAGATAATTGCGAGAGATGAAATGATTTTTGAGCTGTTTGGAGAAATTAAAACCATTTTGCAGCGTATTGCTGTAATTGTTCCTGGACATCCCGGTAGCTGTATTTGCTGACCGGGATTATTTCATGATTATTCAGTGTGATTTCAAAACGTCGGATTGAACGGACAGCATACAGAGAAACAATGTAGCATCTGTGACATTGTACAAAGATATCTTTCGGCAGAATTTCACGGACTGCAGAAAGGGACTTATATATCTTCGTGACAGTACCATCCTGAAGGTGAATCTGCAGTTCTTTATTGATTATTTCAATATAGGTAATATCCCTGATATGAAAGGATACAGTTCTGGACGGAGTGTCGATTATAATGGATTTCGGGATCAGATGTCGGATTGCACGGGTTAGTGCTTCTGCAAGTTTTTGACGGCTGACCGGCTTAAGGATATAACCTACAGGTTCAGCAGAATATGCATCGAATACAAATTCCTTACTGCTGGAAATGAAGATAACGGGAATTTGGTTTTCAGTGTCACGGAGACATTCTGCAAAGCTGATCCCATTGTTTTCACCCAGCATAATATCAAGAATCAGAATGTCACAGCTTTTGGGAGTATTCTGCAATGTATTTTTTAATTCTGAAATAGAAGTATATTTTCGAATCTCGCAGGATTCTCCCATGGACGCTAAAATATCGATGATCATTTCTGATATCTGTGTTAAAAAAATCGGTTCATCATCACAGATGACAATATGGTACATAGTGAAAGCCTCCTATTAATCGTTATTTTCGTCAAGACAAAGCGTTGTTGTTACAGCAAAAAAGCCACCACGTACCTGTACGTTCAGTATACCATTGTATTTTTCGGCGATTCCATTGATGATCTTAAGACCGTAACCGTGTTTGTCACTGTTCTTTTTACTGGATTTATATTTTCCATTCGTGATTCTCAGGTTATCCTCATTGCAGGAGTTTTCACATTTAATAAACAGAAAATTTCCCTTTGAATGGAGATTCAGCCGGATGATCCGTTGTTCTTCAGAAACCTTCTGACACCCTTCTACTGCATTTTCCAATATATTTGTCAACATTCGGCACAGATCAATATCTTCCATGTTGAGACTTCTGCCAATGACAATACTGTACTCCACTATGGCTTTATAACGGCTGGCACGTTCTGCAAATTCTGAAAGGATGGAATTGACCAGAGCATTGGCTGTGTAGGTGACAAAAGGAAGCTCTTCGGCTTCTTCAGTAAATTTCTGTGTATACTGTCTGGCGCCTGCATAGTCCTCCTGATTAAGATAAGAGGACAGGGCATTCATATGATGCCGGATTTCATGGTGTATTTCCAGGATATGTTCATTGTTTTCTGCCTGATTACGATAGCTTTCCAGCATGCGCTCGGAAATCCGCTGTTCTTCCTGTTTGCTGCGGATGTATCCCATGACACTGAAGAATACGGCATACACCATGAAAGCAAATACTGCAAACAGTACAAACATAACATGGACAACTATATTATTGGAAAGATTTATTATGCTTGAGAACTGTGCAATACTGGCAATCAGAATAAACAAAGCAGGGAGGGAGCAGAGAATCTTCCAGATCCGTGATTCCAGATCTGCATTGATCATAGTACGGATTCGCTCCATCAGCATGAGAAATGGTTTCGCAAGAACTAGATTTATGATAAGTGTGAGAGCCAGTGCAAAGGGCGGATACATAAAATAATCGGATGGAAACCGGAAAGTACGGTGCAAAAAGGTAACGGTGCTTGTAACAAAGAATCCGTAGCTCATTACAACAAAAAATACAAATAGTTTTTCTGCTGCTTTCGCCTGGATGCTAAAGCAGTAAAATATTCCGAACAGTAGCAGGGCAATATAAAAGATAACATTCCAGATCAGCTCTCTGTAATCACCGCCGATGTTGAACTGTGCGATAAGAGAAAACGGAATGACCATTACAATAAAAATGGACAGTGCCATGAGCATTGTCTTTTTTGTGCTTAGGCGGAAACGATCCCGGAATGGATACAAACAGAAAAATGCATAAGGAAAAATCTGAAGAGAAAATCCGCAGAAATAACGCAATGCTATCATAAAACCCTCCTGTCATAAAGATAGATAATGGCCAGGTTACTTATTAAAAATAAGTATACCATTGGCAGAGGGCAAAATCAAATCATATGAAGGTCTTTTCACACCATATTTTGACTATTCACGCAAAAATATAGACAGAGAAGTCAAATTCAAATAACATAAATAATATAGATTCAGAAAACTGTCAAAATGAGGAGAGCTTTTGATACGGTATATATGCCCGAAAGTTTGCTTTACTGGCATCGTAAAGGAAAAAATATAAGAAAAGGAGACTAAAAAATGAAGAAAAGAATGATTATTGTGACGGCACTGATTATGGGAACTCTGGGAGCAGGATGTGTGAGTGTTCAGGCATCGGATACGTTACCTGAACTGACAAAAGACAATGCACTGGAACAGATGATGAAAGCAGGAGAAACAGACAGTCTTGTAAGCAATCATAAAAGCTATGAAGCTACCTGTGAATATATACTGCAGAATACAAAGGTATATGACTATGAAGATTCTGAAGTGATGTATGTAGATATGTATGGTACTACCCAGATGCTCTATAAAGATGGCGAATTAAAATACGGAAAAGAAGGAGACGAGTACCTCTCCTGTCTGTATATTGATGAAGCAGATGGAAATGCAGATGATCTTATAAGCTTTTACACAGATGAAACCATAGAGGAAGAAGTGACGGATATGAAGGAAGATGGTGATACGATCATTATACAGACAAAGGTACCTGAAGAACTTACTCAGAGCGCATTGAATTCTCAGGGAGATGGAGAATCCTACACAGAGGGAGACTGGATTTCTATGGAATATGTGGTTGCTTCGGATGATTACAATCACTGTTCCTGCAGATAATCACGTATGGATCATGCTTCATGATGATAGTTCGTATTACGTTTTGTATACAGATAAGGAATGTAAAGAATTGCATGAGCCAGAGGAAAATGTGAAAGGAGACACACATCTTTATGCAGAGATTAAGTCTTATGAGGATTATGAAGAGACAGAGGATGAAGTATGAGGAGTTTGAGAGTATTTATCCGGTAACAATATATCACAAAACAATACCATGGATTTACAATTCGTGTCATTTTCTGTCGTTTCGTGACAGAATTATTGAAAAAATTTATGACTTTTTTATAATGAGGATAACAAATGGGAGTACAGCAAATGGAAGAGCAGAAAATAAAAGAAGGTCTTTCCATCTGGCTTGAATGTAAAAAAATAAGATGAGAACGACATTCAGGAGGAAAGCAACATGAAGACAATCATAAAGTATGAACTGGTCATAAATGAAGCACTTAGATCCGCACTCAATTACCATACACCTGACGAGCAGATTAATGAATTTATCCGCTTTTTCGGCAGACATATCGGTTCTGACAGAATATATATTTTCGAAGATTGTAAAGAAAGACATGGCACAGACAATACGTATGAATGGTGTGCACAGGGAGTAACTCCTGAGATAGACAGATTGCAGAATGTCGATATGGACGTAATAAAGTGGTGGTATGATACGTTTTCCAGGGGCGAAAGTATCATTATCACTGATATAGAAGATATCAAAGAAGAACATCGCGTATCATATGATATGTTAAAAGCGCAGAATGTGAGAAATGTGGTGGTATGTCCTTTGCGTTATAAAGATGAGATAAGTGGTTTTTTCGGTGTGGATAATCCTCCAAAGAGTGATTACAGGGGACTTACTACTTTTCTGGATATGATAGGAACGCTTCTTATCTCATTTCTGAAATTGCGTAATTCGTTTATAAAGTCAAATAAAGAGGCAAAGCTCAGCAGTTATTCGTCGCTTTCCAAAATCTATGCATCTATGTATTTGGTTGATGTGCAGACAAAAAGATATCATATTATAAAAATGACAGATCAGATTGCGGAATATTTGGGAAAAGATTTTAAAATGGGAGAATATGAAATCAGAGATGATTTTTGCGGACATATCAAGAATATCGCTGAGAAAATGTGTACGGAATCACAACTTCAGGAATCACTGGAGTTTGTAGATATCAGTACGCTGGAAGAACGGCTTCTTGGAGAAAACAGCATAACACATGAATTTACAGATAAAATATCAGGCTGGAACCGAAGCAGATTTATTCCTGTAGACTACGATGAAGATGGAAAACTTCTGCATGTACTTTTCTGTATTGAGTGTATAGAAGAAGAAAAAAAGCGTGAGAACAGGCTGATTTATCTGGCGCAGACAGATCTTATGACAGGATTATGTAATCGTGGAAGCGGAGAAAAAAAGATTACTGAATTTTTAAAGGAAAAAACAGGAGGATTGCTTTGCCTGGTCGACTGTGACAAATTTAAATCCATCAATGACAATTACGGACACTCTGTAGGAGATAAGGTGATCATAGCCATTGCGGAGAAACTACAGAAAACATGTCGTGACAGCGATGTGGTTTTGCGGCTCGGAGGTGATGAGTTCGCCATGTTTATACCGGGAATGCTGGAACAAAGGGTAGCAGAGAAATTTTTTGAGAGATTTTTTGAAAATATCCGACAGATTGATATCATAGAGATGCAGGGAAAGAGCATAGAAATAAGTCTAGGTGCGTGTTTTTATAATGGATATGAAGAGGTTTCTTTTGATCAGCTGTACAGAAAGGCTGACAGGGCAATGTATCAGAGTAAAAAGCAGAAAGGCTGCAGTGCTGTAATCTACGGAGAGGAGATGTAAAAAATTTCTGAGAGACTTCGATGTAGAGTTACGTAGCGAAGCGGAACAAAAGAAGGGATATATGAAAGAAAAGAAAGTAATTGATTACACCAGAACCTATCGAAGAATTGAGGCAGATAAAAAGAAGTGTATTCTGTATATTGTCATACTGCGCCTGCTTGGTTTTCTGCTTATGTGGACTCAGATCGATGATCTGACCAGATGGATTCTTTTTTATAAGCGTACCCCGAAAGAGAACAAGTGTCAATCGCTATAATGTCCATTCGCGCAGAAAAATGTCCACTCGCGCAAATTCTATTGATTTTGGGAAAGCTACTTTCGATGATAATATATAAGAAAATATCTCAAAAGGGAAAGGAAATTTGTCAATGCAGAAAGTTCTGAAAGCAAAAGTCAGCTCGATTTTGAGCATTGTTTTGGTATTGGTCTCTATCTGGTAGACGATTGTAGCGAAATCAAGCCTTCTATAGGTAAAAATGATTCGTGAATAATTTAGGGAGGATGCGATAGAGTGAAACAAAACAAGAGAAGAACGGCTACTGTAGTATATATTTTTATATTTATGTTGACAGTATCCGGCTGTGTCAGAAAAGGAAAAGAACAGGACAAGGTATATCAGGAAACAGGAATGTTCGAGTGGTCAGAGGAAGCTGTTTGTGAACCGGAGGAGGCACTTTACCTTGCAAAAGAGCTTGGAATTACCAAGTGGTATCAGGAGACAAATGGAATGACAGAAGTGGAGGCTACAGGAAAATTTGTAAAAGCCTTACACAATAGGAAGATAGAAGTGTATGCACTCCTTGGCGCTGTAGAATGGGGATATGAAGAGGATGGAGCAACGCTGTTGGCACATCTGGAAAAAATCGTTCAGTATAATGTACAATCTTCAGATAAAGAGAAGTTTGACGGAGTTATGTTGGATATAGAACCGTATATATCGGATTCCTGGAAAGAGAATCCGGAAGAGTATATGGACAGATATATAAGCTGTATGAAAAAAGGATATAAATTCGCTCAAAAAAATCATCTCCGTACAGCGATTTGTATACCACGGCATTATGACAATCAGGGATTGACGTCAGGGCTTGAAGAACTAATAAAAGAGACTTGTGATGAAGTAGCGGTTATGAATTATAGCTGCGGTAATGAAATCGAGGCAATCAGAACAGAGGCTGCGCTTTCTGAAAAATACGGAAAGGAGTTACATTGCATATTGGAGTTTCAGGAGGTTGGAAAGCATGGTCTTACAGAAAATAAAACTTATCGGAATAAGGGAATCGACAATGCGAAAGAGACTTGGGAGAAACTTCAGAAGGAATATAAAAATATAAATGTGACCAGAGATTATCATTGGAGCAGACCCGTAAGAGAGATGTTGGAGGAAAAGAATGCAGATTAAAAAGGTGTTTCGTCAGGAAAGAAAATTTCTAATAAGCGGGGAACAGTATTATCGTTTTAGCCGTCAGTTTGCTGAACTATTTAAAGAAGATTCTCATAACGGTAAGGATGGATATATGGTACGTTCCCTGTACTTCGATACATTGGGAAACAAAGATTTTGAAGAAAAATTGGCGGGTGTTGAGTGTCGCAGGAAAATGCGTCTGCGGATTTACAGTCCTCAAAGTAGGACAGCACTTTTAGAGATGAAACAAAAACAGGGAAGTAATCAGTTGAAGCGTTCCCTGACTATTTCCAGAGAACATGCTGAAGAATTAATGAAGGGACATTATGAAGTACTTCTTGAATATAGTGATCCTTTCGCAACGGAATGTTATGGTGTTCTTAAGACGAATTGTTATATACCGAAAGTCATTGTTGAATATAAGAGAATGGCGTTTGTTTTCAAAGAAAATGACACAAGGATTACCTTTGACAGCAATATATCAGCGTCAAAATTAACTGGAAGATTTTTGGAAGAATATGCAGGCTGTTTTCCAGTTATACATCCAGGGTGTGTAGTAATGGAGGTGAAATATAACAATTTTCTGTTGGCTTATATAAAAAATATTTTGCAAATCAGTAATAAAAGTGAGACGGCAGTCAGTAAATATGCACTTGCCCGTCAGGCAGTTTTTAGATTTTAAGGAGGAGAGAGTTAAATGAGAAGTTTTTTAAATGAATTAATTCAGCAGGTAGAAGTTTTAAGTATGACAGAAATATTAACACAAATTCTTGTTGCTGCGGCGTTGGGATTTGTGATTTATCTTTCATACTATATGTCACATACAGGTACAATATACAGTCGGAAGTTTAATACAAGCCTCGTTGTACTTGCTGTTCTGACAACAGTAGTTATGACGGCAATCGGTAATAACGTGGCGTTATCGCTCGGTATGGTAGGTGCTTTGTCAATTGTCCGTTTTAGGACGGCTATCAAGGATTCGAGAGATACGGTATATATTTTCTGGACAGTAGTAGTTGGTCTTACATGTGGAGTTGGAGATTACATAACAGCGGGAATCGGTAGTGCAATTGTATTTCTGATACTTCTCGTTCTTGGCAGAATTAAGAATGAAAGTCGTATGCTTTTGATTGTTCGGGGAGCAAGAAGTACGGATAAAAGAATTATGTCTATTGTTAGTGAATATTTTTCACGGAGAATTGATCTGCGAGTTGAAAATACCACCGAACAGACAGTAGAACTGATTTATGAGATTCCGCTGAAAATATTTGAGAAAGCAAGCAACCGCGCAGAGAGTATTGCGGACTGCCTATATGAGATTGAACACGTGGAATATGTGAATGTAGTTGCTCAGGATGATGATATTAGTAACTAATAGTGTTAGTGTGTCATTCTTGAAACAGTCAAAGGAGGAATATTTTGAAAAACAAATATTGGGTACTGATTATAGCAGCACTTACAGTAATCGGTACGTTTTGGACTCAGACAGAACTGGGAGGGAAAAAATACAGAACACATCAACATAAAGAATATCTTTCAGTAGAAGATACAATCCCGGATGTACAGGAAGCCATAAATGCGGAACAAATATCAGAATCTCAGTATAACAGCGAGGCAGTAGACATAGAAAAATTAAAAACGCATTTGCCCGTGGTTAAAATAGAAACCTCTGAAGAAATTCCTGGAGTGCCATATTATGAAGAAGGATATTCACATAGAAAATATACGACTACGTCAGAAGGAGAAAGCGAACTTGCCGCAACGATGCAGATTATTGACAATCTGGATACATATAATACGGTCAATGACAAACCCGCAGTTAGTACAAGCATAAGAATAAGAGTCCGGGGAAATACCTCGAGATGGTTTGATAAAAAATCTTACGCTGTTACGACAGTAGATGGAGATGGTACTGAGCAGGATAGAAGGATAATGGG
>PPYE01312008.1_pt1 | contig 10104 bp, 9 predicted proteins | sample 1559881 | NCBI WGS metagenome assembly PPYE01 (sample SAMN08240022, study PRJNA423297) | Human gut metagenome, whole genome shotgun sequencing project.
GAATAGTACAAAGGGCGTTCTGCGCCCTTGATACTGTTTATGGAGCGACTATGACCCCGATTAAAGAATTAGGCGAATGCGTTATCGGATTCGGTGACCGGGAATTCTTTTTCCGGCCGTCGTTACGCAACATGGCGCGCATCGGAGAGCCCGATGAGATTGTTCAGGCGTTCTATGACCTGTGCAATGACGAGGCGACTCCATTCGCACAGCGCGCAGGCGAGGCTTATATCCGCGATGAGTACAGCCGCCTTCCTGATTGCGTCCTGCGGTTTATGCAAAGCGGGCTTCTGTCACGCAAAGCGATCATGGCCGCGCATACGGTGCTAACAGCATGCTGTGACGATGATATCGGCGATCTGGTTGGATGGATGAAGCCTGCGAAATCACGCAAGCGTGGCTTTGTATGGCGCCCGGGCATCATGCCGCCGGAAAGTATGGTCATCGTCGCGCAAAACCTGATGATGCACGGCATCATCGGCAAAGCGAAGGTGCGTAAGCTGCAGCGTTACGAAGCGAAAGAGACAACCGCAGAATTCCGCGCCGCCGACTACATAATGGCGGCGCGTAACCATTTCGGCATAAGCCGGGAAGAGGCCGAGAACCTCACGATGACAGAGTTTGCCATGATGATTAACGCCAAATACCCCAATCAGAACGGCTTCACACGCGAAGAGTACGACACGGTCATGGACGAAGACGATCGCCGCTGGCAGGCGATGATGCAGCAGGAACAAGCCAGCAAAACCAAATAAACCTCCCGACAGAACCTCATCGTTCAGATGGACCTAGGCAGGGCCTCAATCATGCAAGGCACAACATAACAATGATACTCTATGTGAGTCATTAAACAGCGAGGTGTGCCGTATGCAATGGGTTTCAGTGGGTGAAGCATTACCAGAGACAAGATCTCAATTTCAAATGGTCATTGTTGCGACAAACAAGGGCATAGGTGTTGCCAGCTATAATGCGATAAATGGATTTTACGACGCCATTTTAAATGGTGGAAAGCAATACAGTAAGCTTGAAATCAGTCACTGGATGTATCTGCCTGACCAGCCTGAAAAATGATTGCATAGCCCACTCAGGTGGGCTTTGCCGTTCAAGTTCATCCCTGATAGGATTAGTCTGAACAATACCAAAGGGATGATTACAAAAATGAAGAAAATTTTAGTCGCTACTGCGATTGCTTTGACTCTGGCGGGCTGCGCTTCCTCAGGAAACCAGCAACTCAGCAAGGAAACCGAAATCAGCGTAAAGTCTAAGCTGCAGGAAGGTAAAACCACCAAGGCCGAGGTTAAAACGACATTCGGTTCCCCGGATTCAGTTTCGTACACTGACGGTGGCAATGAGATCTGGAAGTACGCCTTCGCCAAAGTAAAAGTTAACGGGACTACGTTCATACCTTTCTATGGCCTCTTCCATAACGGAACTAACGGCACCAAGAAAGAACTTACCATCCTGTTTAAAGACGATGTAGTAGCCAAGTACACAATGGCAGAGTCGGCTATCAATACTAAATCTGGCTGGGCAGATTAAGTACAGAGACAACCTCACTTCGGTGAGGTTTTTTGATTTTGGTTGCATTGAAACCTGATATATCCCTGCTAATCTGTCCAAAACTAACTAGTGGGGATAGGGATATGAGGAAGTTTCTGTTAGTGGCTTCGCTTACGTTGGCATTCAGCGCAGCGGCGTCAACAAGCTATACAAAAGAACAGCTTAATTCAATGGCTGCATCAGGGCAGTATCCTGAGCAAGAGTCTCCCGTAACTAAAAGTGTGCAGGTGGTTGACTTTGATCACTGTAAGCAAGATGCATATAACATTTTTAGCCAGATTAGTGATAGTTATCCGGCTAATGTAATAGTAGATACGAATGTTCTTTACATCGTTAAATTCTGGACCAACGATGGAACAGTTATGATTTCCTGTTCTGAACCGGATGGAAAGAAGGTTGTAACGTCGTCTGCTTACAAATAAAGGTCATTAAAATGATGAATGAGAAGTCTATTCATAAAGAGCACGGGGTAGCGATGTGAGGCGGTTAATCATTATCGGGCTACTTTTCTTGTCACACTTTTGTTATGCAAAATCTGATACTCAGATCATTAATGATGCAAAAGAGGCAGTAAGAAAAGAGCTATCTCAGAAGTATAAGCCGGGAGACTGCGAAAGATGGCGATTACTTGAAGCTAGCGGTAAAGCCAGAAGTGGCTCTGCTGTCATTATTTGTGACAGTAATTTCAACCCATTGTTAGGGCTGGATTTCTCAGAGATAAAGGTTTTCAGGAATGAAAACTCAAACGCTGTCTGTGGTATTGTCTCGGGACATACCGATATAAGTAAAATTGGAGGTCGGTTCGTTTATACAGATGGTGATGCAGGGCATGTTTTCATTAAGAAATCAAAAGAGCCTGCTTTCTTATCTGATAAGAGCGAGAGCGGTCGCAATATTTTGAAGTTGCTGGATCAGCAATTAAAAATTGAGTCCAGAAGCTGCGGCTAATGCAGAGTACGTAATTGGCAAATAATTACGAAACTTTCGTAGACAACACAAGCCTCGCTCCGGCGGGGTTTTTTATTGCCCGGAGATAATTAAATGGCAACTGGCGAAAGCGTAGGCTCTATTTATTATGACATTGAAATTGAGACCGCTAAGCTGCTCACTGGAGCCAAAGTGGCTGAGACGGCTCTGGATGGTATTACCAGCACAGCCAATAGCACAGGCAAGGCGCTTGATGGTTTGGATAAAGAATCAAAGTCAGCAGGAAGTTCATTAAGCAAAATTGCCGGGCATGCAAAATCAGTCGATGACTCGATGCAAATGCTTAACACAAATGTTAGCGCCGTAGCTATGGCTATTAATCAGGCCAATTCCAGCGCAGTCGCGTCCAGCATGACATTAACGCAAATGAACGTTGCGTTGCAGGCGCTAGTTGCTTCTACTTCTGCAGTCAGCCAGTCAGTGCAAGCTACCTCCACTGCCACCAGTAATGCTGCAAGGGAATTTTCTCGCGCTGAAGCTATCATTGAGGGGCTTGGAAACCAGATAGCCATTCTAGAAGAGGCTATGGAGAATGGAGCAAGAGGTGCGACCGTTCTTGCGGCACAGTTACGTGCAGGTTCGGCAGCCACAGAAGAAGAAAAGAAAACGATAGGAGATCTGGCTGCCGCGTTTTTCGATCTTAAAACTGCATCTGATGAGGCTGAAAAATCAGCATCCGCAGTTGCTGCAGGCTTTCATCGAGCTGAGTCCGCCATATCTGGGCTTGAAAATGATGTATCAATACTTAGTGCTGAAATGCAGGGAGGTGCTAGATCAGCGGCAATTCTCGCAGCTCAACTGAATGCTGGGTCAGGCGCTACACAAGAGCAAAAATCCAAGATTGCCGAGCTAACAGGTACTCTCTATGACATGAGGGAGGCGCAAAAATCAGCTTCACGCACCGCCGCAGATGCAGCCAGGCAACTCGCTCAGGAAGCAAACGAAGCAACGCGCATTGCCTCAATCATTTCAGACCTTTCTAACCAGACCAAGATATTCAGCACTGAGCAAGAAAGTGGCGCCAGGAGTGCTGCTATCTTGGCAGCTCAGCTTCGCGCTGGGGATGCTGCTACGCAGGACCAGAAAGCAAAAATCGCCGATCTTGTAGGCTCCCTCTATGACATGAAGGAAGCACAGAGTGCAGCGACAAGAGAGGCTGCAGAGGCATCCAAGCAGCTCGACCTTGAGTCCAGAGAGGCGGAAAGAATCAGTTCAGTAACTGACAGTCTTTCTCAGCAAATATCCATCCTCAATGAACAGCAAACAAATGGCGCAAGGAGTGCAGCAATTCTTGCCGCTCAACTCCGATTGGGGGCGAAAGCCAGCGACGAAGAAAAACAGAAGGTCGGTGAGTTAACAGGCCAGTTGTTCGATATGCAGAGAGCATCTGCAGCATCTTCCGGAGGAAGCAAGAGCTGGAAATCCAGCATGCAGCAGGCCGGCTATCAGGTGCAAGACTTCATTGTTCAGGTTCAGGGCGGCCAGTCGGCGCTGGTTGCCTTCTCTCAGCAAGGTTCGCAACTGGCGGGGGCGTTTGGTCCGGGAGGCGCAATCGTCGGGGCGTTAATCGCGCTTGGAACTGTTGTCGCAGGGACTTTAATTTCCTCTCTCAATGGCGGAAAAAGTGCAATGGATGCGCTTAAAGATGCCGCCGAGAGGATGAATGATGTTATCTCTGTTTCTACTCAGGGTATTGCTGCACTTTCTGACAAATATGCAAACCTTGCCAGAGTGAATGCTACCGCTGCAACATTGCTAAGGAATCAGGCGCTTATTGAATACAATCAAGCCATTTCAAAAATACCAAAGGCTATCGGCGATGCTGCTGATTCCGTTCTATCTTTTGGCGACAAAGCCATATCGGCATTAGGTGGCGGATATGCATCTGTTGAGGGATTTAATGATCGCCTTAAATCGCTGAATATAACTACTGATGATTACAGTTCGGCAATGAAGCAAGCGTATGGCGCTGGAATGAATTTCAGAGCAACGGCTGACACTATTGGCAATACTGTCGGTGCCGTAGCCTCTAAGTTGGGTATTTCTGAAGAGGCGGCCTTTGGGCTTACTAAGCAACTCGCCGATCTAAGCGATAATCCATCACCTCAGGCACTCCAGACTTTAGCGTTAAGAATTGGCGATATGATTTCGTCATCAAAAAACGCCAAGCCTGAGTTGGTAGAGCTTTATAACAAGATAGTAGACCTCTCTACGGGAGCATCTCAGGCGGCCTTTAACTTTGAATTGCTGAAGAAGTCCACAGATAACCTAACTGCCGGGCAAAAAAGCTTAATTCAGCAGTCAGAGAGGAATCTGGCGCTATCTAAATTACAAGGTGCCGCAAGGGCAAAATTAGCGGCTCAATATGCAGCTGAGGACGCGGGATTCTCGAAAGACGATCCGCATACCAAGCGAATGATGGATGATGCTGCCGCGACTTACGCCAATCTAGATTCGCATAAGAAACTGACAGCGGAGCAGAAGAAAGGTGAGAGTCAGGCAGAGAGAAATGCAAAAGTTGTTGAAGAGTACAGCCAGAAAGCGAAATTGGCCGCCGATTCGACAAGCGAACTCTCGCGCGAGCAGGCGATACTGGCAGCTAAACAGAAGTTAACGAACGCCACCCCACAACAGGTTGCTCAAGTTGAACGTGATGCAGCGGCTGCATGGGATACGGCGAACGCCATCAAAGCCCAGGCTGCTGCACAAAAACTCCTCCCTGAAACAAGAGAGAACGCCTCTTACCAGCAGGATATGAAGGATCTGAAAACTGCGCTCGATGGCAAGAGGATTACCCAGCAGCAGTACAACCAAACCAGTGAGCAACTGGAGGCTCAGCACCAGGTTAATCTGGCTAAGATACGCGCTCAGCAAACTGTAAGCCCCATGCAGGAAGCTCGGGGGCAGATTGACCCTGTCCAACAGCTGGCTAATCAGCATGCTCAGGAGTTGGCTCTCATCCAGCAGTTCGAAACGCAGAAAGGGCAATTAACCCAGCGCGGGCTTGAACTGATGAATGCCGCTAACACTCAGTACGAGCAGCAGCGTATCGCGGCTCAGTGGGCGATATACCGGAACCAGAGCCTGGGCAATGAGGCGCTGGCAGCATCGTTTGATGCTCTCGCCGGCAACGCCTCGAATGCCCTTACAGGGGTGATAACCGGTAGCATGAGCGCTCAGGAAGCTATGCAGTCGTTATCCAGTACGGTGCTGAACAGCCTGATCAACTCATTCGTCCAGATGGGCGTTGAGTGGGCTAAAAATGCCATCATGGGCGCAGCAACCCAGCAGGCAGCTATTGCTGCAACCACATCTGCACAAGTGGCAGGGATTGGTGTACAAACTGCAGCTAGTACTACCGCAGCAGCAGCAACAACTGCCGCATGGACTCCAGCGGCGATGATGTCATCCATTGCATCACTTGGTGGCGCAGTTGCTATCGGGGTCGGGGCAATGGCAGGCATTTTGGCATTGTCTGGGAAACGTAAAAACGGTGGTCCAGTATCTGCTGGTTCAATGTATCAGGTGGGTGAGGGCGGAAAACCAGAGATTTACCAGGCCAGCACCGGCAAGCAGTACATGATCCCCGGCGATAACGGGAAAGTCATCAGCAATAAGGATATGAATGGCGGACAGGTCCAGGTAAACATCCAGTTTTATGACCAGACCAGTGGCGGACAGCATTCATTCCAGGCACAGGCCAGCCAGGAAGGCGGGGTTGTGACAGTGGAAGCTTTTCTTACCGATGTTGATCGCAATGGGCCGATGTCATCTGCAATTCAAGGCGCTTTTGGCCTCGGAAGAAAAGCGCAAGGTGCTTACTAAACCAAACCCGCTCCGGCGGGTTTTTTTATGCCCGGAGGAAACGTGGCAACAGTTCAATACCCTCCGTTCCTGCCGCTTCCCCAGCGCGCCGATCAGAACATGACGCAGGATACAGCCTGGCAGGCGACGCAGACGGCAGTCGGTCCCCTGATAATCACGCCGATCACCACGGACCTTAAGGCGACATGGACGCTGCAGTGGATATTCACGCTGGCCCAGGCCGAGCGGTTTAAGTCATGGCTTCGTTCGCCGACCTACTGCGACCGCGGGCGTAACTGGTTCCAGATGCCGATTGATCTGGGTGATACGCAGGGCGTTCAGCAGCAGACGCTGCATTTCGTCGATATGCCGGTGCAGACCAGCAAAAACGGCAACATTGTCACCTGGAGCGCAACGGTCATCAGCAACGGTATCAAGGACATTACCGAGGACTATGACGACTGGATTGTTGAGGCCCAGCCTGGCTATGGATACTGGCTGGATTACCTGATCACCGAAGTGATGCCGAGGGCTGACTAATGCCAACATTACGAGAATGGAAAGAGAGGCGTCCGGCGAGCGATATCAAACAGACGGTGGAGTTTTATCATCCTGCGTTTGGATATTACCGGGTGGTCAATAACCTGTTCCGTCCGGCGACGTTTGGCGGGAACTCGTTCGAGCCTGCGCGGTTCAGCGTGACCGAGCCGGCGCAGGACGGGACAACGACGATATCGTTGACCATTACCTTTGTTGCCGCGACGGAGCATGTCAGGCAGACGCTTAAAGCGTGGCAGGGTGCCGCGCGGATGACGCCGATCCAGTGCCTTTACCAGCAGTGGGACGATATCGGTGATTCAGCATCAATGAACGACTGGACGCTGTTCGTAAGCGATATATCCGCCGACGCCAATAACGTGACGGTCAACGCCGGATTCACCAATCCTCTGACGCTGGCTAACCCCATCATTTACACAACCGAACTCTATCCCGGACTGAAAACATCATGACACAAGACGAATTTATCCGGCTTGTTAACGGCAAGCCGTGGGCTAACCGCGCCTGCAGTTTTGACGAGATGGATTGCTGGGCGCTGGTTGTCCTGTATTACCGGCATGTTCTGGGGCTTGAGCTGCACCATGTGCCGGGCTACGAATCCGGGTCTGACTTCATTACCTGCCATGAGCAGGAAGTGGAGCACTGGCGACCGGTACCGGCGGCGGTAACGGGATGCATTGCTGTTTTCTACCGCGGCGAAGTCCCGGCGCATATCGGCGTAATGACGAGCCCGGTTAAGTGCCTGCACGCCCGGGGGGAGTTCGGTTTCGTGCGCAGCGACAATCCGCTGGCGCTTCTTAAAGTCTACAGCCGCGTGGAGTACATGGTGCATGGTTCGATATGAATTGCAGCGCCTGCCTGGCGCACCGAAGCAACGCGGCACCATTGAGGCCGGGACGCCCCTGATTGAGCTTCTCGACTCACTGAAGCTGCATAACGATGTTGTGATTAAGCTCAACGGCAGAGAGCTTACTGACGACTTCGATATAGCTTATCCGCTGCGTAAAAATGATGTGGTCCTGGTGTTCGACCAGCCAGAGGGTGGGGTAGGGAAATTAATCAGCACCATACTGCGACCAGTCACGAAAATCCTTTCTGGCGCGATGAAATTGCTTGGGCTTGCGCCAAAATCAGGCAGTGTTTCTGTTGCCACCGGAGATTCGCCCAACAACGATGTAACCCAGCAAACCAATCGGGCAAGACTTTATAAAGGTCGTCCGAATATTTATGGGCAGGTGCGCTCTTATCCTGATCTCATACAGGAATCGATGTTTGAATACATCAATAACAACAAAATGGTGACGGAATGGATGGAGATTGGCTACGGCCATTACAATATTTCATCAGTTCGTTACTCTGAATCCTCGCTGGTTGCTCTGGCTGGCGCCACTTATCAGATATTTCAGCCTGGAGAAGTTATAGGGGAAATCATCCAGGGTTACGCGTTCGATGACGTTGACGGCCAGGAATTGCCAGGCACTAACGAGCAGACAACGGATATTACTAATCAGGCAACAACTAATTCACTATTAACGGGTGCATTTGCTGGTGGTCAGTTCTACGCGAAAATAGCCAAAGCCAACGATTTTGATGTTTTCTACGACACCCCCAAGCCATTTGCAGTAACCGTTACTGTTAACGTCACATATAACACCGCGAGTGGATCTGTCACGAAAGACATTAATGTTACCGCCAATCTGTTTCGGTCTGAAATTTCAGACGATGGAGCTCTACTTGATCCACTGGAATACTACGAATTCTGGTTTAGCGGTCTGGGTGGGGCTGATTTTGCGGCTCTTCCCGCTGATGCTGTAGTGAACGGCACGCTTTTCACCATAACGCAGTACGGCACGATTGCTGTAGGTCCTTTCTTTGCCGCGCTGGAAGGAGATCAGTTGTGGATTCACTTGTACGCAAACGAAAACGGTGGGTATGACGGTCCGGCAAGATTAACCTGGTGGAAAGTTGATGAGGACAACGACCAGATCCCGGGTACAGAAGAGAGTATGGATGTGAACGTCCATAACGATGGCCCCAACCAGGATTACATCTATCGGACCTATAAAATCACTCCAGCAGCCGGGTTCGGGCGTTACGCCTTTAAGGGGGAGAGAACGAATAACAGCGCCAGCGATTCAGTCCTGTACCTGTCTGGCGCTCACTCTGTTACTGTTCGTAAGAACGTTGTTTATCCTGATGATACGATTGTTCGCGTGACAGTCCGTCAGACAGAAACACAGACTGTTGCATCCGAACGTAAATACAACTGCCTGGCGCAGCGGAAAGTCATTTCGTGGTCACCGTCTAGCGGCATTGACTACACATTGCGTGCCAGTCGGTCATTTGCTGATGCCGTTCTGCATGAGTGGGTAATGACTGGAAAGCAGGACCCCGCGCGGTTGGATTTGCCGTCGCTCTACGCCATTAAAGACACCCTGCCTGATGTACAGCTTGGATATTTTGACTGGACCTTCTCCGATGCAACCCAGCCGCTAGGTGAGCGTATACAGACCATCTGTAACGTAGCCCGCGTGAGTTTCAACTGGATCGGTGATGTTCTGACGTTCTGGCGTGATGAAAGGGTTGCTAACCCTGATGCAGTTTTCGCCCGATCAAACATGTTCTGGGATGAATACAAGTTGTCATGGAAAATGTCTTTACCTGGTGGGTATGACGGCGTCACGCTTGATTACGTTGACCCCTCAACCAACAAAAAGACCTACATCTATCTGAGCGTTGGCAGCGGCGGGATTAATGAAGTAGCTGATGCAACGGTAAATGCAATGCAGGTGAGTTTGTCCGGCTGCCGCAACAGGACTCAGGCGGTTGATCGGGCATGGCTAGAGGCGCGCAAAATCCTCTACTCACGTCTCACAATGACAGTCAAAGTACTGGAATCGACGCAGGTGGTTCGCGGTACGGTTGTGCAGTGTCCTGACCTGTACGACAACAAGCAGCAGAACGGCTATATCACAGGGCGCACCGGGGATGTGTTCTCAACGTCAGAGCGTATCGACTTCTCTCTGGGTGATATGTGGGTGGTGATGACGGACAGCCTGGGTAATTACCGCGGGCGGTGGAGAGCCTATCCGGTTGATGGCAAGGCCAAAGCATTTCAGGCTGCAGCCGATACCTTCGATCTGAACATTTATGACCGTGAAAATGTGCAAAACCCCAGCCGGTATTTCATCGCTA
>PPYE01338822.1_pt1 | contig 10103 bp, 9 predicted proteins | sample 1559881 | NCBI WGS metagenome assembly PPYE01 (sample SAMN08240022, study PRJNA423297) | Human gut metagenome, whole genome shotgun sequencing project.
CCGGTAGCTGTGCTCCGAAAGACTTTGAGACAATGATGCAGCTTACTTATCTGACTTTCACATCTCCGCGTAAGGATAATGAAGCATTCGAATCTTACAAGAACCGTCTGAAAGCTGAACTTCAAAATGCGGACGCTAACCCGATGACTGCTTTCAGCGACACTATTACAAGCGTACTATACGGCCACCATCCACGTGCTATCAGAATGAAAGAAAACATGGTAGACCAGATCGACTATGACCGTATTCTTGAAATGTACAAAGACCGCTACAAAGATGCAAGTGACTTCACTTTCTTCCTGGTAGGAAACGTAGACTTGGCTACAATGAAACCGTTAATCGCTAAATATCTGGGAGGTCTGCCATCTATCAACCGTAAAGAGACTTTCAAAGATAACAAGATGGATATCCGCAAGGGAGAGATCAAAAATGTATTTGCAAAGGCACAGGAAACTCCGATGGCTACCATCATGTTCCTTTATAGCGGCACTTGCAAATATGACTTGCGCAACAATGTCCTGCTCAGCTTCTTAGATCAGGCTCTGGATTTGGTTTACACTGCTGAAATCCGTGAAAAAGAAGGAGGTACATACGGTGTAAGCTGTAACGGAAGTCTTGGTAAATACCCGAAAGAGGAACTTGTTCTTCAGATTGTATTCCAAACTGACCCTGCCAAGAAAGATAAATTGTCTGCTGTTGTTGTAGAACAACTTCACAAAATGGCAAAAGAAGGTCCGTCTGCCGAACACATGCAGAAGATCAAAGAATATATGCTGAAGAAGTATAAAGACGCCCAGAAAGAAAACGGCTACTGGCTTAATAATATGGACGAATACCTCTACACGGGTGTGGATAATACAAAAGACTATGAAAAGTTGGTCAACAGCATCACAGCGAAAGAAGTGCAAGACTTCCTCGCCAAATTGCTGAAACAGAACAACGAAATTCAAGTCATCATGACCGTGCCGGAAGAAAACAAATAAAAATTCTCTAGTATATCTACTGAATGATGATATTCAACGAATTACGCAAACATGGAAGGCTTGCCGCCAAACGGCATCCGATGTATGAAAAGAACAAAGTTGCTAAAATACTCGGTTATGTCATGGGCGCATTCTGGGCCGGTTACCTGATATTCTTCGGTACGACGTTCGCGTTCGGATTTTCTGATATGGTTCCCAACCGGGAACCATATCATGTGATGAACGCAGTGGTTCTGATCTTTATCCTGGCACTAGACTTTCTGTTGCGTGTTCCGTTTCAAAAAACACCGACGCAGGAGGTAAAACCTTACCTCCTGCTGCCGGTTAAACGAGTTCGTGTCATCGACTTCTTACTAATCCGCTCGGGACTAAGCCTGTTCAACCTGTTCTGGTTGTTTCTGTTTGTCCCTTTTTCCTTCATCACTATTACCAAGTTTTTCGGTATCCCCGGTGTCATCACCTATCTTATCGGTATCTTGCTATTGATTATTGCCAATAATTACTGGTACTTGCTTTGCCGCACTCTTATCAACGAACATATTTGGTGGATTCTATTACCTATCGCTTTCTACGGTGGAATAGGCTGCCTTCTTTTCATTCCCGAAGATAGTCCTCTCTTCTATTTCTTCATGGATCTGGGAGACGGATATATACAGGGCAACATTCTCTATTTTCTCGGCACCATACTTGTGATTGCCATTTTATGGCTGATTAACCGCAAGATCATGTCCGGACTTATCTATGCAGAGCTGGCAAAAGTAGAAGATAGCCAGATTAAACATGTCTCCGAATATAAATTCTTCGAACGCTACGGGGAAGTTGGCGAATATATGAGGCTGGAACTGAAAATGCTTTTACGCAACCGCCGCTGCAAAGGTGCATTGCGCAATATCGCGATTGTAGTGGTAGCTTTCTCCGTTGCACTTAGCTTTTCCAGTGTTTACGACGGCAATTTCATGACTTCTTTCATTTGTGTATACAACTTTGCCGTATTCGGAATGATTATCCTTTCACAGATTATGTCATTCGAAGGTAATTACATTGATGGCCTGATGTCTCGTAAAGAATCAATTATGAGTCTGCTGAAAGCCAAATATTACACATACAGCATTGGCGAAATCATACCTTTCATACTCATGATTCCCGCCATCATCATGAATAAACTCACTTTACTGGGCGCCTTTGCCTGGTTTTTCTATACCATCGGCTTTATTTATTTCTGTTTTTTCCAACTGGCTGTCTACAACAAACAGACGGTACCCTTAAACGAGAAAGTGGCAAGCCGGCAAACGAATAGCGCTATACAGATGGTGGTTAATTTCGCTGCTTTCGGTGTGCCTCTCATCTTATACAGTCTATTAAATGCATTTTTAGGTGAAACAATCACTTACATAATTCTGTTAGTTGTCGGTCTCGGATTTACCCTGACTTCTCCTTTATGGATTAAAAATGTATATCATCGTTTCATGAAACGGCGATACGAAAACATGGAAGGCTTCAGAGACAGCCGCCAATAAACGCTCATGAATCATTAACCATATAAACATTGAAGATCATGATTATCATTGACAAACTTAAAAAGAATTTCGGTGAGAAGATTGCCGTAGACATAGAACACTACGAAATCAATCAAGGCGATATGCTCGGATTGGTGGGAAACAATGGTGCCGGTAAAACAACTCTCTTCCGAATCATGCTGGATCTGCTAAAAGCAGATGATGGTAAGGTGATTATTAATGATATTGATGTCAGCCAAAGCGAAGACTGGAAAAGCATTACCGGTGCTTTCATTGACGATGGTTTTCTGATTGATTATCTCACTCCGGAAGAATATTTCTATTTCATCGGAAAGATGTACGGACTAAAGAAAGAAGAAGTGGACGAACGTCTGATTCCTTTCGAACGTTTTATGAGTGGAGAAGTGATCGGGCACAAGAAGCTAATCCGCAACTACTCCGCAGGTAATAAGCAAAAGATCGGAATTATTTCTGCCATGCTTCATTACCCGCAATTACTGATACTGGACGAACCGTTCAACTTCCTCGATCCAAGTTCTCAGTCTATCATCAAACATCTGCTCAAGAAATATAATGAGGAGCATCAAGCTACGGTTATTATATCCAGTCACAACCTCAATCATACCGTAGATGTATGTCCGAGGATCGCTTTATTGGAACACGGTGTCATCATCCGGGATATTATCAACGAGGACAACTCCGCAGAGAAAGAACTGGAGGATTATTTTAATGTAGAAGAAGAGTAAACGGTAAATAGGGAATGATAAAATAATGAATGGTAAGTATTCATCCTTACCAAAATTATTGCATAAACTAATTATGATGAGATATATAACAGAAAAGTCTGATACCCATAAGTCTAGTATAAAGAAACCTGATAGAAAGAAAAGATACTTCCTGCAATTCATCCTTTTATTAGGACTGGTTGCCAGCCTTAGTTCCTGCCGCACTTCCGCGCCCCGGCTGGATTATCAAGCATTGGCGCGAGCTTCTATATTGTTGGGGGTAGATATTAATATGGAGGATAACCATAAGCTCTATCTGGAAGCAGCCGACTGGATAGGGGTTCCCTATCGTGGTGGAGGTGATTCGAAACGAGGAGCCGACTGTTCGGGATTAGTTTATCAAGTGTACCGTAAGGTATACCGCACCCAAGTGCCGCGTAACACGGAAGATCTAAAAAAAGAAAGTAATAAAGTCGCCAAACGGAATCTCCGGGAAGGAGACTTGGTATTCTTCACCAGCAGTCGTTCAAAAAATAAAGTAGCTCATGTAGGCATTTACCTCAAAAACGGTAAGTTTATTCATTCCAGCACCAGTAAAGGAGTGATCGTCAGCAACTTGAACGAGAACTATTATACCAAACACTGGATAAGCGGCGGCAGGATACGTTAATTATCAACTTCTAATGATATAAAATTATGAAATCATTCATCGGAGCAGTTCTATTTATTTGCGTGGCATTCAGCGCCAATGCACAGCTTTTATGGAAAGTGTCCGGCAACGGACTGAACCAACCTTCCTATATCATAGGCACTCACCATCTGGCACCGTTCAGCATCATGGATAGCATTGCCGGACTTAAAAAGGCTATGAATGAAACTCAACAAGTATATGGAGAGATGAAAATGTCGGAAATGCAATCGCCTGCCACCATGGAAAAGATGCAAAAGGCAATGATGATTGAAAGTGATACCACGCTGAACTCTCTCCTTTCTCCGAAAGACTTTGAGACTGTTAATAAATTCTGCAAAGAAAACCTGATGGTAGATTTAAATATGGCTCCGAAGCTAAAACCTGCCTTCTTATTAAATAATGTAGTGGTAATGGCTTACGTAAAACATATAGGGAAATTCAACCCGCAAGAGCAACTCGACACATTCTTTCAGAGCCAAGCCATCCAAAACGGAAAAAAGGTGGACGGACTGGAAACTGCAGAATTCCAATTCAACCTGCTTTTCAATGGCAGTTCACTACAACGGCAAGCACAACTATTAATGTGCACTCTTAACCATATAGAGACTGAAGTAGAAAACCTGAAGAAGCTCACAAACGCCTACATGAACCAAGATCTGAACACCATGCTTAAAATCAGCGAAGAGCGTAAAGGCGATCAATGTGACGCACTTCCCGGCGAAGAAGATGCTATGATTTACAACCGTAATAAAGCATGGGCTGAAAAACTACCGGCAATCATGAAGGCTGCCCCGACTTTTGTTGCAGTAGGCGCCCTGCACCTCCCCGGAGAAAAAGGATTATTAAACTTACTAAAAAGACAAGGATACACGGTAGAAGCTGTGAAATAAGAAAAGTATTTAGTACTTTTGCGGAAAAGTTTTCCCCAATGAACTACAAAACCTATTTATTCGATTTCGACTACACACTAGCCGATTCGTCGCGTGGTATCGTTAAGTGTTTCAGAATTGTGCTTACCCGGCATCAGTATTTAACCGTTACTGATGAAGCTATCAAGCGTACAATCGGCAAAACATTGGAAGAATCATTCAGTATCCTTACCGGAATTACCGACCCGGCACAGCTGGAGGCCTTCCGGCAGGAGTACAGACTGGAAGCTGATGTACACATGAATGTAAATACCCGTCTTTTTCCCGACACATTGTCTACGCTGAAAGAATTGAAGAAACGGGGTGCCCGCGTCGGAATTATCTCTACCAAGTATCGTTTCCGGATATTGAGTTATCTGGAAGAATATCTGCCTAAGGATTTTCTTGATATAGTAGTGGGAGGAGAAGATGTAAAAGCACCGAAACCTTCGCCGGAAGGAGTTAAATTTGCATTAGAACATCTGGGAAGTAGCCCCGAAGAGACATTGTATATTGGAGATAGCACCGTAGATGCCGAAACAGCGCAGAATGCAGGAGTCGATTTTGCAGGTGTGCTGAACGGAATGACAACGGCAGAGGAACTTCGTGTTTATCCACACAAAATCATTATGCAGAATTTAGGAGAATTAGTCCAATAGGCTACAATGAGAGCTAAAATGCTCATTTATTTGCCGTAATCATTTTATCTCCTATAAAAAATAAAAGAAATATTTGTCGGGAACGAATAAAAATAGTACTTTTGTGCCCGATTATTCCGCAACGGGTTCGATAAAGAGTTCTTTAAGTGATTAAAGACCACCCGCCGGAGCTAACTTATACATTTATATATAAGATGTACGCAATTGTAGAGATTAACGGTCAGCAATTTAAAGCAGAAGCTGGTCAAAAGTTGTTCGTTCACCACATCGAAGGTGCAGAAAACGGTTCAACAGTAGAATTTGAAAAAGTTCTTTTGGTAGACAAAGACGGAAACGTAACAGTAGGTGCTCCTACCGTAGAAGGCGCTAAAGTTGTTTGCCAGGTTGTTTCAAACTTGGTTAAAGGCGACAAAGTTCTTGTTTTCCACAAGAAAAGAAGAAAAGGACACAGAAAACTGAACGGTCACCGTCAACAGTTCACTGAATTAACAATTACAGAAGTAGTAGCTTAATCAATTAAAAAGTAAGAAGAAATGGCACATAAGAAAGGTGTCGGTAGTTCTAAGAACGGCCGCGAATCACAAAGTAAAAGATTAGGCGTTAAGATATTTGGTGGCGAAGCTTGCAAAGCAGGTAACATCATCGTTCGTCAAAGAGGTACTGAATTCCTATATATCACTCTAAAAGAGACATGTATGTATCATTCACTGCATATATGTTTATTATACAGCTCAATACATGTATTATATATATCATAGACACATCATATATATTATATATAACACATATATTTGCTTGATTATTCGTTTTTTCTTTATCTTTGTAGCCTTAAATAAGAAAGTTCATAAAAAGTATAGATATGCTTACCATTAAACAAATTACAGAAAACACAGAGGCGGTACTCCGCGGACTGGAAAAGAAGCATTTCAAAAATGCAAAGGAAACGATCGACCAAGTGATCGCTCTTAACGACAAGAGACGTAGCACACAAAATGAATTAGATAAGAATCTGGCAGAGGTTAACTCGCTTTCACGCACCATCGGTCAACTGATGAAAGAAGGCAAGAAAGAGGAAGCTGAAACTGCACGTGCCCGCGTTGCCGAACTAAAAGAAGGTAACAAAGAACTAGACGCCGCTATGACACAGGCTGCAACAGATATGCAGAATGTACTTTATACCATCCCCAACATTCCTTACGACAGTGTACCCGAAGGTGTAGGCGCTGAAGATAACGTAGTGGAAAAAATGGGAGGTATGGAAACTGAACTTCCTAAAGATGCACTCCCCCACTGGGAACTGGCTAAGAAATATGATTTAATAGACTTCGACCTGGGTGTAAAAATCACAGGTGCAGGTTTCCCCGTATATAAAGGTAAAGGCGCACAACTTCAACGCGCTCTTATCAACTTCTTCCTGGACGAAGCACGCAAATCCGGATATACTGAAATCATGCCACCGACAGTAGTTAACGCTGCTTCCGGCTATGGCACAGGACAGCTTCCTGACAAAGAAGGACAAATGTATCATTGCGAAGTAGATGATTTATATCTGATCCCGACAGCAGAAGTACCTGTAACCAACATCTACCGTGATGTAATTTTGGAAGAAAAACAGTTGCCAATCATGAATTGCGCCTATACACAATGTTTCCGTCGTGAAGCTGGTTCCTATGGTAAAGATGTGCGCGGACTGAATCGTCTGCACGAATTCTCCAAAGTAGAATTGGTTCGCATTGACAAACCGGAACACTCCAAACAATCTCATCAGGAAATGCTCGACCACGTAGAAGGTCTGTTGCAAAAACTGGAACTTCCATATCGTATCCTCCGCCTCTGTGGTGGTGATATGAGTTTCACTGCTGCCCTTTGTTTCGACTTCGAAGTATATTCAGAGGCACAGAAACGCTGGTTGGAAGTAAGTTCCGTATCCAATTTCGATACCTATCAGGCCAATCGTCTGAAATGCCGTTACCGTAATGCAGAAAAGAAAACCGAACTCTGCCACACACTGAACGGTTCAGCATTAGCACTGCCACGTATCGTTGCTGCCCTACTCGAAAACAACCAGACTCCGGAAGGCATTAGAATTCCGAAAGCATTGGTTCCGTACTGCGGCTTCGACATGATAGACTAAGACTTGATCTGACAGACTAATAAAAGCACCCTTATATAAAGAGCCACTCATCAAAAGAGTGGCTTTTCTTTTATATTTCGCAAATAAGCTGTATCTTTGCCAAAATTTATATCATTCTGATAGCAGTTACGTAATAAAAACAACAAATTAATTAGATAATGAACAAAATCATTAGCAAGGAACGCTTTTCTGAGAAAGTATTCAAATTTGAAATTGAAGCTCCTTTAATTGCTAAATCTCGTAAGGCCGGACACTTCGTCATCGTACGTGTAGGCGAAAAAGGAGAACGTATGCCATTGACTATCGCAGGTTCCGACCTGAAAAAGGGCACCATTACTCTGGTAGTGCAGGAAGTCGGGCTTTCTTCTACCCGTCTCTGCGAGCTGAATGAAGGCGATTATATCACTGACGTAGTAGGCCCACTCGGACAAGCTACCCATATAGAAAAATTCGGAACAGTAATCTGCGCTGGTGGTGGTGTAGGTGTGGCTCCGATGCTTCCTATCGTACAGGCTTTGAAGGCTGCCGGTAACCGTGTTATCACTGTATTGGCTGGACGCAATAAAGATCTTATCATCTTGGAAAAAGAAATGCGTGAAAGCTCTGACGAAGTAATTATCATGACGGATGACGGTTCTTACGGCCGGAAAGGTCTGGTGACAGAAGGTGTAGAAGAAGTTATCAAACGTGAGAAAGTAGACAAATGTTTCGCTATTGGCCCTGCCATCATGATGAAATTCGTTTGCTTGCTGACTAAAAAATATGAAATTCCGACAGATGTTTCGCTAAATACGATCATGGTGGACGGAACAGGTATGTGCGGTGCTTGCCGTATCACTGTAGGAGGAAAGACTAAATTCGTTTGTGTAGATGGTCCGGAATTCGACGGTCACCAAGTGAATTTCGACGAAATGCTGAAACGTATGGGTGCGTTCAAGAATATCGAACGCGAAGAAATGCATAAGCTGGAATCGGAATGTGAAGCAACCAAAGAAATAGATGAAAAAAGTCGTAATGCTGCTTGGAGACAGGAATTACGTAAATCCATGAAGCCAAAAGAACGTACGGCTATTCCTCGTGTAGAGATGAATGAACTCGATGCTGAATACCGTTCACACAGCCGTAAAGAGGAAGTTAATCAAGGATTAACAGCGGAACAGGCTGTTACAGAAGCGAAACGCTGTCTCGACTGTGCTAATCCGGGATGTATGGAAGGTTGTCCGGTAGGCATTGATATTCCCCGCTTCATTAAGAATATCGAACGCGGCGAATTCCTCGAAGCTGCTAAAACATTGAAAGAAACAAGTGCGCTCCCTGCAGTTTGCGGTCGTGTGTGCCCACAAGAAAAACAGTGCGAATCAAAATGTATTCATCTGAAAATGAATGAAAAGCCGGTAGCTATCGGTTATTTGGAACGTTTTGCTGCTGATTATGAACGTGAAAGCGGACAAATCTCCGTACCTGTCATTGCAGAGAAAAACGGCATCAAAATAGCTGTTATCGGTTCAGGACCTGCAGGATTGGCATTTGCCGGAGATATGGCTAAATATGGATATGATGTAACTGTATTCGAAGCGTTGCATGAAATTGGCGGTGTATTGAAATACGGTATCCCCGAATTCCGTTTGCCAAACAAGATTGTAGACGTAGAAATCGACAATCTCGGTAAGATGGGCGTTAACTTCATCAAAGACTGTATTGTAGGAAAGACTATCGGTGTAGAAGACTTGAAAGCGGAAGGTTTCAAAGGAATATTCGTGGCTTCCGGTGCCGGACTGCCAAACTTTATGAATATCCCGGGAGAGAACTCTATCAATATCATGTCTTCAAATGAATACCTCACCCGTGTCAATTTGATGGATGCCGCCAGCGAAGATTCGGACACTCCGGTAGCTTTCGGTAAGAATGTGGCAGTAATCGGCGGCGGTAACACAGCTATGGACTCTGTCCGTACGGCAAAACGTCTTGGCGCTGAACGTGCTATTATTATCTATCGTCGTTCGGAAGAAGAAATGCCTGCACGTATCGAAGAAGTAAAACACGCCAAAGAAGAAGGAGTTGAATTCCTCACTCTGCATAATCCTATCGAATATATTGCTGATGAACAAGGTTGCGTAAAACAGGTTATTCTGCAAAAGATGGAATTAGGCGAACCAGATGCTTCCGGACGTCGTAGTCCTGTAGCCATCCCGGGAGCAACAGAAACAATCGATATAGACCTGGCCATTGTCAGCGTTGGGGTATCTCCCAACCCGATTGTTCCAAGCTCTATCAAAGGACTGGAATTAGGACGAAAAGGAACTATCGCAGTAAATGACAACATGGAATCTTCTATCCCAATGATTTACGCAGGTGGTGACATCGTTCGCGGTGGAGCTACCGTAATTCTGGCGATGGGTGATGGCCGTAAAGCTGCCGCTGCTATGAATGAGCAACTGAAAACAAACGCCGGCAACTAACTGCCGCTTATTAACACCCGGGCTAAA
>PPYE01597952.1_pt1 | contig 10103 bp, 8 predicted proteins | sample 1559881 | NCBI WGS metagenome assembly PPYE01 (sample SAMN08240022, study PRJNA423297) | Human gut metagenome, whole genome shotgun sequencing project.
CGAAACGACTCTTGAAAAACTCCACGAGGCAAGGCGTCTCAATCTTATTGAGAAACATCAGGTTGCCGAACTTGTAGAAGGGTTTGGATGAGTCGGTAAACACTTCCATCATCATGTGGCGCTTACTGCCATAGAGACAATAGGCCACACTTTGGTGCAGCTGCCAATGTGAACGCAACTTTTTCTGGAAATAGTCTGGGTCGGTAAATTCCGCTATATTTTGGAACTCATCTACGCAAATCACGATTTTCAGCCCCTTCTTCCTGGCAATCTTTTCGGCAAGATCGAGCACTTCATCTGGATTGCGTTTTACCTCCTCCCAATCAAAGTCGATTGAGACCTCATTGGTGGGGTCTGTACCGATTGAAATCTTAGGAACAAGATGCGAAAAGAAACTCTTCGCACTCTCGATTGCCTCCTCCCATTTTGTGGAAGTGGCGGCAATGACCTTCTGAGCGAGCAGCGAATAGAAATGCTCCTCGCTACGTATATTGAAAAGGTCGATATGACAGATTCGGAGGTTGCAGTCCTGTGCCATCGCTAACTTTGCAGCCTTATTTACAAGCGAACTTTTACCCCAACGGCGAGGAGAGATAATAATCGTGTTGATTAGCGACATAAAGTTCTGAACCAAGTCGGCTGTTTCTTTCTCACGGTCGGTAAAATTCTTCTCGGTAGCAATCTTTCCAAATATAAACGGAGTTTCCATAACGCTCTATTTTGATTTAATACACAAATATAATACATAAAATGTAACTATAAAAATTGTAGCAACAAAAAATGTATATACATTTATTGTAGCATTTTGCTGATTTGTATCTTCTTTGTATAAATATCAGGGTAAAAGTTGCACAATCATAATGAGTTTCGCTTTCCAGTAAGAAACAATATATTGTTTGTTATAGGTGAAATACGAATTCTACGAATAATATAATGGCATTTAATGTCCTAACGTCCAATGATGTGGTCAAGCAGATTACGGTAAGAGTAAATTCGAAAATTTATTCCTGTAACACATCATAAAATAAAGTAAAACCACTATATTTGTATATTATATGATAGGTTGAACTATGACAAAAAGCACGATGGGTACCAAGTTGCCAAGAAAATTGGATCAGAAGATGCAAATTGTGGGAGAACAAATCAGACTTGCACGATTGCGTAGAAACCTCAGTATCGCTCAGATTGCCGAACGTGCTACCTGTTCGCCTCTTACTGTTTCACGCATCGAGAAAGGCACACCGACTGTGGCGATAGGCATTTATCTCAGGGTTCTTTATGCGCTTCAATTAGATGATGACATTCTTCTTCTTGCAAAAGAAGATGTAATAGGAAAAGCATTGCAAGATTTGCGTCTCAAGAAACGTGAAAGAGCATCCAAAAAGAATAAGGTATGAAAAGACTTATCTATTTACTGATTTTGATTGGCTAAAGAAATAAGAACTGATTGGAGGGCTAAATTATGAATATTTTCGATGTTAGGATATCGCAGAATTGCATTTTATGTCTGCATTAGTAATACAATGATCATTTCCGAAGTCATGGTTTTCTTTTGACTGCCAAGGGAATGGATTTTACCTTCGGCTTATGATATGCAAATTGTTAAATAAGCATCAGAGTATATTGATCAATTGCTATTCTAATAAATCAGATTTGAATGAGTTGTTAAAATCCTATGAGAAATATATCTTCAGAAAGTGCCACCTCAACAAATCATCAGTGAAGTTATGATTGTAATTTAAGGAATGACAATCATTAGCCATACGATTGCATCTTGCGAAAAGTGAATAGGAACGCTTTATTGTCTTTGAAAGGCAGATAGGAGTAATAACACGCACTACAGAAATTTAATCTATATGTAAATACAAATAATAGAAAATGTGTTATGGAATTAGACAAAGAACAATATAAATATTTTAACAATATATCTGCAGGTAAATTGGATTTTCATTAAAGAAAAATGTAATTTTACAGATATGAACAACACTGCTATTATATCTTATAATCAAAATTTAAACGGAGAAAATACATGTAAGCTAATAGCTATCGTAATCTATCCGTTGATTATTCCCCAAGATGCATAAAAATGTATTAAGGAAAAGTTTTGATAAAGAATTTCTTTTCGTACAGAAATAGAATAAGAATTAAAAGGGACTGAGAATAACATAGTTAATTAGTATAGAAGTAAAGATATGAAACCAAATTCAATATTGTATTATCCTCATATTGAATTCCAAAATGAGGCATGGGTAAAATCAAGTTTATTACTTTGGGACCACGTTTATAGGATTGTTCCTGAAGGCTATTCTCCTAATGATAGTGATGAAATCAAAGCGTTGGTTGATGAAGACTTAGTTAGAGATATCAAGTTGGATGACAAGGATAGAGAGGATACATTTGAAGAATTCTTGAAACTTTGTGATAGGATAGAAAATCGTATGCCTGCAGGCCTTATTCCTTCGTATGAAGATAGAATTCATCCCGGAAAAATTGATAATAGGTTATATCCTTTTCTAGATTTGATAGGAGAGCACTTTATTGATGAAGACAATTGGCTTCATTTATCAAAAGAGCTTGCAAGAGGATATATGTTTAAGTTATCACAAGTTGTTGCAAGAATACGTAATCTTAACAGAGGTACTGATGATTTGGATGCGTGGTCAATAAATCCTTACTTCTGTGAAAATGCGAATTTCGGTGATTTTCTTCAAGATTCCACGGCCAAAGGTTTTTTCTGTTCCGTTACATTAGAGGATATCGTACCTCAAAATATAGGGGAAGTAAGTGCACGTGAACTTGTTACATTTGTTAATAAAAGGAAGGATGAAAGAAAGTTGCTGAGAGAGAAATTTGATGGTTTTACCAATCATCTTGCCAAGATTTCAAATATCCAACATGCAGGACAAGTAAATGAAGATTTCGTGAAGGAATTATTAGATTCGAAAGAACAATATAAGAAAAGCATGGATCGTTGGAGGGATATAAAATGTTTGCCCATTACAACGGGAGTTCCTGTTTCTCTTACGGCTTTGGGAACCTTTGCTACTCTTGCGAAAGATCCGTTTGGCATTGCTTCAATAGCAGGCAGTCTTACAATCGGGGCAATATGTTCGTATGTTGATTTCTATAGAGCAAAAAAGAACAGAGACCCTTCTTATGCATCATATTTAATCAGTATAGATAAACTTTGTAAAAATGTGACATGGCAAAGTTATATACGACTAGAGGAGTTTATTAACGACTAAGTATTGCACAAAGAGTCAGATACAAAGATCCTTTAAGGACAAGCAAATTAGGGTAAGCATTCGATAAACTACAGGCATTGAACCTTCATACATATACAACAATAGCGATTGTCATTAAGAACCTAATCGTTGTAATCGCTATCGTTTTGTTGAAACCTATATGTTAGTGTCAGTATTAGTTACTGGATTCCGAGCTTTGTTTGGTCAATAGACTTCCCGAATGTTGCAACTTCCATTTGTGCGAGAGCTGGCTCAAGAGTTCCTCATGGCTGTCTTTTTATGATAGGATATTGGGGTGATAATATCATTCAGATAATCCTTAGGGGCGACATTGTGTGACTTACAGATAGCCAGCCGAGAACAGACAAACGACATGCAGACTGTTGCTTTATGATTGCCGCAGAAGAAGTAATTCTTTCTTCTGAGAGTGATAAACTGCCAAAAATTACAGATTGTAATATTATACTTAAAAAGGACTTAGAAATGGTTCTTTTACATAGTCATTGTTTTTGTTTATTTTCTTCTTTTTCTATGATTTTGCATACCTTATCTACCTCTTTTAGTGAAGGCATAATCTCAGGGTCTATCCATGTAAGAAAATCACTGATTATCGTATACATACCCTTCACATAAGAAAAATCACATTTTCTGTTTACAAAACATATCGGCTCATTATGATTGATGCGGTTACGCAGTTCACGAACTTGTACTATAATATCGTTAATCTCCTTACGTCCGAATCCGGGAGGCAGTTTCTTGAAAATCCGGCAGGGTACACCAGCCAAAAGCGCATAGTGGTGTGTTTCATAAAAGCTATTCCAGAAGCCCAGGGTCTGTTCAGCTATTACTCTCCCAGTCGTAACCCTGACACCCCGATCGGCAATTTTCTTTTCTGCTTTCAGAACCTCTTTCAATATATAGTCATTGGTAACTTTTTTCTTTGTCCGCTTGTTCGTATATGTCAGAGAAGGAGCAATCATGAATCCGGTTTTCTGGTTGATAATCCAGTTACCATCGGAAAAATGGTGTGCCAGCGCATAATGCAGTTGGTTACGTAATATAACTTCAAATGAAGACAGTAACGGATGAAACGCTTGTGCTATTTTCATGTTGGCAAAATAGAGCATGACTGCCTTGTTTTTGTTGCGGTTGGTCGCCCTGTAATATTTGGCGACCCTCGAATTGGAATATAATCTGACTACTTTTTTATATTTCATTTTGCATATTCAAATAAAAGTCGTACCTTTGTATCGTAATGCTTGGTAAAGCCTCTGTTGTCAAAACACGTAACCAAGTTAAGGATATACCCGTTCATCAAGAACGGGTTTTTTCGTTTGTGGCCATCCTTTTGTTTTATAATACAAAAGTACGAATAAAAAGTGATAAACAGAAAAATGTAGCAAAGTTATTGGCAGATAGGCGTTTTAGGAAGATGGCTTGAAAAAATGAAAGACAGAAAAGGCAATGAAAAAGCCAATATGAGGATACTCTATGAAATTATAAAGGTTATATAAATCTTCAATATCTCATAAAAGATTATCCTGAGAAATATATGCCTTTGGATTTTGAAGCAATCAAGAATTCTAAAGACAGATTTGTTATAGTAACCAGTATGTATTACCGGTGAATCTGAGTGTTTTGAAGAACGGACAAATAAAGAACGCCTATTGGATATATGTCAGGCATCCTGTTCACTCACCATTTTATGTCCTGAAAAATATATAGACGGTATCCCTATGTTGGATGGAGGTGTATGCGATTCTATACCAGTATGTCGTGCTAGGGAAGATGGCTTTTTAAACAATGTGGTAATTCTTACAAAGCCCAAAGAATACAGGAAGCCAAACAAGAAATTCTATTTGCCGAAGTTCCTTCTACATAAGTACCCCAAACTGAGACACCAGCTGGTGATGCGTTATATCGGCTATAATGAAATATTGGATTATATCGATGAACTGGAAAACAAAGGATATGTTTATGTTATTCGTCATAAAGGCGACATGAGAGTGACAAGAACTACAACAAACTATCATTTGCTAAAAGAACTTTATGACGAGTGTAGAATGGAGGGAGAGAAATTAATACGTGATATGGAACTTATTTCTCAAATTTCCTTTGCAGCAATTTTCAGGTATTTGCAGGAATTTTCATGAGGTGTCCAACATGTCAACGGGCGCATATTTATCACTTTTGCAGTTTTTGCATGAGATGCCATATATGTCATTTTCCCATTGCCATTTGGTCGCAAAATTTAGGGACAGGAACGATATTTGAGCCAAATTTACCCTTTAAAACTGGTTGTAACAAGTTTCAAATGGAAAGTGTTAAAAAGAAAAAAGAGGCCATCTCAAATTTATTTTGAGACAGCCACCTCTCTTTCTTCTGATATCGGTTTGTTGGACTTGGCTGGATTTTATTGGAATATCTTCTATAACGTATCCTTATTAAGTTTCATATGATAAAGCAAAGTATGCAAACTAACGTTGAATCCGAGTCTTTGCTAACACCTGTTTTTTGCTGATTTCTTTATATGAGACTTCTTTCTGCTGAGCTGATTTATAATATCCGGACTTAAAGTGAGGATTGCACTTTTTTAAAGAAAGTCAATCAGTGTGCTGTTAATCCCTTATTCCTCCATACTCTCATATTCCTCGAATATCCTCTCCATAGTATCGGACATATCAAGTGCGTTGATTACATATTCTCCCGTATCGTTGTCTGTAGCCATCAGTGAAATGATTTTTCCTTCATTTACACGATATACGGCAATGTCGTCCTTCTCCAGGAAAGGGTAGTTTTCCCTTGCCTTTTCAAAATATCCGGCACGCAGCAGTACATTCAGATGATTGACTATATAAGGGCTGTGGGTCGATACCATCAGTCCTAGTTTGCGGTCTTTTTTGTTTTTATGGAATACCTCTTCTACTAGGTTGCTCATAAAGGCTCTTTGATCTTCCGGAGCAAGACTAAGTTCGACTTCTTCTATATGGATATGGACATACTTTCCCAATTTGTTCCGGTTGATTCCCGGAGTGAATTTTGTAAGCAGGTCCTGTTTGTACAGATAGTTCAATACAGAACGTTGGAAAGCGTCCTTGAATGAGAACTCTTGGGCGAAGTAATGAACAATTGCAACCAATGGAGCTGATGTCTGGATACCGGAAGATGCGTATCTCAGTTCTATCGGTACAGCATCATTCTGCAAAGATTCAATGGTAAATAGTTTAGGTCTGTTGCCTGATTTACGGACTTTCATTTTCAGATTCAGATACTCCAGCTTCTGTTCTTTAATGACATCCGTAGCATCATTGAAGTCATTGAAGGTTTCGTGAAAGAAGAAGCCCAGGTTTTCTCCCTTTACTGAGACTGCTTTGGATGCCCATATAGGAATCAGGCTTCTCATTCCGGAAACATAAGCTTCTTTGAAGAATATCAAGTCCTTGTCCGGTATGTTAATGTCAGACTGCAGACCTCTGTTGGTATATTTCAGGGTATATTTGTTCCCATTAATTTCCACGGTGTAATATATTTCGGTCTGTGCTGTTATCATTCCCTTCAGTCCATCATGTAGCAGTGAGTTGAAACGGAGCTTGAATGGAGAACGGGTGATTTTCGCATTTTTCAAATACGAACGGATATTTACCATTTTGTAGATGTAACGCATAAGTACTATTACTTTCATAATTATACTCTTACCACCGGCTGACTTGCCTATGAATACGGTCAATGGCTTGATATCATCTATTTCCACTTCTTTCAATGGACCAAAATTCTTTATGATTATAGATTCTTTTATGATAATCTTGTTCTTTTCTATCTGACAAATATAACGCTAATTAATGGTTAACAGATGCTTATATTGTATTTTTATCTTGCTAAATGCTTTGTCTGTTGTTTTACACGGCTGCAATCATTATAAGACATTACCTGTTTTCTTGTATTTTAGTGGGTAATGTTTAAATTTGTAACCGAAATATATTGATTATGTTTAAATTCTCTGAATCTACAAAACGGAAACTGGGTAATGCTATAGTGTATATAGCATATCATACATCAGGTCTTTGTAGGAACAAACTATTGAAACTTCTGTATCTGATGGAGGAACATATGGCTCTGAAATATCATGTTCCATTCATCGGCATGCCATATGAGGTGTGGCAGGCAGGTCCTGTGGCAAAGGATGTCTTTATTGACCTTTCAGACGTACCCTATATTTTGAAAGGCTTTGTCAGGACAGAGTTCAGGGACGGTGGAATTTTTATTGAGGCTATAGCCGATTTTGATGACAGTGAGTTCTCTAAGTGTGAAATAGAGATAATGGACTATGTTCTGGTCAGATATGGTAATATGACAGCATCAGATCTGTTTTTAGAAACCTGTAAGAAGGATAGCCTGTGGTATCGGGCAGCTGTCCGTACCGGGTTACTGGAAACATTCAACAGGCAGGAATGCAATAACTCCGACCTGCAGATTAACTTTGCAGAGGTAATGTCCGATAGTTCGGCAGAGGTGTATTGCGAGAGCTTGAATATACGGCAGACTGCAAATCTTTTAAATGTAGAATTTTATGTTTGAAGGTGTGCCTGTTTCTAGGGGCGTATGGTACGATTTAAATGAGATAACGAATTGTTATTGGCAAGTGGAAGTTAGTTGTTAAATTTTGGTGAAAATTCATTATTCGTAGAGAAAAAGACTGGCTCTATCTTACTATAAGCAATCCATAGATGTGACTCCTTCCTTAGTGAAACCGATAAATGATGGAATATCTACTAATTCGACTTCAGCAATTGTGGCCTTCAGTTTTTCAAGCGTACCGGTAATTTTAAGATAAAGCGTTTCTTACAATTTGTTTTTCGCGGATATAATCTATCATTTCCTTATTAGCTTTCCCGGCCCTTGCAATATCTATGATGGTAATCAGATTCTTTTGAGGATTATCCTTAATACGTGCCCTTGCTTCTTTCCATGCCAAGTCGTGTGACAGGTCTGACAGGTCATAAGGATCTGTATCCTTATATTTGGTAATGGCAGCATCCAGACAACGCTTGTCTGAGCCTGAAATGTAGTTCATATCAGGTTTGGCAGAAGCATAAATTTTCTGTTCATGCACTTCTATTCTGGCAAGGAAATCATTAAAGCTTTCTTCTGTTGGCTTTTCTTTTACAGCCTGTAGGACCCTATAAATATAAGTCGGCGCCGGACCATACTTCAATGCCATAAAAGAGTCTTCTATAAGTACCTTTCCATATTTGACAAGATAATCCTGTTGTGCAAAATAAAGAATTCTAAAAAGCTTTGCACATTCAACTCCTTTGGGGAAACTCTGCATAATATAGAGTAATACTGTCTTTATTTTTGTAATCTGTATAAAAGTTTTCATTTTTATCTATTATAACCGATGTATACTCCCAAATATAATCATTTATTTAAAAACAATAATCTTTGGTTATAGTTTTTATGATTGTAATACCTCCTAATAAGTCTATCCTTCCTGTTTTAACTTGTCGTACTTCCTGCCGGTAGTTTCTTTCTGTGAAGTTCGGATAAGAAATATTCTAATTCTTATAATATCGTGTTTTCAATAAAATATTAATTTTGCAAAAACGAGGAAAATCAGTGTTTTGTCCTCTTTCTCCCGTATCTGATCTTTCTGCGTGATAAATAATTATTTTACTATTCAACCTACCGGAAATAACAAATCGTATTCAAATAGAATTATGACTTGATATTTTACCGAATAAAGATTAGATTTGTATGGTACTTGACACAATGACACTGGAGGAGCTTATAAGAGAAATCAAGACAGATTTTAGTGAAGTAAAAGGACGATGGAAGAACTACGTACGGAAATTCAGGAAAACAGCTCAAAAAAGGACAATGTTCCCGTGGTTGTGGGAAGCGAATATCAAGACACGAAGATTCAACGAATGGTACATTTCTTTTTATGCAGAGTCGAAAAAAGAGGTTGGTATTTTGAATCCCACATTCACAATGTTATTCAAGTATAAAGGACAATTATTGGTAGGTGCAGTAACAAACGACGTGGTTCTTATTTTTACTGGGCATTTTTTTGACAGATACAAAGAAAGGTTCTTTAAAATACATAAGGACAGCCGTCCGGTTACAAATCGGGAAATAATGAAGGTGTTCTTCCTGTTCAACAGTAACTATTGTTTTTACAGCAAAGAAAAAGAGGAGAATGTAAGAGGTTACTGCTATGACGGAATGCTGTTAGGTGACTGGATTGGAGAAGAAGGTGGTTTCGTGAAAACATTCATATCAAGACAGGAGATGAAGATGAATCAGTTTGTTGAATATTTTGAATTTTTTAAGATGTGGATTATAGAAGATATGTTCAAATCCAGGAAAGGTTTTGAACTGAAGAATTCACTCACTGAATACATACCGATGCATATTTTGAATATGGAGAGTGGGACAAGTTCCTGTTTGAGCGTGATAATCTGAGACTGATAAAGGCAGCGGAGGAAAGCCAGGAGATATACATGAAGAACCGGGAGGAATATAGAAGATGTTTTCAGCTGATAGACGCAGTCAATATCAATATGTTTGAAAAGAGAAAACATATTTAGGTATATTATAATAAAAAAATATTCAGAATTGTAGCATATTGGGGAATACCTAATTTTGCTCGGACTATTAATTTCTTAAATAGCTGCATAAAATATAGTATCTAATGATGCATAATGGCTGTGAGGTTAAAGATGTTATGCAAATTCCTCGGGACTTGTTTTATTATTAGAATATATTTGATGGGATGATTATACCTTAATTCCGCAACTGTTTCAATAAATCGCTTGTTGGACTCAAAATTGTCATTATGGTGTCTTGAGGCTTTAT
>PPYE01662616.1_pt1 | contig 10103 bp, 13 predicted proteins | sample 1559881 | NCBI WGS metagenome assembly PPYE01 (sample SAMN08240022, study PRJNA423297) | Human gut metagenome, whole genome shotgun sequencing project.
GAACAGGCAGAGGAACAGAAGCGGCAGGCGGTCGAGGAGGCAAAAGCGCTTGAAAAAAAGCTTGCTTCCGCCGCGGACGGCGATCTCGTCACGGCGAACCTGCACATTGAAGCGATCAAGGAGGCTGGGCGGAAGCTCTCCGCGTGTATTCAAAAGATCGCCGTCAGTGACGCTGAAAAAGGGCAGAAGGTGGCAAAGGCCGCAAAGCTGCTTATTATGCGTGTGGCCGAGGAATTGGAGGAAACAGGGATATGACGAACAAAGCGCGGAGCGAACAGGTCGCAAAGGTCATGGAACGGGTGTGTGATCTGTGTGCGCATCCGTTTCAGGAGGCCGATCAGGATAAACTGTATGAACGCTGTGATTCATGTCAGGTGACTGCTGCACTATGGGATACGCTCAAAGAAGCAGAAAGCCAAACCATTGATGCAATGGTGAGCGGTATTGCCAAAGCAATGAAAAAGATACTTGTCAATCAGGAGGAAGAAGAGCGATGAATCAATTTTACAAGCTGTATGAGCAGTCACAGGATGTAACGATGGAGCAGGTGCGGGAATATGCCGCAAAAACAGGCGAGGAAATCCGTCGGCAGATCACGAGACGAACGTCGGCCGGGACGGTGTCGATCTACTTGGTATATGACCGGCTGTTTTGCGTGAAGGAGGAACAGCCGGATGACTGAACAGGAATACCTGCGCCGCCGTATCCCGGAATCGGCCGAACAGCAAAACTTATTGCGCTGGTCGCTGTGGGCAGAGGCGAAATATCCGGAACTGTGTTTGCTCTACCATGTGCCGAACGAGGGAAAGCGCAGCCGTGCTGCCGGCGGACGGATGAAAGCGGAAGGGCTGAAACCGGGCGTGCCGGATCTGTGTCTCCCGGTTGCCCGCTGCGGCTTCCACGGGCTTTACATCGAATTGAAAGCACAGGGCGGAAAGCCGACAGCAAATCAGAAGCAATGGATTGAAAAGCTCACCGCGCAAGGGTATCTTGCAAAAGTGTGTGTCGGCTTCGAATCAGCACAGCAGCTGATTGAATCCTATCTGAAAGGAGAAATTGTACGTGAAGTATAAGAAGATCGTGTCGCTTTGCAAGGAAGAAAAAACGATTGTATCATCTGCATCCGATTCGGGCGAACTCACATGGTTTGGCACACAAAAAGCGCTTTACCCGGCATATGGATTGCCTGTGATGGATGCAAGCGAGATTCTGCGGATGAATGATGTGCCGGAGGACAAGCTTGAGGAATACAGCATGATCGACGTGTCGTTTGACTTTGATGTTGACAGGCTCGAAAAAGGATACGATCAGGTGATCGAGCCGCTGAACATGCAAATCGAGATCAGAGGGACAAAATACAAGCTGCTTTGCGAGGCAGACAAAGCGGTGCTGTTTATCGAAAGCGCGTACACTGCACCATATGCAGATGTGACGGAAGAAAAGCTGTATATCCTGCGTGAAACATCCGCAGGGCGTCGGTATATTGTTGTGCTGCGCGGTTTAACGCCACTTGCCGTGCTGATTCCGCAGGAAGTACCGGTTCCCGATACGCTGTACATGGAGGCGTTGATGATTGCCAACACTGCCCGACGCGAAATCGAATCAAAGCAGGACGATGCACAAGCAGGGCAAATGACAATGTAAAGGGGATGAAACAATGCTTGAAATTTTAGTTTTAATCTTAGTGGCTGTATTGCTTTGCTTAACAGCCGTTTGTATCGTATGTAGTGGGCGCAGCATACGAAGGAAAAAGAATAATCGAAAAGCTTAAAGACGAAGGATGGACGATAGAACCGCCACATAAGGAGGAATCCACATGAAAGCAGCTTGCTTTGAGCGATCCTGCGAATGGGCGAACAATATTTGCGTATGCCGGTATGGGCAAGAGCCTATATGGCGCTGGGAATAAATGCGAAACAGCGCGGCAATGCATGGCATAAAAAGCATTCGCAGCTACGGGAAAGGGAGAAGCAATAAAACCTGCTTTCCGGAATGATTCTTTAACTTGCGAACGGAAGGGATAAAGGAATGACCAATGAAGAAAAAAAACAATACTTAAAAGCCTATCGGCGATTGCAGAACGATATCGATCAAAAGCTGGGAGAATGCGAAAAGTGGCGATGCTTAGCTGAGAAGACGACAGCTGTGATGTCAAATACGCCAAAAGGACACGGCGCCAACCGTATAGAGAGTGCGGTAGAACATGTTATTGTACTTGAAAAACAGATGGATGAAGAAATAGATCAGCTGATATCCCTTCGCAGAAAAATTGAAAAGGCAATATACGGTATCCCGGATAATACGTTGCGAATGATCATGAAATACCGGTATATCGATGGCGATACGTGGGAAGCGATTGCTGAAAAAATGCATTATTCCTATCGAAACGTTTGCTATATGCACGGAAAGGCGTTGAATTTGATAAACATTGCATAGTATTTCATACTAGAAATATAGTATGATTAAGATGCGAAAACGAAAAGATTTCGCCGGGATCATCCCGATAAAATGAAAAACGCGCCGAAAGGCGCGGGAAAATTCAGCGCTCTTGTTATCAGGAGCGCTTTTTTGTTGGGAAAGGCGGTGCGGCAGAATGGCGAAAATGACAGCAAAACAACAACGTTTTTGTGATGAATATCTGATTGACATGAATGCGGCACAGGCCGCGATCCGAGCGGGCTATTCAAAAAAGACAGCGAAACAGATCGGACAAGAAAACTTGACTAAACCAGACCTCGCCGAATATATCAAAAAACGGATGGACGAAAAAGAGAAAGCACTGATCGCCGATCAGGACGAGGTTTTAAAATACCTGTCTGCTGTTATGCGGCGCGAAAAGACGGAGTCTGTCGTCGTCACGCTGTCGAAAGAGGTTTCCGCCTATGAGCCGGTCAATGGAACAATACGCAAGCGTATTACGCGGGAGGAGATCCCGCAGATCATCGATATTCCGGCCAAGCTTTCTGACGCAAATAAAGCGGCCGAGCTTTTAGGCAAGGCGTACAGGCTTTATACCGACCGGGTAGAGCAGGACGTCGATATGGAACTTACGGTTAAGATTGACTACGGAGGAACAAATGAAGATTGACATTTTAGGGACCGAATATACGCTGATAGAGGCGGATGAAAATGAGGACGCTGTGCTTTTGGGTAAAGACGGCTACTGTGATACGAGCGTGAAGCTATGCGTGGTAGACAGAATGCAGGTCGCGGATGCAAACGCGAAACATGACCTTTTGGGCTATAAAAAGTCATGTATCCGGCACGAGCTGATCCACGCGTTTCTCTATGAATCCGGACTCGACGTCTGCAGTTTCGGCCAAAACGAAGAAATGGTGGACTGGATCGCGATCCAATTTCCTAAACTTTTGCGGGCGTTCCGGGATGCGGATGCACTGTGAACCTCACGGTACAGGCTAATCCCGCGTTTCGGGAAGTGGACGTCAGCCGGAAGCGCTATATTGTCATGAAGGGCAGCGCCGGAAGCGGAAAAAGTGTTGATACGGCGCAGCATTAATGCGGCACAGGCCGCGATCCGAGCGGGCTATTCAAAAAAGACAAAAGCCCTGTAAAGCCCGTGTGAAATGATGATATGATTATCATGAAAAAACAAGATGACAAAGGTCATATGAGAATCTCCTTTCAAAGGCAGGTACCTGTTTTCGGTACTTGCCTTTTGGTTTTCAAGATGGGGTGAGCAAATGGGAGTATTAACACCAAAGCAGGAACGGTTTTGCGCGGAATATCTTGTGGACTATAACGCCACACAGGCCGCAATCCGAGCGGGTTACAGTGAAAAGACAGCAGGAAGTGCCGCATCGAGGATGTTGAAAAATGTTGAGGTCATCGCGCGCGTGCGCGAGATGCAGAAAGACAAAATCGAAAAGCTGTGTGTCACATCCGATTTTGTCGTGATGAAGCTTTTGGAAACACTTGCCCAATGTATGGCCGCTGTCCCGGTCATGGAATGGAGCTCAGAAGAGCATAAGAAAATACCAACCGGGGAATATCAGTTCGACAGTAAGGGCGCAACAAAATGCCTAGAACTTATCGGCAAGCATTTAGGGATGTTTGAGGACAAAATCAATGTCAATGCAAGCATGAATACCGGACAGCTGGATAAAGTAATCGCGCAGCTTCGCGGCGATGAGCAGGATGACTGATTTACTCTTATCTCAAAAGTATAAAGCCTTTTTACGCTGCGATGCGCCGGTCGAGTTCCTAGAAGGGACAACGGCGGCCGGGAAAACTACAGTCGGGCTGTTCAAATTCATGCTTCGGGTTGCGGAAAGCGAGAAAAAAATACATATTCTTTCGGGCCTGGACCTCGGGACAATCGAAAAGAATATTATCTCCAAGGAACTTGGCATTCTTGACGATTTTGGGGATTTGGTAAGGTATTGGCCAGGGGGTCATGGGGCTTATGCCCTGCCTCATCTGGAATTTATTACATCGTCAGGGCCCAGAATTATATATGTGCTTGGGTATGACAATAAAGCCCGCTGGAAAAAAGCGCTCGGCGGACAATACGGATGTGTGTATATAGACGAGATCAATATTGCGGATATGGAGTATGTACGCGAGGTATCTATGCGGTGTGATTATCTCATTGCTACGCTAAATCCGGATGACCCGGGATTACCGGTATATGGCGAGTATATTAATCACAGCCGTCCGCTGCCGGAATGGGAGAGGGATACGCCGCAGGAGATAAGGACGCAGCTTGCAAAAGACCCAAAGCCGGGGTGGGTACATTGGTTTTTTTCTTTTGAGCACAACCTCGGGCTTCCCAAAGAGAAAAAAGAGCAGATCATTCGAAACGTACCCAAAGGAACAAAGCTGTATAAAAACAAAATACTCGGTCTGCGCGGCCGTGCAACCGGTCTAATATTCAATCTGCAGGAGCACAATCTGATAACCGTTCAGCAGGCAAAAGATTTTAAATACCTGCTATTTACAGTGGGGGTTGACACATCGTATTCGCAGGAATCGGCGGATACGTTTTCTTTCGTGTTCTCCGGCATTACCTTGTGCCGGAGAATTGTTGTATTAGATGTGCAGACGTATAACAACAGGACACTCGCAAGCCCGCTGACGCCGAGCGATATACCGCCGTTGTTGGAACAGTTTCTGGAGGCAAACCGGAGCATATGGGGCTTTGCGCGCGATGTGTTTATCGATTCGGCCGACCAAGCCACAATCCTAGAATGCCAGAAATACGCCGCAATAAAGGGGTCTATTTATAACTTCCTTCCGGCGTGGAAAAAGACAAAGATTATCGATCGTATCAATTTACAGGCTGGCTGGATGGCGCGTGGGGATTATCTGCTAGTAAAAGAAAAATGCAAGCCGCTTGAAGATGAATTGAATCTTTACAGCTGGAAAGAAGATAAATACGAACCGGAAGATGCGAATGACCATTGCATCAATGGATCCCAGTATGCCTGGCTGCCGTTTAAAGATAAAATCGGGAGGATAGCATGAATATATCAGAAAGGATGCGCAACGTGGTGCGGAATTGGCTGCGAATTCAGCCAGCGGATGATCAAACAATTACCATACGTGAAACGATAGGGTTTGAAGCGAACTGTATGCGGAACCGCATATGGTATCGCGGCGATACCAGCGAAATAGAACAGCTGTTCAAGGCGCTTGGACAGGATACAGTATCCGCAGCTCGGTTTTGGTCGGCGGCACCGTCTACGACAGACGTGCGCAAGGCACACAGTGGCATTCCAGCAATTATGGTGGATACACTCGCTTATCTGATAAAGTCGGACTTAAACGCGGTGAAATTCGGCAATGAAAATGCTGGGGCGGAAGAATGGGAGGAAATATGCAAAGATTGTGATTTCGCTGAAATTGTCGGAGCTGCTGTTTCTGATGTCCTGGCTGTAGGCGATGGTGCATTTAAAATATCGATTGATCCTCAAACTAGCGCGTTTCCGCTGCTTGAGTTTTGGGCGGCGGATCACGTAGACTATATCCGCAAGCACGGTAGAATAACGGGCGTTGTTTTCAAAAGCGAGTATTGTACAAAAAAGAAAACGTATCAGCTTCATGAGATATATCAGCCACAAAGTATTACATATGCGCTCTATGACGGGGAAAAGGAAATTGATCTTAAGACAATCCCGGAACTTGCGGAGTATAAGCCCATTAAATACGACGGGAATTTTTCCATGGCGATCCCGTTGTGCGTATTTAAAAGTCCTAAGTATCCAGGACGCGGGCGAAGTATCTTTGATAATAAAACAGATGCATTTGATGCACACGATGAGATTATTAGTCAATGGATTGATGCAGTACGAGCGGGACGCGTAACCAAATATATCCCAGAAAATATGTGCCCACGCAACCCCAAAACGGGGGAAGTTGAGGCCCCGAATAGCTTCGGGTCGCGTTTTATGCAGGTTAAATCACCTGTAATAGAGGGGGCTATTAGTCAAATTGATACGGTTCAGCCGGACATCAAGTACGATGCTTTTTTGCAGTCATATACAACGACGCTGGATATGTGCTTACAAGGGGTTGTAAGTCCGGCAACATTGGGGATTGATATAGGAAAAATGTCCAGTGCAGACGCACAGCGCGAAAAGAAAGATGTAACCGGGTACACACGTGGCGCTATTACCGATGCGCTTGAAAAGGTGCTTCCGCGCGTGGTGTCCGCTATGCTACAAGCCTATGACGCGATGCAAAACCGTCCAGTCAGAATCTATGAGCCCGAAGTGTCCTTTGGAGAGTACGCCGCCCCCGATTTTAACAGTCGGATAGAGACCGTGAGTAAAGCCGCTACATCAAATATTATGAGCGTGGAGGCGATGGTGGACGAACTTTGGGGAGCATCGAAAGATGATGATTGGAAAGAAGCGGAGATTGCTAGACTAAAAGAACTACGCGGGATTGAAACGGTGGAAGAGCCGTCTGTAGGCGGTGATCTGATTGACGTGGAGTGACATTTCCGGGATATTTGAGACTTTGGAGCGGCGTTTAATCTCTTCTTTAAAACGTAATTTAAAAAGGCATCATGACTGGGAAAAAAGCGAGGGCTTTAACTGGTCCGCATGGCAGGCGGAAAAACTGAAGAACATTGAAACGTACCGAAAAGAAAACCGCCGCATCATGGACGAATACACCGATCAGATCGATGTGCAGACGCGCGCGCTGATGGAGGAACAGTTTGCAGAGGGATATGAGCACGAAGAGCAGGTGCTGCTTGACAGCAGCCTTCCGGCCAATCCGTCTGTGAAAAGCTTTTTCGGCGTAAATAATCGCCGTATGGACAGTCTGATCGGCGATATGCTGAATACGGAAGCCCGCGTAGAATCGGCGGCGCTCCGGATGATGGACGATACGTACAGAAGCGTCGTTGCAAAGACGGCCGCAGAGATGGCTACGGGAGCAGTAACGCTACCGCAGGCGATAGATATCGCAATGCAGGATTTTTTGCGAGCCGGTATCAACTGTATTGCATACAAAAACGGCAGGCGCGTCAATATTGCGGACTACGTGCAGATGGCTCTTCGCACAGCGGCGACGCGGTCTTATCTACAAGGAGAAGCCAAAAAACGCGCGGAACTTGGCATTGATACCGTGCTAGTCAGCCAATACGGCGCATGCTCTGAAACCTGTCTGCCATGGCAAGGGCGCGTGTATATTGATGACGTATTCAGGAGATTTGACGGGGAAACAGATGGAGAACGCGGCAAGAGTAAAAACGGGAACTGGTATCAGCTTTTGTCTGTCGCGGTACATAACGGTTTGTTTCATCCGAACTGCCGGCATACGCTCAGTACATGGATCGAGGGCGTGAGCACGCTGCCGCCTCCCATGGATGCAAAGAAGATTCGAACCGTCTCTGCACTTGAACAGAAGCAGCGCAGACTGGAACGGCGCGTGAGAGAAGCAAAACGGATAAAAGCAGGGATGTCTGATCCTCAAAATCAGAAAAGAGCGGCAAAGCTGCTTTCTGACCGCCAGCGTGAACTGCGGGAATTCATCAAACAGCATGAGGACGTTCTGCGCCGAGACTACTGGCGTGAAAAAGTGTATCCGACTGCGCCACCGTTGAATGAAGGTGAGAAGCATGATATACTGAACTTGTATAAACCGGCTTCCGATTATCTTGACGCAGACGGTGGCTTTGATCTCACCGGCGTAAAAAGCGATTTTAAAGAGACTGTGAAAACGATGCCGGAACAAAGTCGGATGTATTTTGACTATATCGGCGATGATGGAGATAATCCCACTGCTTTTGAGAAAACAGATCGTCCGGATGTGGAATTTGCGTACTCGCCGAAAAAGGATCTTATTTACTACAATCCGGCCGCACAAGAGTTTTCGAAAGTCGATCCGATGGTTACAATGGCGCACGAAGAATCACACCGGCTCGATCATTTGTTTTTCAGATCATGGGAAAGCAGTGAACTGACTGCAACCATTCATGAAGCGCAAGAGCAGGTCATGTCAGAGCCTGAACTGTTTCGAAAAAGAGCGCAGGAGGACAAGGCGGGATGCTTTTCTGATATTATCAGTGCACTGAGCGCCGGCGAGATCGATGATATCATCGGACATGACCGAGACTATTGGAGACTTCCCAGAACGCGGGAGTGCGAGGTGTTTGCCAATCTGTTTACATTGGTCAGCTTTCAAAGGGAATCGGAGCTTGCTTTTTTAAAAGATAAGTTTCCGGAGCTGATCCGCGTTTTTATGGAACTGGTTGGGTTTTAAAAAGGAGGAAAAACGATGTTTATCGGTCCGACCATAAGAAAAGAACTGCGTGAGGCAGGTGTTATGGAACTGCGCGAGCAGTATTTTGCGATGTTCGGGGAGCGTTATCCGTTTTTTAATCATTGCCAGTTTGCCTCGGTGGAGGAGTATGTGGAAGGGTTAAAGCGTTCAATCGCAGAAAAGACCGTGTATGTTCCAAAATGTCCTTTTCGGACGATTGATGAAATGATGGATGAGGAATACCAGAAGACGCATAATGGTGAACCGAGGCCGCAGAAGAAAATTCTCTTTATTGACGCACATGCGCGTAAGCTCCTGTTTCAGGACAGTGTGAGGCAAATGCACAAACAGTATTCACAGATGTTTGGAGAGCGTTTCCCAAGCTGTGACTTGCCGGAGTTTTCGTCGGCAGAGGAATATGTGGAAGCGTTAAGACACTCGGTCGAAGAAAAGAAGCGCTATGTGCGAAAATATCCGATCGACTCCGAACGGGAACCCGTTTGAGAGAGAAAGGCTCTTATTTTACAACAAAAGAAACAGCAGGCGTGTTTGGACGTTTTGTCCGGATGCGCTTTTTGTTTTGCCCAAAACGTGTTACGGCGTAAAACTGTCCACGGAAAACAGTCTACAGGACTTAAAACTGGAGGTATTGATATGATTACTATTGACACACAAAAGCGTCTGCGCTTGGGTATGCAGTATTTTGCGGATGCGGCCGATTCGCAGGATGATAACCCAGAAGGCAGCGCGCAGGAATCAAAGGAGACCAAAGATAAAGCCGCAGATGATGGCCTCCCGAAATCGCAGGAAGAACTGAACGCTATCATTGAAAAGCGCTTAAAAAGAGAGCGCAAAAAGATGGAGCGCCAGCAACAGACAGGCACCATTGAAGGGCAGCACGACGTACAGACAGCAGAGCAAAGTGCATTAGATACCTCTGCTCTGGATGCGGTAAATCGCGATCTGATGATCGCTCGGGCACAACTCGAAGCGTATAAAAGCGGGGTTATTCCCAACGCCGTGGAGGATGCGGTATATCTTGCAGTAATGCAAGCGGAAAAAGCCGGCGAGATGGACGAAGACGGGATTCGCGACGCACTGAAAGAAGTGTTAAAACGGCGCCCAGAATGGCGTGCTAAAAAAGAAGAGGACGCAAAAAGCGGGTTCAAAGTTGGTGTAGATACTTCTGAATCCAGAGAAAAAGCAAGAGGAAAAGGTCTACCAAAGGGTAAAGTTATTTTCTAAGAAAACAAAAGGATGAATGAAAATGGCAAGAACAAAAGCAATTAGTTTATTATCGGGCACGGATACTCCCGCAGATCTGGCGGAGGTTTATGGCTTGGTTATCGAGAATGTACAGAAAAGCACAC
>PPYE01208727.1_pt1 | contig 10100 bp, 6 predicted proteins | sample 1559881 | NCBI WGS metagenome assembly PPYE01 (sample SAMN08240022, study PRJNA423297) | Human gut metagenome, whole genome shotgun sequencing project.
CATTTAAGTGTTTCTCCTTTCTGAACTGTATTATATATAAACAGACGATTATACTATGAAAGTAAAACATTTAGTTGGAGCTTTTCTGTGTGTGCTGGGATGCTATGCTTGTAGTAGCCCGAAAACAGAGGTCCAGTCACCGGACGGACATATCAAGATGACATTGACGGTAGACGAAAACGGCAAACCGTTTTATAATGTGTCGGTGGATGACTCCCTCTTGATAGAAAATTCAGCCATGGGCTTTACGGCGGCTAACGGCATCATTCTGGCAGAAGGTTTTCAGGTGAAGAACACGACTTTCAGCAGTGAAGACGAAACTTGGACACAGCCGTGGGGAGAAAACAAAAAGAACCGGAATCATTATAACGAAATGGCAGTCAATCTGACAAATGAAGATCATGTACAACTGACGCTTCGTTTTCGTGTATTTGATGATGGAATCGGTTTCCGCTATGAATACACGGTGCCGACTGTAGATTCTTTATTGATTACCGACGAACTGACTACTTTCCGTTTTCATCGTGACGGAACTTCGTGGTCGATTCCCGCCAGTGCCGAAACATATGAACTACTCTATCAACAACAACCGATTTCCGAAGTGGAAACGGCCAATACACCTTTCACATTCAAGACTGCGGATGGAGTTTATGGAAGTATCCACGAAGCCGCTTTGTATGATTTTCCGGAAATGACTCTGAAGCAAATCGGCCATTATACATTGAAAGCGGAACTTGCCCCGTGGCCTGACGGCATTAAGGCGCGTAAGGGAAATCACTTCACGACCTCATGGCGCACCGTACAGATCGCACCGGAAGCTGTCGGTTTGATCAACTCTTCGCTGATTCTGAATCTGAATGATCCTTGCGTACTGGAAACTACGGACTGGATTCGCCCGCTGAAATATGTAGGAGTGTGGTGGGGGATGCATCTCGGCGTAGAAACCTGGAAGATGGACGAACGTCACGGAGCTACTACTGCCAATGCAAAGAAATACATAGATTTTGCCGCAGCCAATCATATCGAAGCTGTCCTGTTCGAAGGTTGGAACGAAGGTTGGGAAAGTTGGGGCGGTATGCAGAGCTTTGATTTCACTAAGCCATACGCGGATTTCAATATTGATGAAATCGTACGTTATGCCAAAGAGAAAGGTGTTGAAATCATGGGACATCATGAGACCGGAGGGAATATTCCTAACTATGAACGTCAGATGGATCATGCCATGCAATGGTATACCGATCATGGTATCCACATCCTAAAGACAGGGTATGCAGGTGCATTTCCGGATGGATATCTGCATCATAGCCAATACGGTGTCAATCACTATCAACGGGTAGTGGAAACTGCCGCCCGTCATCAAATGACTCTGGATGCACACGAACCGATCAAAGATACCGGTATCCGTCGTACATGGCCGAATATGATGACACGCGAGGGGGCAAGAGGCATGGAATGGAATGCGTGGAGTGAAGGCAATCCTCCTTCTCATCACGTGATGTTACCGTTCACCCGCCTGCTGTCCGGTCCGATGGATTATACGCCGGGAACTTTTGATATTCTGTTCTTGAAAACGAAGGATTCTCCGCGCCGACAGAAGTGGAACGATCAGGATAAAGGCAATAGCCGTGTGAATACGACACTGGCTAAACAACTGGCTAATTGGGTAATCCTGTATTCTCCTTTGCAGATGGCTTCGGATATGATCGAGCATTATGAAGGACATCCGGCATTCCAGTTCTTCCGTGATTTCGATCCGGATTGTGATGAATCGAAAGCACTGGCAGGAGAACCGGGAGAGTTCATAGCAGTGGTACGTAAAGCAAAAGGCAATTATTTCCTGGGAGCAGCTACCAATGAAACTCCCCGTACTTTAGAAGTAAAACTGGACTTCCTGGAACCGGGCAAGCAGTATAAAGCTGTCATCTATGCGGATGGCGAAAAGGCTGACTGGAAAACGAATCCTACCGATTATAAGATTACGGAACAGATTGTAACATCAGAAAATACGTTGAGTATACGGATGGCTCCCGGAGGCGGGCAGGCTGTTTCGTTTATAAAAAGTAATAGGTAATAAGTAATAGGTAATAAGTGAGGATGTTAAAGAAGAGAGATTGTCGGAGGATAACAAGATAAAATTAAGTTGGTTAGGTTAGACTGAAAAAACGGTGGACAGAGTTTTGATACCTGTTCACCGTTTTTGTTTTTATTGAGTATGGTTTTGAAAGGATGTGTTATCCTTTCGCTTCCTGATACATAAAGCGTTTGATTGATTTCTTCGCAGTCTTTTCAAATTCCTCGAAGTGGATTTTGACTTTGCTTATCTGAGAATAATTGGGAAGTTGCTGATTCAGTTCAACACGATTGGCTTCCATAACTTTTATGATATCGGCCTGTTGCAAGCCATGGGCAAAAGCATCGTCAAAGTCCGGATAAATCAGTGCGACCAACTTGTCGTGCTGCAAAACGATCAGTGACTCGGCAACGTAAGGCATATTATTCAGTTTGCTTTCTATCTCTTCCGGATAGATATTCTGTCCGCTGGAAGTCAGAAGCAGATTCTTGCTGCGACCGCGAACTGTCACATATCCTTCGTCGTCGATTGTCCCTAAATCACCTGTGTGAAGCCATCCGTTGGCATCAATAATTTGTGCCGTCGCTTCCGGATTTTTATAATATCCCAGCATCATATTCATTCCCCTGCATACGATTTCTCCGGCATGTGTTTTAGGGTCGGGCGAGTCGATGCGGACTTCCATTCGGGTGGTTGCCTTGCCGCAGGAAGCCAGTTTCAGTGTTTCCCAACGGCTGGAGCAAATAATCGGGCCACATTCGGTCATACCGTAAGCGATGGTGTAGGGAAAGCCTATCTTTTTGAGGAACGCTTCTACTTCGGCATTGAAAGGAGCACCGCCGATAATGATTTCATCGAAGTTCCCACCGAAGATTTCCATAGCAGCCTGCCGCGCCAACGATTTGATTTTATCGTTTACAATGGGCACTTTAAGCAATAGTTTACCGATTTTGCTGTCCACTCTCGGAAGAATATCTTTTTTGATAATTTTCTCTACGATCAAAGGTACACAGGAGATCACTCTTGGCTTTATTTCTGCAAAAGACTGCGCAATAATCTTCGGAGACGGCATACGTGTCAGGAAGTAAATGTGCGCTCCGGCAGAGAAACCATATAAGAAATCGTATACCATGCCGAATACATGACCCATCGGAAGCATGGAAACGATGTGATCGCCCGCTTTCACAGGAAGCATCTCGAAACAGTATGCTACGTTCGACCAAATACTGCGGTAGGGGAGCATGACTCCTTTGGAATATCCGGTAGTGCCGGAGGTATAATTGATGATAGCCAGTTCTTCCGGACGGTCCTTCCGGTAACAGATATGTTCGGGGCGGAAATTCTTCGGATAACGCTGACCGTAAATAGCGTTCCGGTGTTCGAAGGCGTAAGTCAGTTTCTCGTTGCGCGATACCAATGCAGTGAAATCGGTGAGTGAAGCGATACCTTCCAGTAGTGGCATTGCGTCTTCATTCAGATTTTCCCATGCCTGATCGCCGACAAAAAGTAATTTGGCTTCGGAGTGATTGACGATATTATGAATATTATCCGCTTTGAACTCATGCAGAATAGGAACGATGACGGCTCCGTAAGTGATAGTGGCTAAGAAGGTGACTCCCCAATGGGCACTGTTCCGGCCGCAGACTGCTATTTTATCTCCTGGCTGGATACCGGCACTTTCCAATACAATGTGAAACTTGGCTATCTTGCGCGCTACATCCTTATATTGAAGCGTGATTCCTTTGTAGTCTGTCAATGCATCTTTATCCCAGTTTTTAATGATGCTCTGTTCAATATAATCAATGAACTGATGTTCTTGTTCCATTCGATTTTTGCACATTTGATTTAAAATTGCGCAAAAATAACATTTCATTAACGGAAACCGAAGTTTACAATTAAGTTTTACGGTTAATTAACGGGGGAGGAAAAGCTGACTAAAAAGTCGGTAGTACCTTAAATGGGGCTGACTAAAAAGTCGGTAGTATCTTAACTCTCCTCCTTCGGGAAGGAGGAGTCCCCGTAGGGGGAGGTGGTAGGTGAACACATAACTCTGTTGTTTACAATAGAATAGGAATAAACCTTATTTTACCTACCACCCCGGCTTTCAGCCACCTCTCCTTTCCGAAAGGAGGGGAATTGGAGATACTATTGACTTTTTAGTCAGTCCCTATAAACATCAGGATTCGCTGTTGGCTTCCTCGTCCTCTTTGGGCTTTTCGGAGATGAGCAGCAATTTATCGTTCACATGCAGTTTCAGCGTTCCGTTCGGTATCAGGAACTCATCCCCACGTTTCACAATCATTACCAGCGTGCCTTTGGGGAGATTCATATCTTTCAGCGTATCTGCCTCTTCCAGCATTTCCTGTGTGATAGTCATATCTTTGAGGTCTGTATCAATCTCTTCCGGAAGTTCCACTCCGAAATCATTCCCCGTCTTTTCCAGCGGTTTGGACAGATGTAACAGGCGGGCAACGAAAGAAACCGTTGTTCCCTGCACTACCAGTGAAACGATTGTGATGAAGAATACGACATTAAAGATAATATTCGATCCTTCGACTCCTGCAACCACCGGATAAGTGGCGAAGATAATGGGAACTGCTCCACGCAATCCTACCCAGGAGACGAACAGCCGCGATTTCATTGTAATCTTCCGGAACGGAAGCAAACAGAGGAATACACTCAACGGGCGACCGATCACAATCATGAAGACACCGATCAATAGTGCTACTGCTGCAACTTCCAGCATTTCATGAGGATTAACGAGAAGTCCGAGGCAGAGGAACATGATGATCTGGAACAACCAGGTAAGTCCGTCCATGAACGTATAAATGTCTTTGCGGTGCATGATCTTGTTGTTTCCTACCATAATACCTGCGATATATACGGCAAGGTAACCATTTCCTTTCAGTAAATCAGTGATAGAGAAGGTGAAGAAAACAAACGCCAGCAACAAGATAGGATACAACGCCTGATTGTCGATGTTGAGCTTGTTCAGCATACGGATAGCCAGTTTTCCGAGCACGTATCCGGCAGCCGCGCCGACTATAAACTGAATGATGAAAGAAGCGGCGATAGCCCCGACTCCCATACCTGCCGATTGGATAAACTGTATCAGGACAATGGTGAGCATGTATGCCATCGGGTCGTTACTTCCACTTTCCAGCTCCAGCATGGGGCGGAGGTTGTGTTTCAGATTCATCTTCTGCGAACGCAGGATGGCGAACACCGAAGCCGAGTCCGTAGAGGACATGGTAGATGCCAGTAGCAATGACGTGGTGATAGGCAGATAGATATTCGTCCAGCTCATTCCGGACAGCCACCAGATAAATAATCCGGTGAAAAGAGCGGTTAGTAGAACTCCGACGGTAGAAAGCACGATACCTGGACCTAAAATGGGTTTGATTTCTCTGAATTTCGTATCCATACCTCCCGAAAACAGGATGATGCTTAAAGCAACCATACCGATGAATTGCGCATCTTTTGCGTCATGAAACTGGAGTCCGAGTCCGTCACTTCCGAACAACATTCCTACTACGAGGAACAGTAATAAGGTGGGCACTCCGAAGCGATATCCTGTTTTTCCGACAACGATGCTTACGAAAAGTAAGATAGAACCAATTAGTAGGGTGTTTTCTGCTGTAAATATCATAGGCAATATATTATTAAGTTATTAAATGTGTCGTAATAGGTCTCACCGTGCGAAGTTACACATTATTTAAAACAAATAAAGAGTCTTTTTGGATGTATTTTTGTGAAAAAAGGTAGTTAAATTGTCTAAAAAGATTAATTTTGCACTCAATTAATCTACATCATACTTATGGATTCAAACAATCTTACTCCTTTACGGAAAGGAGTGGTAGGAGTACAATTCTTGTTTGTAGCTTTCGGAGCTACGGTGCTCGTGCCGCTTTTAGTGGGGCTTGACCCTTCCACCGCCTTGTTCACAGCCGGCATTGGTACACTCATTTTTCATGCGGTTACCCGAGGGAAAGTGCCTATCTTTTTAGGAAGTAGTTTTGCGTTTATTGCCCCGATAATAAAAGCGACAGAACTTTACGGATTAGCGGGCACTCTGTCCGGAATGGTGGGCGTCGCATTGGTTTATTTTGTAATGAGCGCGTTGGTCAAATGGCAAGGGGTGAGGGTGATTGAACGTCTGTTTCCTCCGGTGGTTATTGGCCCGGTTATTATTCTGATCGGTTTGTCACTCGCGGGGACAGGAGTAAATATGGCGAAGGAGAACTGGGTGCTGGCCTTGTTGTCGCTGGTTACGGCAGTCGTTGTCTCGATGAAAGCGAAAGGACTTTTGAAGTTGATTCCTATCTTTTGCGGTATCATTGTCGGTTATCTGGCGGCATGGCTTTTCTATGATCTGGATTTGTCCGGTGTGAGGGATGCGGCATGGATCGGGCTGCCGCAGTTCGTGTTTCCCAAGTTCTCATGGGAGCCGATACTGTTTATGATTCCGGTAGCTATTGCTCCGGTGATAGAGCATATCGGAGATGTATACGTAGTCAATACAGTTACAGGAAAAGACTTCGTGAAAGATCCCGGTCTGCATCGTACGTTGTTGGGCGATGGGCTGGCTTGCTGCTTTGCCGGATTGGTCGGCGGTCCTCCGGTGACGACTTATTCGGAGGTGACGGGTGCGATGTCATTAACGAAAATCACCAATCCGCAAGTCATCCGGATTGCTGCCATATCCGCTATCTTATTCTCCGTTGTCGGTAAAATCAGTGCGTTGCTGAAATCCATTCCAAGTGCGGTATTGGGGGGAATTATGCTTTTGCTGTTCGGAACCATCGCTTGTGCCGGAATAGGTAATCTGGTAAATAACTGTATTGATCTGAGCCGTACAAGAAACATCATCATTGTCTCTCTGACATTGACTGTCGGCATTGGCGGAGCTGTTCTCACGTGGGGAGACTTTTCATTATCCGGCATCGGACTGGCCGCTTTGGTCGGAGTACTTCTCAATTTGATATTACCGAAGGACGATTGACTCTGTTCTTGAAATAGTCAGGACTGTGTCAAGGTTAATAGTAACTAAACTAGGACCGACTTTTAATCAGCCCCAGTTTAGTTACTATTGACACTCCTCCTTTTTATATTTAATAGTTAAGGCTTAGCATGTATATACGTCTTGTGTTTATGACAAGAACTTCATAATATCTTCGTCTGCGGTACTGATGCCACCGATTCCGAATTGTTCGATCAATACGTTTTTTACGTTTGGTGAAAGGAAGGCCGGAAGAGTAGGTCCCAGATGAATATTCTTCACTCCCAGTGCCAGCAATGCCAGCAATACGATCACCGCTTTCTGTTCGTACCATGCGATGTTATATACGATAGGAAGTTTGTTGACGTCGTCCAATCCGAATACTTCTTTCAGTTTCAGTGCGATGACAGCCAGTGAGTAACTGTCGTTACATTGCCCTGCATCCAATACGCGGGGAATGCCGTTAATGTCCCCTAAAGCCAGTTTGTTGTATCTGTATTTAGCGCAACCGGCAGTCAGTATGACTGTATCTTTCGGAAGTTTCTCGGCAAATTCGGTATAATATTCACGACTTTTCATACGTCCGTCACATCCTGCCATAACGAAGAACTTACGGATCGCTCCGCTTTTCACGGCTTCTACTACCTTATCCGCCAAAGCCACTACCTGTGCATGGGCAAAACCTCCGATCAACGTTCCGCTTTCGATGGCCGTCGGCGGTTGACATTGCTTGGCATGTGCAATCAGTGCGGAGAAATCTTTCGGTTTTCCGTCTTTGCGTTCGGGGATGTAGTGTGCTCCCTCCAGTCCGCAGGCTCCGGTGATGTAGATACGGTCTTTGTAAGAAGCGTTGGCACGCGGAGGAACGATGCAGTTGCTGGTAAATAGGATCGGTCCGTTGAAACTTTCAAACTCTTCTTTCTGTTTCCACCAGGCATTTCCATAGTTTCCTGCCAGATGCTTGTATTTTTTCAGTTGGGGGTAATAATGTGCGGGGAGCATTTCACTGTGAGTGTAAATGTCTATACCTGTTCCTTCGGTCTGTTCCAGCAATTCTTCGAGGTCTTTCAGATCATGACCGCTGATAAGGATACCGGGATTATTGCGGACACCTAGATTCACTTCCGATATTTCCGGATTTCCGTAGCTGTTTGTATTGGCGGCATCCAGTTGTGCCATGGCGGAAACTCCGTGCTTGCCTGTTGCCAAAGTAAGCTGAACCAATTCTTCCATCGTAATATCATTGCGGGTGAGCTCGGCCAGTGCACTTTGCATAAAGGCGAAGATTTCCGGCGACTGGTATCCAAGGTTATGCGCATGCTCAACGTAAGCCGCCATACCTTTCAGTCCGTAGTGTACCAGTTCTTTCAGCGAACGGATATCTTCGTCGGGTGTACGAAGTACTCCTACTGTCCTGGCTTTCTCTTCAAACTCATCTTCATTCCCATCCCAAAGACATTCGTCGGGAGCATTTGCAATGGTTACTTTGCTGGCGAGTTCGTTTTTCAGTTGTAATCCTTCTTTTATTTTTCTGATGATGGCCGCTTTGTCAAAATTGGCGTTAGTGATGGTGACGAACAGGGCATTGTAGATAAATTTGTGTGCTTCTTCAGAAGGATGTCCTTCCCGGCGCAGATGTTCGTTGTACACGGCGATTCCTCGTACTACAAAGAGCAGCAGGTCTTGCAGGTTAGCCACTTCGGATGTTTTTCCGCATACTCCTTTTAAGGTACAGCCTGTACCCATTGCGGTCTCTTGACATTGATAACAGAACATACTCATAACTTTTACGTTTTAATTAGTCTTATTTGATTATGAACGCAAAAGTAGGGGGAAAGTTTGAGGTAAGTTTGTAACCAATGTTACATTGGGCGAAAAAAAAATGGATGCTATGAGCTAAATTAAATTAGCTATAATCATATTCCGATTAGCTATAATGAAAAAAAGATTAGCTATAATGAAACCGGAGTGAACTCTTGGTCATTGAATCAGCCGGATCAGCCATTCTTTCTGTAAGATAGTAATCTGTTTCCGGTCGGCTATGATCATACCGTCTTCCTGCATGTGCGACAGTTCACGTGCCAGAGAAGGACGGGAGACACCGAAGTAATCGCTCAGTTCCTGTTGCGAGCGGTCGAGGGTGATCTGTAGCTGTTGCTGCTGTTTGTATAACCGTAGCAGATAAGATGCTATCTTTTGCCGGATAGTCTTGAAGGACATAAAGAAAAGCTTATCCGATAGGGTACGGGCATAATTGGCGGATAGATTCATATAATTCTCCAAAAACTGCTCGTTCCTACGAAAAAGCTCCAGTACGCTGGCTTTGGGGATTTCGATTACTTCCGTCGGTTCGTTGGCGGTTACTTCTACCGGAAAGCGATTCTCTTCTCCGAAAAGGAAAAGAGGGGCAAGGGCCCTTGGTGCGGCAATGTCTTCTACTTTGATGAGTCTTCCGGAATAGTCAATCATTTCGCCACGGACACTTCCTTTGGTCAGTATCACGAGACGGTTGCACACATCTCCCTGTCGTGCCAGTATTTCTCCTTTTCTATAAGAACGGGTGTGGAAACTGATCTCTTCCAGATTGGCGGATAACTTCTCCGGAGTAATCCCCCGGAATAATGGGTTATTGGTGAGTGCAGGTGTCATAGGCTGGTCTGTTATTTGAATTTTAATATGAATTTCGTTTCCTTGTTGTCCGGTAACAGCGTGAGGCTTCCACCTGAAAGCCGCATGATCTGACGCGAAATACTTAGTCCGATTCCGCTGCCTCCTTCTTTGGTAGTGAAGAAAGGGATAAAAATGTGCTCCACTATTTCCGGTGGAATGACGGGACCGTTATTCTTAATCTCAATCAGCACTTCTTCCGTTTCGTTGCAATAAACCTGAATGTCGATTTGTCCGTCCGGCTGATCACCGATTGCCTGAATCGCATTTTTCAGAAGATTAATGACTACTTGCGAAATCAGATTTTCATCTGCATGCAGGATCAGGTCGGCAGGATCGATCTTTGTATGGAACGTGATGTGG
>PPYE01321375.1_pt1 | contig 10098 bp, 9 predicted proteins | sample 1559881 | NCBI WGS metagenome assembly PPYE01 (sample SAMN08240022, study PRJNA423297) | Human gut metagenome, whole genome shotgun sequencing project.
CCATGGCGGCCTGTACACGGTAATCGTCAAAAAGCTCCGGTGTGTTTTGAAGCGCTTCTGAAATGACGGCATATCTCCCGCCTCCTGTGCCTGTGAGGGCCTCCAGAAGAGGTTTTACTGCACGGAAGGGCTGGCAGGGGGAGAATGGCCGCACGGCCAGCTCCAAAGGAACGAGCGTGCCGGGAACGCCGCACCCGGCCTGCGTGCAGAGAATGGCTTCGGAGAGCGCCAGCGTATCGAGCAGGGTCCCCACCCGGTCTTTGCAGTCCGGGGCGATGGTCTGGGCGGCCATCAGATAAAGCTTTTTAATTACCGGAGATGCGTCGGCCAGAGGGGCGATGCTGTCTACGGCTCTTTTCAATCGAAAGTCTTCTCCGGCAAGCCGGACGCCTGCCGCCGCCGCGGCTTCCAGCCGTTCCTGAAGATCATATAATGCCTGAAGTTCCATAATTGTTCCTCCCCATATTAATAAAGCAGACGTACGACAGCCTGATCTGTGATGACCGCATACGGGTGCAGACAAATGGCATGAAGTTCTGTGCTGTACCATAAGACACCGAAAAGTACCTGATTTTCTAAAAACCCGGGATCGGGAAGCTGGGTAAGTCTGAACACACCTGGCTGGTCGCCGGGGCGGTCCGCCAGCCGGATGGTAGTATTGTCGTGGTCCATTAGTCCCAAGGTGGTCTCATCAGTAAGTTCTTCGGCACCATGACCAATCAGAGCATAAGAAAGCAGACAGCCGTACCGTCCGGAGGAGAGTGTATTTTTCAGTTCATTTTTGGCAGCCTTAACCGCTTCTTTGACGGATGCACAGGCATGGGCCCGGACTTCACTCATAACGGCACTGGTGACCGGTTCGAATTCCTGACGGTCCCAGCGAATCCGGCGGTTTCCCGTACCCGGATAGTAGGAGAGGCAGGGAACCCGCACCATGTCGGATACTGAGTCTTCTTCCTTTACATATTTTAATGCCTTCAGCGGGCGGTAATGACAGGTGACGGAGAGCTCTCCGCTGTCTAAGTCGATCCACCAGCCCTGGTCTACCAGTTCTTTTCGGGCCATGTCGCAGGATTCCTGGAAGGAAAGCTGCAGGAGACGAGCGTTCTCCTTCTTTAAGCCCAGTTCATTTAAACGGTCAAGTGTCCAGATTCCGCCAAGTTCCTCGTAAAGGACGCTGTTCTCGTCTTCCACATTTCCCTGTTCCAGCTTCTCGGTCAGCCATGCTCTGGATTTTCGGATCAATGCGCGCAGCCGTACCAGCGTTCCGGCGGATTCAGCGATACCTCTTTCCCGAATGCCGTTTTCCACGCCTGCCTTTTCCAGATCCTGCATTTGCAGAATGAGCGTGCGGATCAGGCGCTCCGGGCCGGGCAGATAGTAGTCACCCAGCTGCTTTGCCAGATCCTGATACGTTTTTAAGGAACTGCCTTTTAATGTGGCAAGTCCGGCGTCCAGAAGTTCATTTACCATGGATTCCGCCATGGCGAGGCCGTCCAGCTGTTTTTTCAGTTTCTTTGTGCGGGCTGCAAGACTCGCTGGTTTTGAAGCTTTCGTGGACTTCTTTGCCTCACCGTCCGTGCGGCCTTTCTCTTCTTTTTTCTCCTCGCGGGCCTCTTTCCTGGCGCGTTTGTCGAGGATGGTCTGCGGAATCTCACAAGTTTCCCACGGCTCATCTTCCAAAAGCTTAAGCATCAGAGCCAGGCCATGTTTACAGGGAAACTGACGGCTGGGACAGCTGCAGCGGCAGACAGGCGCTGCTTCATCTATGAAATCGACGGATACGCTGTAAACGGAACTTCCGCTTCCCCTGCAGTCTCCCATGTAAAAGGTGTCGTCGGCGGAGCGGGCCAGGTGTGTAAATCCGCCGCTCTTTACAATCTTCTTTGCATTGGCCACAGCACTCGCGTTCGGCGCCATGGCTGCGATCTGTTGTTCGGTCAGATGCTTCATGATGCGGTCCTCCTGATTGGTAGATTCTTTCATTCCCGCGTGGGAATTTGACTGATAATATTTTCACGAATCAGATTGCTATGATAAGAGTATAGCACATATATGGCGGTTTTTTAACAAAAAATTCCCCGGAAGCGTTCATGCAGCTTCCAGAGAATTTAGTGTAATTTTAAGATTTACGATTTATTTGTTTTTAAAAGAGACTTGTACTGAATAAAAAGTTCCTCCAGGTTATCAGCCATTGTACTTCCGGAGGCATGATAAACCTTCGAACCATCCATAAAAAATAATGCAGGAACTTCATTTACGCCTTACTCCAGGCTAAATTTACTGTTGTATGGTGAGTTTTACCGGAATTAAAGGTTTGGCTCGTCTCTGCACTAATCTCTAAAAATTATTATTAAAGACTCAACAACTATTGCAATCAAAATAATTAAAACATATGTTCCGAATTGAGACTTTACTATATTAAACCAGGAAGCATGGGTCTTAATTCTTTCTCCAATAATCATTGCAGCAAATATGAATATAAATCCCAAATTGTTTATTATGATTTTTTTGTTCATATAACCTAGTCCTTATAGTCCTTTGCATATGCAGTGGTGGTAACGCTGTCAATCGCTGTCGCATAATTACTATCCGTATAAAAAGTACGTATTGTACGTTCAACTGCGCGTTGCTGTACTGCCGCCGTTGGTATCTCCGTCCATCTAAATGCAACATCTTCTATTACATAAGTCCATTTAATACTGTTCTGGAAAATATAATTGGCTACAACAGTTATTGCAGAAACAACAACTTTTACAGCATGATCGATCCCTGTAGCAACGCTTACAATTGCCTTAATTGTAGCACTAACCGCAGTAGCCTCAGAAGTAAAATATCCGATATTAATGCTTTGAGGCACCCATAATAAGACTGCAGCAATGCCAATAATGAAAATGCAGACTAGAGCGGGAATGCCAATCGTTACATATCGGCTGGCAGTTAAGGATAGACCCCATATAAAAAGCATGCTTAATGTACAACCGATATTATTTTTGGCATGCCTTCCACCTGCCTGCAAACGAAACATACAGAATGTAAACAGGATAATAAAAGACTCCTTACCTTCTCCAATCAAAAAACCAATCGCCAAGATTAATAATAGCTTTGATACATTTTCCAGAAAGAGTGTCATGCCATATTCTATTATGACGTTTTCTTCTGGTGGTTTTTGATTGATATGATTCAGCCTTTGACAAATTGCTGATGATAATTCGGAAATATTCATTGGTATCACCTCTTAAGTAACAGTATAGAAAAAATTTAGTTAAAAAAAAGTTTTTGCAGTAAACGTTGCAAAATTCTGCATGAACGTAAATTGGATCTAAAAACAGTAAAAATTAATAAAATATCAGATAACTTACCATCTTTACTTTTTCATGGCGAGGGAATAAAATAAAAAAAGGGGAGGTGGCATATTATGTTGGTATATTCATTTTATTTGATTTGCGGAAGCCTGTGCTGCTATATTGCCTGCATGTTTTTATTACCAAATAAATTGCTTTTTGGGCAAAAAATCATGATATTTGCATATATTTTGCTGGTCTCATGTTTTTTAGAACAATATATTGGACAGATGATATCTCTTGTAAGCATAACGGGTATTATGCTGTTACTTACCGTTTTTACCCACGGTGATCTTTTGTGCCTCATCTGTTCGCTTACCGGATATTTATATGTGGTAGCCTTCAACTATTTGTTCCAATGGGCGTTTAATTCGGTTTTTCATGTGAGTACAGAAAATTGGTTTTCTCATGAGAAACTGGCGATTGGATTTTCGGTTTTTTACTGTATCTTCTGTGGTGTAACAACAAAGCTATTGGGAAATTTTCTGCATTTAAGGCTGAAAGAAAATGAATTGCTTCACGAACGCAGATTGATGTCAGGATTGTTTGCCTATCTGGTCGTGCTTACATCACTTTTTATTTTGAATATCTCATACGGTGGGGCTCTGGGATATAGCTATGGTGTCATTGCTTTAAGCGGAATTATATTTCTTTCGCTGTTTTTGCTCACAGTTTTTTTGCTGCTCGAAATTTATGAAAAAGCATTGCAAATTCAGCAAAAGAAAAGTCAATTGGCTCAATTTGAAAATTTACAGCTTTACACTAAAAAAATAGAAGAATCTTATGGAGCCATGCGCAGGTTTAAACACGATTACTTAAATATCCTCACAACGTTAGAGCTGTTCATAAAAGAGGGCGATCTGCCGGGTCTGAAGGAATATTATTTTAACAAAATTTTGTCTGCCAGGCACGGACTTGCAGCATCAGATACAAAACTGGAGTCGTTAAGCAGGATTGAGAATACGGAGCTGAAGAGCCTGGTTTCATCAAAATTAATTTATAGTATGGAACTTGGAATCCATACAGATATTGAAGTGAAAGAACCTGTCGGGGAGTTTTTTATAGATTCCCTGGACCTGGCAAGAGTATTGGGGATTTTTTTAGATAATGCGATTGAAGCCGCACTGGAAACGGATGAAAAAGGTCTTAGATTTTGTATGGTATATACAGACGATGTACTGAAGGTTATCATACAAAATACTTCAAAGCCGCTTACTGTGAGTATTTACGATCTTAATCAGCAAGGGATTTCAGGAAAAGGGGAAAATCGTGGAATAGGGTTGTTTAATGCCGAAAAGCTTTTGACCGGATATTCGAATGTTGTATGGGATACTGTTTATGAAAAACCATGGTTTTCGCAGAGACTGATGATAACACGCTGTAATTAAGGAGAGAGGTTATGATAAATATTTATCTGTGTGAGGATGACCAGGTTCAGTTAGATTGCTGGAAGAATAGGATTGAAAAGTATCTCATGATACACAATATGGATATGGAACTGTTTTGTTGGACGAAAGATCCCTTAGTCTTGCTTGCATTCCTGGAAAAATCAGAGTGTGTGGGACTTTATTTTATTGACATTGATTTGAATGCAGACATGAATGGTCTGGAACTTGCAGTAAAAATACGACAGCATGATCCACGGGGATATATTGTGTTTATTACAACTCATGATGAGATGGCGCCGTTGACATTTAAACTTAAGGTAGAGGCTATGGATTTTATCTTGAAGGATGAACCAGACCAATTTGAGAAGAAAATCTGTTCCTGTCTGGAAGCTGCTCATGCCAATTATTACAGGCATTTACAGGCAGGAAACAGAGCGCTGGTCATAAAAGACGGTCCGGATTCTATCCTTATGAATCAAGATGATATTCTGTTTATTACCTGTGGTCATAATTCCCATACGATTGTCATATACACCTGGAATGGAGTAAGGCGGCTGTCAGGAACTTTAAAAGAAATAAAAACTCGTCTGAACCGTTATTTTTGCTATTGCAGCCGATCCGCAATTATTAATATTAAAAATATGGAGATTTATTTACCGGGGGAAAGAAAAGTGCAAATGAAAAACGGTGCGTTTTGTGACGTGTCATTTCGTATGGCTGGAGAGATTCAGCGCCGTATAAAAGAACTGGGGTAATATTCTTGAGACAGTCCGCCCGCACACGTTCCAAATCCCTGTCCGATATATATCACCGCAGTCTTTTTATCAAATAATTCTGCCAACGCTCCTGTGAACGGCTGAAACAGAATGGTAAGGCTGGAATTAACGCCATAAATGACAGCCGCAGAGAATAATTTTCAAGTTTCTCTATCAATTCCCTTCCTCTTCCCCAAACACATACTTCCGAATAGCCCATGCCACGCCGTCTTCGGCGTTGGATTTCGTTACATATTTGGCCCTTTTACGGATACAGTCCATGGAATTGTCCATAGCCACGGTCCAGCCGAATTCCGGAGTAAACATGGAGATGTCATTGTCGCTGTCGCCGAGAACCATGACGTCATTCAGGGAGATTCCCTTTGCCGCAGCGTAGGTCTTCAATGCGTTGCCCTTCTGTGCGGCAGTGTTTGTCAGTTCGATATTATTGGGAAATGAGGAGGCGGCCGCTAAATCCGGGTAGTTGGTAAATGCCTCTTTCATGCGGATTACCAGATCGCAGTCTAAGTCGTTCCCACAGATTTTGTAGATATCCGCATCTGCGGGAATTTCACCCAAGTCCCGGACGAAGGTCATGGTGTCCATGCGCTCTTTGGCGGCAGCCCGGATTTCGTCGGGAATTTCTCCCGAAAATGGGGCACGGCCATTTAAAAAGTCGTAAAGCTCCAGGATTTTTCTCTCCGGATCGGCAGTGGAGTAGCGGCCATGAGAGGTCAGAACATCCATAGCAGCCCCGAACTCTCCGAAAACGTGGCTGATATCCTTTAAATTCTGTTTGTTCAGTGGAAGATTCGCCATTTGTGTTCCGGCCTGGTCATAAATGACGGCCCCGCTCAAACAGATATAGCCACAGGTAATGCCGCAGCTGTCCATCATTCCTTTTGCGTCGTGGTGGTCACGGCCGCTGCAGATTAAAAATTCCACGCCATAGTCGGACAGACGGTGAATCGCGTCGATGTTGGCCTGAGAAATATTAGTATATGGGTCAAGAAGGGTGCCATCCATATCGGAGGCAATCAGTCGAATGCTCATTGGTCCATGCTCCTTTATTGGTAAATGGTGATAAATAAGATTCCTTTCCATAGCTTATACTAAAAAGAGATATTCGTCAATGAAGAAACTGGTTCTGGACGCAGCCATAGAAAAAACAGATTACAATTCAGAGACCGGCAGGGCCGTGAACGGCAGTAAAAAATAGTGCTTGACCGTGACCTGACGTCACCCTGTATACTCCAGTTAGCAGAGTAAATGGTTAGCCACATAAAGGGTTAGCTGAGTATAAGCCTGGCTATGTAAAAATCAGGAGGAAAAGGAATGGGCGGTTTTAAGTTTGAGCAGTGCGGGAACATAGAAGGGCTTTATCTCGTGGAGCCTCAGGTGTTCTCGGATGAGAGAGGATATAACCTTGAGGCATACCATGCAGGCAGCTTCCGGGATGCGGGGCTGGACATGGTATTTGTGCAGGACAATTTATCCATGTCTGCGAAGGGGACGCTCAGAGGGATGCATTTTCAAAAAAACTATCAACAGGGAAAGCTGGTCTGTGTCGTGAGCGGAGAGGTGTTTGACGCAGTGGTCGATATCAGAGACGGATCCAGGACGTATGGCCAGTGGTTTGGCACCGTACTTTCCGCAGAAACGAAGAACATGCTGTATGTACCGGAAGGCTTTGCACATGGCTTTCTGGTGCTTTCAGATACTGCTGTTTTTATGGTTTCATAGGAAAGTGCATCCAATGAAACCATAACCCTCCGGGGGATGTGCACTTCGCGCTAAGGAAATAGGGCCGCTGAAGCGACCGCACTCCGGCACAAGAATCCGGCTTGCCGGATTCTTTATGTTAAGCTGTCCGATTATTACCATCCGGAGGATGAGAGCGGTATTCCGTGGAATGATGAAACCATTGGAATCCGGTGGCCCATTCCGAAGGACATGACGATTCTAACCTCGGAACGGGACAGCCGCCATCCGGCTTTTGGTGAAGAAAGCGCTTTGAAGCCGAAAAAGAACCGGAATACAATGGAGGCGACGGTCCATGCAAATGTAATGGATGAGACGAGTCGTGGCAGGATTTAGAAATTCTTTCAAAATAATGAATAGGGTAGATTGTTTGAGGATGTTTATGGTATACTAGGAACACTTAGTGAGGCAGAAAAACACGCATAGAAAGAGTAAAATATAATGAAGCCACATACATTTGCAGTCTGCGCATACCGCGATTCTCCATATTTAGAGGCGTGTATCCGTTCCCTGAAGGGGCAGAGCGTGCCGACGGATATTATTCTCTGTACTTCCACACCCAGCCCCTATATTATGGATATGGCGGACAAGTACGGCATTCCCGTTCATGTGCGCGAAGGAAAGAGCAGGATTATGGATGACTGGAATTTTGCGTACCACATGGCAGATTCCCGTTTCGTGACCATTGCACATCAGGACGATATGTATCAGAAGGATTATGTAAAGCTGCTTCTGGAGTCCTGGAAGCGGTATCCCGATATGACGCTGTTTACCGGCGGGTATACGGTGGTGAAGAAGGATACGCTTGTAAAGTTTGAAAAAGTAGAGTTCATCAAGCGTTTTCTGCGGCTGCCGCTGCGGCTCCGTCCGCTCAGCCATCTGCGGGCTGTCAAGAGGAGCGTGCTGCTGTTTGGAAACTCCATCTGCTGTCCGGCATGTACGTACAACAAGGAACTTCTGGAAGAACCGCTCTTTGATTCGCCGTACCAGTTCGCATTGGACTGGGACACGCTGTGGAAGCTGGCGGAGCGAGGCGGCCGCTTTATCTGCATAGAACGGCCGTTAATGTATTACAGGGTCCACGAGGAGGCCACAACGAAGGCCTGTATTAAGGACAACAGCCGGGCGCGGGAGGAAGCGGAGATGTTTGCAAAGATGTGGCCTAAGCCGGTTGTGAAGCTTCTCATGCATTATTACCGCAGAGCATATGAGGAATATGAGTAACAGTTCAGACGGCGTAAAATCAGTGCAAAGGCGGGCGTTAAGCTTGCTTATAAGACCGTGTTGGCACTGATTTTTACATCGGATGAATATCCGATGCTTCTTGACTGGCTTTTCCGGTCAAGAAGATGAGCCGTCTGAACTGTTACGATATGAGCAACAGCAATGAATAACTAAGTGGAGATGACATGTATCGCACGGAAGCGGCCCAAAGACGTCCGCTAAGTGCTCATAACAAGGAGGATATACAGATGAAAGTAGTACTGCTGGCCGGTGGATTAGGAACCAGAATCAGCGAAGAAAGCCATTTAAAGCCGAAGCCCATGATCGAGATCGGGGGCAGGCCGATTTTATGGCATATTATGAAATACTATTCCGAATTTGGTTTTCATGATTTTGTGATCTGCCTTGGATATAAACAGTATGTGGTGAAGGAGTTTTTTGCGGACTACTTCCTTCACACATCGGATGTGACCTTCGATCTTGCCAATAATAAGATGGAGGTTCATAATAACTATTCTGAACCATGGAAGGTAACTCTGGTAGACACGGGCTTAAACACGATGACAGGCGGAAGAATTAAGCGGATTCAGCCGTATATCGGCGATGAGCCATTTATGATGACGTACGGCGACGGCGTATGCACCGTGGATTTGAATGCCCTCGTGAAGTTCCATAAGGAGCATGGAAAGACGGCCACCATGACGACGGTGAACATCGCACAGATGAAGGGAGTTCTGGACATCAGCGACGACAACGCGGTCCGTTCCTTCCGCGAGAAGGATGAGAAGGACGCCAGCCTCATCAACGGCGGTTTCATGGTCCTGAATCCGGACATATTCTCCTATCTGGAGGATGACACCACCGTATTTGAGAAAGAACCGCTGCAGCGTCTGGCCGCAGAGGGACAGCTGATGAGTTTCCATCACACCGGGTTCTGGCAGTGCATGGATACGCAGCGTGAGATGCAGAAACTGGAGGCCTTATGGCAGACAGGCGCGGCACCCTGGAAGATATGGGAAAACTGATACAGGAGAATGGAATTCATATGACAGAATGGACAAAGGAAATGTGGCAGGAATTCTGCACATTTTATAAAGGAAAAAAAGTACTGGTCACAGGACACACTGGTTTTAAGGGCTCCTGGCTCGTCCGGATGCTTGAGGAAGCAGGGGCAGCGGTGACGGGATACTCTTTGGAGCCGCCGACAGACCCCAGCCTCTTTTACGTTGCAGGGCTTCATAACACCATGGATTCGGTGATCGGGGATATCCGGGATCTGCCCCACCTGATGGAGGTGTTTGAGAGAACACAGCCGGAGCTGGTGTTTCATCTGGCGGCACAGCCCATCGTACGGGATTCCTATAAAGATCCCGTATATACGTACGAGACGAATGTGATGGGCACGGTTCACGTGCTGGAGTGCATCCGGAAGAATTCGTGTGTGAAGTCATTTTTAAATGTGACTACGGACAAGGTATATGAAAACAGGGAATGGGAATACGGCTACCGGGAATGCGATCCCTTAGATGGATTTGACCCCTACTCCAACAGCAAATCCTGTTCCGAGCTGGTGACACACAGCTATGCGAAGTCATTTTTTTCGGACGGCTATACGGCGGTGTCCAC
>PPYE01777313.1_pt1 | contig 10098 bp, 6 predicted proteins | sample 1559881 | NCBI WGS metagenome assembly PPYE01 (sample SAMN08240022, study PRJNA423297) | Human gut metagenome, whole genome shotgun sequencing project.
ATTTAAAATAACCCTTTTTTGTTATTTCAAGAATTACATTCCTGGAATAACAATGATATTCCTTCTTTAATTTTCTAGGACAGCGTTGCTCCAGACTATACATCTGCATTGAAAAAATATAGTTTCCTTTTTCATAACGGTCTGTCAGTTCTGAATTTCTTATTCTTCTCTCATAGTACATGTTTTCATAATTGATAAACTGGCAGATTGCTCTCGTAGATTCATCGGTTACAATGTGTTCAATCCGACATGCATCCTGGTCTGCCGTCTTTTCATTTACACCAATAAACTGTAACATCTGACTGATTGAATTATGCCGGTAAATACAATCATTTCCTACAGATAGCCCATAATCTGTCAATTGTATCTCCTGTCCTGCAATTAATTTTTCAAGATATCCTTCCTTTTGCATCCTCTTGAGACACACCACTATATCTCTTTTCTCCATTCTGAAATGCTGACAGATTCGTTCCAGATCTAATGAGATATTCTGTGTCTTCCAGATACACAACTGCTCTAAGATATCCTCTTCTTTCTCTAATTTCGAATGTGGAAAATTATGTTTTTCAGTACTTGTATCCATTTTTATTTCACCTTGCCCACTAAGAAATGAACTCAAATTAACGAGCTTTCTTCCACCCCTATCACACAATCCATCTCCTGATAATCTGCCGGACAGCAATCTGTCAGAATCTTTGCATTCGCAAAAGCAGAAAATGTCACTGAACTGATAGATCCGAATTTTGAATGATCTGCAAGAACAAACCTGTTCCTGCATCTCTCGATCGCCGTTTGTTTCACCAGAGCCTCATTCGCATCCGGTGTCGTGAATCCTTCTGCTTTTGTGATTCCATTTGCTCCAAAGAATCCTTTGGTAAAATGATATTCCTGCAGATTTTTCATTGCCTGGGCACCGATCACTGCCTCTGTAGAGTTCTTAAGTTCTCCGCCGATCAGAAACACTTTGATTCCCTTCGCTGCCAGTCTCTGTGCATGTGAAACAGCATTTGTCACAAAAACTGCATTGGTATGTCCAAGAGCATCAATCATATAACCTGTCGTTGTTCCTGCATCGAGATAAATAAAGTCTTCCTCCTCGATCAGTTCTGCCGCATATTGCGCGATTTTTCTTTTCTCTTCCACATGGAGTTCGCTCTTCTGCTCAACTGTCGGTTCATAAGCAGAGACAGTGCCTTCATCTTCTAGCGCAACCGCTCCGCCAAATACCTTGATAAGCTTTCCGGCTTTATGAAGTGCAGTAATATCTCTTCTTACCGTAGACTCTGATGTGTCTAAAATCTCTTTCAGTTCTGTCGCCGTAACACTTTTCTTTTCTTTCAGCAAATCCAAAATAATCTGATATCTCTGTTCTGTAAGCATTTTTATTATCTCCTTTTAAAAAAGGACCTGAAGCCATGAATCTCAAGCGCCTGCTTCTTGATCCACGACTCCCGGTCCTGATTCTTATATTCTTGTAACTGTTCAATGGTTTTGACAGATTATTCTATTCGGCATTTCATCCAAATATTTGTTACTTTATGCAACTTTCTTCTTAAGCAATCCAAGCAGTACTGCGGAGATGACTGTTCCTACTACGAGGGAAACAAGATACATTACTGCATTTCCAACAACCGGGAATACGAAGATTCCACCATGTGGTGCCATCAGTGTACATCCAAACAGCATTGACATTCCACCGGCAATTGCTGAACCGATGATACAAGATGGAAGTACATGCAGCGGATCAGATGCTGCAAATGGGATTGCTCCTTCTGTGATAAATGCAAGACCCATGATAAAGTTTGTCGGACCTGCATCTCTTTCTTCTTTTGTAAACTTATCCTTAAACAACAGTGTGGAAAGGGCGATGGCACATGGCGGAACCATTCCTGCAACCATAACTGCTGCCATAATATCATAATTACCAGCTGCGATTGATGCTGTACCGAATACATAAGCTGCCTTGTTGAATGGACCACCCATATCGATGGACATCATTCCTCCAAGAATCAGTCCTAATACTACTTTACTTGAATCTCCCATACCTGTCAATGCATTATTCAGGCCTGTGTTGATTCCACCCATGATTGGCTCGATTACAAACATCATCGCAAGTCCGATCAGGAGAACTCCGATCAATGGATAAATAAGTACCGGTGCGATTTTTTCCAGTGCATCCGGAAGCTTGTCGCATACTTTACGAAGAAGTACAATGATATATCCTGCAAGGAATCCGGCTACAAGAGCTCCGAGGAATCCGGATTTTCCGCTTGCTGCCATCATACCGCCTACAAGACCAACTGCAAGCGCCGGTCGGTCACCGATTGCCATTGCGATAAATCCTGCAAGTACCGGAAGCATGAATCCAAATGCTGTTCCACCGATCTGTTTAAATACTGCCGCAACCGGAGTGATCATACCAAAATTTGCTCTCTGGTCAGCCGGAAGTGCATTCAGATCTACGCACAATCCGTCAATCAGAAATGCGATCGCGATCAGAATACCACCACCAACAACAAGTGGAAGCATATGGGAAACACCGTTCATTAACTGCATGTAAATCTGATGTCCGACTCCGCCGCTTTTCTTTCCTGCGGAAGAAGATGCTGCAGCCGGATTGTTTCCGTGGAAGACCGGAACATTTCCGGCTTTCGCCTGAGCTACCAGTTCATCTGCCTTGCTGATTCCGTCTGATACCTGACAGATGATTACTTTCTTTCCGTCAAAACGATCCATCGGAACCTGTGTATCTGCTGCAACGATAATGCAGTCTGCATCAGCGATTTCCTGATCTGTCAGCACATTTTTTGCTCCGCCGCTTCCTCTTGTCTCGATTTTCACAAAGCAGTCAGCAGCTTTTGCAGCTTTCTCGATTCCTTCTGCTGCCATATATGTGTGTGCGATACCTGTCGGCATGCTGTTACTGCAAGAATCTTGAAATCACTCTCTGCATTTCCTGTATCTGCCAGCTGCTCATCAATGTCAGCTCTCTCATCATCTGCTTTATCAATAATAGAAAGGAATTCCTCCGCAGAGGTTGCATTTCTCAGAGCTTCTGTAAACTGCTCATCCATCAGCATCATTGACAATTTACTAAGTACTTCCAGATGAACGTTGTCTTCTGTATTCGGTGCCGCAATCAGGAATAAAAGTGTTACCGGATCTCCATCCAGAGAATCAAAATCAACACCATTTTTAATGACCATTGCTGCAAGTCCCGGCTTGCTTACACAATCACCTTTTCCGTGTGGAATGGCAATTCCTTCACCAATTCCTGTTGTGCTTTCTTCTTCTCTTAAGTAAACCTGCTTTCTGTAGGCTTCTGTGTCATTGATCTTACCACTTGCACACATCAAATCCACGGCCATGTCCAAAGTTTCCTGCTTATTTGCCGGATTCTTGTCAAAGGCAATGCTTCTTTTATCGAGCAAATCTGTAATTCTCATCCTACCGCTCCTCCTTTACAACCTGTTGATATACTCCGGCAATCTCCTCTTTTGTTGCCAGATTCTCTGAAAATGCACTTGCACTTCCTGATGCAACTCCCATGTGGAATGCATGTCTGTATTCATGTTTCTCCATCCAGCCTGCCATAAATCCGGCTACCATAGAGTCACCTGCTCCAACACCGTTTTTTAATTCCCCTTTCGGCGCCGGAGTGTCATAAACACTTCCATCTTCTGCTACAAGAACGGCACCTTCTCCTGCCATGGATACAAGAACATTTCTTGCTCCTTTTTCCTGCAGTTTCTTTGCATATGGTACAACAGATTCTCTTGTCAGAAGTTCCACATCAAAAATCTCTCCAAGTTCATGATTGTTCGGTTTTATTAAAAATGGATGATATTCAAGAACGTTCAACAGCAGATCTCTCGTTGCGTCTACAACGATCATGACACCTTTGCCATCAAGCTTCGCCATAATCTTCTGATACATGTCATCCGGCATAGATGTTGGAATACTTCCTGCCAGAAATAGAACATCACCTTCTCCAAGTTTGTCAAGCTTCTCCATCAGCTTCTCTACATCTTCCGGAGAAATCACCGGTCCACTTCCGTTAATCTCTGTTCCGTCGATTGATTTTAACTTCAGGTTGATTCGAGATACACCTTCATTGATCTCAATAAAATCAGATGCAACTCCCATCTCTTTGAGTCTTCTTTCAATCTCTTTTCCGGTAAATCCGGCTAAAAATCCAAGTGCAGTATTCTCGATACCAAGATTACCAAGCACTGTAGAAACATTGATGCCCTTTCCACCTGGAAGGATCAGCTCTGAACTCGTTCGATTCGTAAGTCCAAGCTTAAAGTCCTCAACAGAGACAATGTAATCCAATGACGGATTAAATGTTACTGTGTAAATCATTTTGCATTCTCCTTCTCTCTGACCATTGTTTTTCTTTATGCTTGTATTATACGTTCAAACTCGTTCATAGTCAATCAAACTAATCAACAAATTTCATGACTGTTTTTGGTTGATTTTGCACAATTTTGGTTTTCAGCCTTTAAAACAAGAACTCCGCCAGCACACAATTGCTGACATCCATCCCCCGATGCGTCAGTCTGATTCGATCTCCACTAAATTCCAGCAATTGTTCTTCTTCTAATTTATCAAGAATTTTTCCATATACATCATTTGCATTCTTTCCAAAACAGTTCTGAAAATCTGTTCTCGAAACTCCCTCTACTTTTCGAAGCCCCAGATACATGAACTCTTCCATCTGCGATTCCACGGAAAGAATTTCTCTGTCAATAAGAATCGACTCGCCATTTCTAATCTTTTCAATATATGCTTTCCGATCTCGAATATGATCAAACCGCTCTCCTTTGATCAATGAGGAGGACCCTGCTCCAATCCCAAGGTATTCCGTTCTGTCCCAGTATCCCAGATTATGTCTGCATTCTTTCCCTGGCTTTGCATAATTAGATATCTCATATCGATGCATTCCTGCTTCTGCAAGTCTTTGTATTGTCAGTTCTCCCATCGCATATTCTTCTTCCTCAGATGGAAGTTTCCATGCACCACAATCTAACTTTCCTTTTTCATACCAGTCATAGAATACAGTACCTTCCTCTAAGATCAAACTATATGCGGATATATGTTCCGGCTCAAGTGCCAGAACTTTTGAAAGTGTATCTTCGTAGCTTTCTATCGTCTGTCCCGGAAGCGCAGACATGAGATCGATATTTCGATTTTTGAATCCAGCCTGTTCTACCAGTTTCCAAGTCTCAAGGAATTCTTCAAATGTATGGATTCTTCCTAGCATTTTCAGTTCTTCATTTTGTGCCGACTGAAGTCCAATACTCAGTCTGTTCACCCCTGCTGCTTTCATGGCATGAAGTTTCTCGATATCAACTGTTCCCGGGTTCATTTCCATTGTGATCTCTGCATTCTCATTTACTGAAAATGTATGATAAATTGCATCAAAAATCTGTTCTATCTGTTCCGGTGTCAGAAGAGACGGTGTCCCGCCTCCCAGGAAAATCGTCTGAACTTCATACTCTCCAGATAATTCCTGATAACTCTGAATCTCCTGAATCATAGCACTGACATAAGCTGCCTGTTCTTCCTCTGTTCCACTTGTTGAAAAAAAATCACAATAATTACATTTTCTTACGCAGAACGGAATATGGAGATATAATTCTAAATTTCTCTTTTTCATCTTTAAATACAGAAAGATACTGTCTGATAAAAACAGTATCTTTTCCTTCCTTCTTTTATCTAGTTCTCATCCAGCTTCAGGACACTCATGAATGCACTCTGTGGAATCTCTACATTTCCAACCTGACGCATTCTCTTCTTTCCTTCTTTCTGCTTTTCAAGCAGTTTCTTCTTACGTGAAATATCACCGCCGTAACATTTCGCAAGAACGTCCTTACGCATTGCCTTAACTGTCTCTCTCGCAATAATCTTACTTCCGACTGCTGCCTGAATCGGAATCTCGAAAAGCTGTCTTGGAATCTCTTCTTTCAGCTTCTCACACATCTTTCTTCCACGCTCATAAGCGCTTCCTTCGAATACAATAAAGGAAAGAGCATCCACTTCTTCTTTGTTGATCAGAATGTCAAGTTTGACAAGCTCGGAACGTACATAACCAAGCATCTCATAATCAAAAGATGCGTATCCTCTGGATCTTGATTTCAATGCATCAAAGAAATCATAAATAATCTCGTTGAGTGGCAGATGATATGTCAACACGGCTCTTGTCTCTTCAATATATTCCATTCCCTGATAGATTCCACGGCGTTCCTGACACAGATCCATGATCGCTCCGATGTACTCGGATGTCACCATGATTTCTGCCTTTACCATAGGCTCTTCCATATATTCAATCTCTGCAGGATCCGGCATGTTTGTCGGGTTTGTCAGATCGATCACATCACCGTTTGTCTTATGGATCTTGTAAATAACACTCGGTGCTGTTGTAACAAGATCAAGGTTGTACTCTCTTTCCAGACGTTCCTGAATGATCTCCAGATGAAGGAGTCCTAAGAATCCACAACGGAATCCGAATCCAAGTGCTACCGATGTCTCTGCCTCAAACTGAAGCGCAGCATCATTAAGCTGCAGTTTCTCAAGTGCATCTCTCAAGTCCGGATACTTTGCTCCGTCTGCCGGATAAAGTCCACAATATACCATCGGGTTTACTTTCTTATATCCCGGAAGTGGTTCTGCACAAGGATTCTCTGCATTCGTGATCGTATCTCCGACACGGGTATCCTTTACATTCTTAAGACTGGCTGTGATATATCCTACCATTCCTGCTTCAAGTGCGTCACATGGAATGAACTGTCCCGCTCCAAAAGTTCCAACTTCTACAACTTCTGCTTTCGCACCTGTTGCCATCATAAGCATCGGTGTACCTTTTTTGACCGTACCTTCCTTGATACGGCAGAATACAATAACTCCCTTGTAAGAATCGTACTTGGAATCAAAGATCAGTGCCTGAAGCGGTGCATCCGGATCTCCGACCGGTGATGGAATCTGCTGTACGATCTGCTCGAGAACTTCATGTACATTCAGTCCTGTCTTAGCAGAAATCAGTGGTGCATTCTCCGCATCGATTCCGATCACATCTTCTATCTCTTCTTTTACACGCTCCGGCTCTGCGCTTGGTAGATCAATCTTGTTGATAACCGGCATAACGTCCAGATCATGATCGAGTGCCAGATATACATTCGCAAGCGTCTGTGCCTCAACTCCCTGTGCCGCATCAACAACAAGAATCGCTCCGTCGCATGCCGCCAGGCTTCGGGATACCTCATAGTTGAAATCGACGTGTCCAGGTGTATCGATCAAGTTGAAAATATACTCTTCTCCGTCATCCGCCTGATATACAGTACGGACTGCCTGTGCTTTGATCGTGATTCCACGCTCTCTCTCCAGATCCATGTTATCGAGAACCTGTGACTGCATTTCTCTGCTAGTCAAAAGTCCTGTCTGCTCAATGATACGATCCGCCAGTGTAGACTTACCGTGATCGATATGTGCTATAATACAAAAATTTCTAATATGACTCTGATCAATTGTTGACAATACTTCTTACCTCCATCTATCTTTCTGACTGTTTTACAATAAAAAGTTCTACCGCAAGATTGTCTGTCAGCAATCCTGTCTTTACATCCTGCTCCAACTGTGCCCCTTCTTCCATCACACGGCGCAGCTGTCCCATCTTAAACCGCTTCGCCTGTTCCATGTTCTTTCCTGCCACAAATGGATGTAAGCCTGCTTTAGACGCAATCTCTTTTCTTCCATATCCCTGATTGGCAAGTGCCTTGACATGGAAAAGCATCCTGTACTGACGCACCAGCAGAAAAAGAATACGCATCGACGGTTCTTTTAAAGCCAGCAGTTCATAATACAGATCCAGTGCTTTCTGCTGATTTCCGGCTGCAACCGCATCTACCATCTCAAAAATATGATTCGTGATCTGCGTCACACAGACAGCATCAATATCTTCCTTCGTGATTGTATCCCTCTCCAGTGCATAACAGAATACTTTCTCCAGCTCTCCCTGGATATTTTCCATATCTGTTCCAACTTTATCCAGAAAATACACGATCACAGACTCCGAAATCTGCTTCTGCTCTCTTCGGACCAGACCTGCAACCCAGCGTTTCAAAGTTCCTGCATCCTGTGTGGACAGCTCTGCAATATATCCTTTTGATTTCACTGCTTTATAGAGCTTATTTCTCTTATCAATCTCTTCTTCCACAAAGATAAAACAGGTTGTCTCTGGCATGTCCTTAATATAATCCGCCAGATCTGCCCCTGCCGCAGTTTTAAAAAATCCCGTATTCTCAAATACGATCAGTCTGCGCTCTGCAAAGAAAGGTAAGGTCTCTGCAAGATCGATTGCTTCTTTCACTGGCGTATTCTTCCCTTCATAATACGAATAGTTCATCGTATCACCTTCCGGAATCATTGCCTTCACAAAACGGTTCTTATACTGTTTCTTCAGATATCCTTCTTCTCCGCATAGAAGATATACCTGCTTAAATTGTCCTGATTTTAAATCTTCATTTAAGGTCTTCATAACTATTCTATTATAAATGAATAACCAACACTTTGACAAGAGCCTTTTTATCACCTGTTCCTGTTTTATAAATACTTGTGAACCTTTATTTTTCGTCCATCGCTCCTTAGTGTAATTGCACCACATTCCTGCGTGGACAATACTTCACTTCCGATTTCCTGCAGGCGTTCCAGCGTCTCCTCATGTGGATGTCCGTAGCGGTTCTCTATCCCCGCTGAGATTAATGTTAATCTGGGTTTCACAATCTGAAGAAATTCTTCACTTCCCGAATTCTTCGACCCATGATGTCCTGCTTTTAAGATTGGACAGCTTTCCAATGCTCCGCTTTCCACCAGCTGTTCCTCTCCTCTTCCTTCCAAATCTCCTGTCAGAAGCATTTGAAACGCCCCATCCTTCAATTCAAGTACAACAGATGCTTCATTTCCCGCTTCCAGACAAGGTACCTCCTCTTCCTTGCCACGAATACGCTCGTTTTTCCTCGTTGTCAACGGAGCGATGCATTTTAAATACGTTCCTACTTTTTCTCCGGCATAAATTGTCAACACTCTCGTCCCATTTTCTTTCGCTATTTCTGCAAGATGGAGTAATTTCTCATCCATATATTCTTCCGGCGGCAGAACAAGCGCATCGATTTCCACTCCCTGTTTCTGATTTTGCAGAAGTTCCTGAATTCCATTGATGTGATCTGCATCACCATGTGTCACAAAAACATACTCCAGTTTTCTGACCCCCTGCGATAATAGAAACGGCTCTATCCGGTAAGTACCGACAGAAGACAGATCACTGCTCCCTCCATCCACCAGCATTTTCTTTCCTTCCCTGTCTCTTATAAAAATACAGTCCCCCTGTCCAACATCCAGAACAGTCACCTGAAGGTTTTTTGAATCATTATTGAGTATTCCGCATCCGCAGATCGATCCTGCTATGACAATACAAACAAGAAGTGAAAATCCCGCCTGTTTTCTCCGGTTATCTGTCTTATTTTTCATTGCATGAAACAGGAAGCACAAAAACAACAGCACACCATAGTAAATAAGCACCCACCATAACTCTGGCTGTCCGGTCACAATCCTGCTGCCCGGAAGCGCTGATGTCAGCTCACATAATTTATCATAGAAGGACAACAGGCAATCACAGCTTCTGAATCCAATTTTTCCTACGGTTCCCGATAATTCTGAAAACAAAATTCCACCTATACCTGTCAACATAACAAATGGAAACAACGGAATTAAAATAACATTCAAAACGAGTGCATACGGCGGCACCTCAAAATAATAATACAGCATGATTCCCAGAAGCATTCCATTAACAGCTAAACTAATCTTAAATCCTTCCCATGCTTTCAAACGTGTTTTCTGTTCAAAAATTGGATACAATAATAAAATCCCAAGAATTGCACCAAACGAAAGTAAAAATGCTGCATCTAACAGATACAGCGGTTGATATATGCCTAAAATAGCTGCTGTAACCGCCAGGCTTGTAGGTTGATCCACATCTCTCCCGGTAATTTCTGCCCCCATGCGGATAAAAAACATAAGAAGTGCACGAAGACTGGATACCTG
>PPYE01716612.1_pt1 | contig 10096 bp, 7 predicted proteins | sample 1559881 | NCBI WGS metagenome assembly PPYE01 (sample SAMN08240022, study PRJNA423297) | Human gut metagenome, whole genome shotgun sequencing project.
CGACGGACAAGGAACCTGCGATGAAATTTTATGAAATACCGTTATCTCCGATTACGGAAAGTTGTCGTCAAATTTTATTTCAGGTAGCGATAGCGGTACTTGAACCATGTTCGTCCACCGTACCTTTGCACACGAAAACAGATCTGCGGCGTATGTCGGGGCTGTGAAGGGATTATACCCTTAAAACAGGAATATACCGGCAGGGAAGCCGATGGCGGAAACTCGGCAGAGTATGTTATAAAAGTAATCGGGGAGCCTGTGCAAAAAAGAGAGCAACCACCCGCTTTTGAGGCGGGTGATTGCCAATGTTTCGGACAATCATCAGAAGTGATAATCAACAACTCCTCCGATGTAGAGTATCGTTCCCGGTTCAAGCCTACAAACAAACTCCATAAACGCAAAGGACTGTTCGGCAAAAGACTGGCAGCCGTCGCCATCCAAATAGAAATGATAGGCGACATCCAACGGATTTTCTACTGCCTGTTTGAGATAATAGGTCGAACCCCATTCCAACATATTATCTACCGTAAGAGCATCCGCTCTCTTTTTGATATTGGCGACATACTCCTCTTTCCATTGCTCTATTCCACCATTATAGCGCATGGTGTCATCGGATATAAGCTCGAACATTCCGTTGGGTAAGGCATGATTGACCAAATTGGCAATATCCTCTTTACGGTTTTCCTCGTCTATTTCTGAACAATAGTCATAGAAGCTCCCGTCTCCTTGCTGGAGTGTGTCCTCATTCAGATAGTTTTCTTTGTCTATCGGCTCCGTTGAAATTTGAAAAATCCTGCTGTGCATAATTGTAAATTTTAGATTGTCAAACATTTTCTTGTTTCCCTTTTCTTGAAGCTCTTCGGCTTCTCGTCGGGGAATGATTTTTATGCAGGACTGACAGCGGAAAAAGGACGGATAAGGCAAGTAAACAGTGTACGGGATGGAACGGAATACCCAACCGCCGAGTGCAAGGGCAAAACCCGGCTCGACCGGCTTTGTTCTGCAACGAGACGGGGGCTAAAAGCCCATCTTCGATTTGCGGAAGGCTGCCGTGAAGAATATCCGGGAACCGTTAGCGAAAGCGGTACTTGACGACCGGACGCACGCTGTACCTTTGCATAGAAAACCTCTCCGAAGAGAATTGCTGACGTGAGATGAGAAAAAGCCATAATTGAGAAATGTTATTATTCATAAAGGGGAAGGACTATTCATAGTTGTTATAAATGTTTAGTTGGCATGAAAATACAATTCGCACTATAAAATAATCTTTTCTTGAAATAAAAATTAGGGAAAAAGAAACGAGATTAAAAAATAACCATTAACTTTGCACCAGTCAAGTTTCCAATCGAAGCGTCGAATGGAATTAAAAGGGAATCCCGGTGAAAATCCGGAGCTGTACTCGCAGCTGTAAGTCCTATTAAAGTTTATCGCACTCTTTGCCACTGGTGAAAGCTGGGAAGGCGCGATAAGCGGGATGAGCCAGAAGACCTGCTTGATGAGATATGATTTAGTGACCACGGGATAATTGGCATTAGATTAAAATGAACAGAGGCTCGTCCAAAGACACCTAATATTCTTTTTGATAACCGATTTCTCATTCGTTGCAAATCTATCGCAAGGAAAACGAATGTGTAATTAAACTTTTTTGTTTAACTTTTAATAATTGAGTTATGAAAAAGAATCTTAAATTCTTGGCAATGGCTGTTGTAGCAATGGCCGCCGCAGTGTTCACAGGATGTTCGTCCGATGATGACTTCCTTGCTCCGTATGAGGAGAGTGCGATTCAAACCCGCGCGATAAGTTCTACCAATGCGCTTATCAATTTTGATAACGTACCTTCCAGCGTAATGGCTTCTGACCAGTATGGAAACAATCTCTATTCTGCCACGGCCAACGGCAAGCAGGTAACGACCGGCTACATCACTCAAATCGGGCAAACCGGTACGTACATTCAGTTCCCGATTAACTATTTGGAACAAGAATGGGTAAGCGGACAGCCTTGGGAATATGAGTTTTGGAATGGTGGTTTTGCCATCTCTAATTTCCATAATCTGACACAGGGTGATTATGAGAATCAATGTAGCGTTTATGATAAGAATGGCGGTCATAGCGGTAAAAATTTTGCCGTTGCTTTCGGTTATAGCGATTCATACAATGATGCGGGAGCAACCTATGACAAGTGCGCCAAGATTTACTTGACCAATGCAACCGGATATAAAGTCGAAATTCCAAAGAAGCCAGTTAAGGGTACACCGAAATATGGCAAATTCAACAGTGTATGGGTCTGCAATACAACTTATACCTACTTGGTCATGAAGGATGGCAACTCGTTTACACAAGGCTCTTTGTCGGCACAAAAAGGATGGTTTAAGGTGGTATTTGTTGCGTTGGATGCGACGGGTAAACCTACAGGTAAGGAAGTAGAATACTATTTGGCAAACTTCGATTCCAGTAAGGATGCAGAATCAGGCTTGGCCAATCAAATCCGTACTGGTTGGAGCCAAGTGGACTTAAGCGGTTTAGGTGACAGCGTATGTACTGTAGCTATCAATTTTAAAGGAAGCGATTCAAGCGCATACGGATTGAACACTCCTGCTTACGTTGCCATAGACGATATTGATGTAACCGTAAACGAATAACATGAATTTGGGGCAAATGCTTTTTAACGACAAATGCTAAGTATTTGCCCCTTTTTATTATATCCCAATGGAGATTGAAATTAAATACTTTCTTCAAGGGAATTTCAGCGTTAAAATTATAAATATAATGAAGAAATATTTGCTTTTATTCTCCTTGACGATATTTCTATTTGCATGCAACAAAGACGAAGAAATATCGCAGGACGTGACCGTGCCTCCTGTCATTGAATTGGACAGCGAAGACGGAATCTATGTTGTAAAGATAGGAAAAGAGGTCGTTATTGAGCCGACCTATCAGAATGTCGATTACGCCGTTTATTCATGGAAATGCAACGGTCGTATCATTTCCGATGAGCCTCAATTGAAATACATTTTCAACGAATGCGGTTCGTATTACGTTACCCTGCGTGTGGATACGAGGGATGCCAGCACAGAGGAAGAAATTCGTGTGGATGTCAATGAATTGGCTCCGCCCGTCATTTCATTGGTAACCCCCTCTATAGGGCTTAAAGTTGTCGCAGGACGTGAATATATCCTTACTCCCGACATTCAAAATGCAGAAGGAGCTACTTATTTGTGGACTCTTAACGGGAACGAAGTCGGAACTGAAAATACTTATACATTCAAGCAAGATGAGTTGGGAACTTATGAACTGACTTTAACTGTAGCGAATGAAGACGGACAATCAGAGAAGACAGTTTCTATTGAGGTTGTCGATAAACTTCCAATTGAAATCGTAGTTCCGTCATCTTTATATTTCACCGAGGATAATACCAAATACGTAGAATTAGGACGTACTTTGTTTGTCCGCCCCTTTGTATCAATAAGTGCCGAGCCTTCTTATCAATGGATTTTGGACGGGCAACCGATTGAGGGAGCCAATTCCTTGGTTTACGGTTTCAAACCCTCTAAAACCGGAGAACACACGCTTACTTTTACCGTGAAATACGATAATCAAATAACAAAAGCAACCCTCACTCGTAATATTGCTGTTTCCGGTGTCGATGAAGTCAGTGTCAATATTCCGGTGAAATGTTGTGAAGCGGCCGGAAAAAGACCTTTTGCTGCCGGAAATTCCATTTACAGCAATAAAGTATATGAATTTGTTCCGGCTCCGGGACAATTCGTAAACGAAACGAATACAGCAGGTTTCAATGGGGAAAGCACGCACGAAGCAGCCTGTGCTTACGCACAAAAACGTCTTGATAATGAACAATATGTTTCTCTTGGAGGTTGGGGAGGATATATCGTAGTAGTATTCGACCACAGTATCGAAAACAAAGGCGGTTATGATTTTTCCATCAAAGGAAATGCCTTTGATTCGTCAAATGAACCGGGCATTGTATGGGTAATGCAAGATGTCAATGGAGACGGCTTGCCCAACGATGAATGGTATGAACTGAAGGGTTCTGAATATGGAAAACCCGAAACCATTCAGGACTATGCCGTAACTTATTTCCGTCCCGGTCCCAACATGGATACTCAATGGCAGGACAACAAGGGAAATAAAGGAGCGATTGACCGTCTCGGCAACTATCACCCGCAAGAGTTTTATTATCCTTTGTGGATTGAAGCGGATTCCTATACGTTATACGGCACATGCCTGAAAGCACGTACCGAACAAAGCCCGTCGACAGGCATGTGGTCCAATAATCCGTTCGGATGGGGATATGCCGATAATATTGGTGATGATATGCCCAATAAAGACAATCCTAACGCGGGAGCACTTGGAAACTATTTTAAGATTTCCGATGCAGTCAATATCGACGGTACACCTGCAAACCTTTCCCATATCGACTTTATCAAGGTGCAGACCGGAGTCAATGTAAAAGCCGGATGGTTAGGGGAAAATTCCACGGAAGTTTTCAAGTTCTGTGATGAAAACAACAATAACGACAAATAAAATTCATTATGAACAAAATATATCATTTCATCCTATTCTGTTTCGCTACGCTCTGCCTTGCTGCATGTAGTGATGACGACCCTGAAGTAAGCGGAATAGACGGCAAGGATCACTTCATCTCCGAGTTTGCTCTAACTGTAGATGGCATTACCTATCAAGCCATGATAGTCGGGGACAAGATTACAGTTGAGATACCTTATAATACCAGTCTGAAAGGGGCTACCGTAGAGTATGCCCTTTGCGAGGGAGCCTCTATTAACCCGAATCCATCAACCATAGAGGATTGGGAAAATGAATGGAAATTCGTAGTCACCTCCAGAATGCAGGAGAGCAAAGTATATTCCTATACTTATCAATATGCAGACATCGAACAGAGCGGCAGCGTGGTACTTGCCACGCAATCCGAGGTGGATAATTTTGCCAAGACAGGAATAAACAAAATCGAAGGCAGCCTGACCATCGGAACGGCAGACGGAGAAGAAATCACCAATCTGGACGGACTTGCCAACCTGAAACAAATCAGTAACTCTCTTGTTATCAATCCGTCTTACAAAGGAGCGGATTTGACGGGGTTGGATAATCTGGAACAGGAATTTATCTACCGGCATTGGAAAGTGTGGCCGGTACTGCCTCATTCTCCGATATGTCCTCCATCGGAAGTCTTGCAATGACCGAATTACATTCGGTTGGAGGACTGACTATAAAAAATTGCAAAGAGATTTCCATTGTTGAACTTCCCGGTCTTATTTCCTGCGGAGAGACCAGTGTGGATGCGAATAAAGTCAATAAGTTTAATATATCTTCTTTGAAAGATGTACTCGGTGATATGACTTTAAGTAATCTGCTCATAGAAGAACTGGATTTGTCCCAGATAAATTTTAACGGGAATACACTTACCCTACAATGTAAGCAACTAAATAAAATCGTAGGTTCGGAAACATTTAACGGTAGCCTTCTTCTGCTTCCTAAAAATTGTCGATTGACCGAATTGACTCTTGAGGGAATCTCAAATATAGAGGGCGACTTCCAATGCAAAGATTATTTTTATGTAAAAGAATTTGTTATGCCATTTATTCGTGTGGCAGGAAATATGACTATTGCATTGAATTCGGGAAGTGTTGATACGGGTGCGGAAATTGAATTTCCTAAATTGCAGGAAATAGGAGGTACTTTAACATTAGAAAATAATACGAATGCAAATAATATTACCTTCCCGTCATTGAAAAAAATTCTCGGTTCATGTTCGGTTACGACTGATTTTCTTAAGAATGATATTGAGTTTACCAGTTTGGAAAGCATTGGGACGGATGGAGCAAATACACAAATTGAGTTTAAGATTGATGTTACTAATATTTTATGTCCCAAATTAAAAACGATAAACGGACTGTTTAATATTGTAACATCTACTGTTGTATGGGGTATGACGGCTGATGAGGTGTCTTATCCTACCGTTGAATCAATATCCGAAAATCTTTCAATAACATGCCCGTATTCTGATTTTGGTTCTAATGGTATTTTGTCCATTGATTTTTCAGGTCTCAAATCAGTAAAAGGGATTAGTATAAGCGGGCAAGGAGATGTTAGCGATTTCAGTTCTTTCAAATACCTGTTTGAAAACAATGTTCTAACAGGAGAATCTCAATGGTCTGTCAGAGAATGTGCTTATAACCCCACATACCAAGATATGAAAGACGGGAAGTACAAGCCTGCCGAATAGATAACCAAACAATAAGTTTTCTGCCAATCCTCGGTATGCTTACCGTAAGGTAAGACTACCGGGGATTAACTATAAAAATAACGGTATGACCTATCACCAATTGAAATATCTGCTATGGAGCGTAGTTGTCGGAGTGACACTATCCTTGACATCCTGCATGAAGTGGGACTACGGCGATGCCGTAGAAGACTTCAATGCCACGGGAGCCGGACTGTTCATCACCAACGAGGGCAACTTCCAGTACGGCAATGCTACCTTGTCCTATTACGACCCTGCGACCAAACAGGTACAGAACGAAATCTTCTTCCGTGCCAACGGCATGAAACTCGGCGACGTGGCGCAGTCGATGACCATCTACGACAACAAGGGCTGGGTCGTGGTGAACAACTCCCACGTGATTTTCGCCATCGACCTGAACACCTTCAAGGAGGTGGGACGCATCGAGAACCTGACCTCGCCGCGCTACATTCATTTCCTAAGCGACGAAAAAGCCTACGTCACCCAACTGTGGGACAACCGCATCTTCATCATCAACCCGAAGAAATATGAAATTACCGGCTACATTCAAGTGCCGGACATGACGATGGAAAGCGGCTCGACGGAGCAGATGGTGCAGTACGGCAAATACGTCTATTGCAACTGCTGGTCGTATCAGAACCGCATCATCAAAATCGACACCGAAACCGACCAAGTGGTCGATGAACTGAAGGTCGGCATACAACCGACATCGCTGGTCATGGACAAGTACAACAAGATGTGGACGGTGACCGACGGCGGTTACGAAGGCAGCCCCTACGGTTACGAAGCCCCGTCGCTCTACCGCATCGACGCCGAGACATTCACGGTGGAGAAGCAGTTCAAGTTCAAGTTGGGCGACTGGCCCTCGGAGGTACAGCTCAATGGCGACAGGGACAAACTCTACTGGATCAACAAGGCCATTTGGAGCATGGACGTGACAGCCAGCCATGTGCCGGTGCGTCCGTTCCTCGAATACAGCGGCACGATTTATTACGGACTGACGGTAAACCCCGCCAACGGGGAAGTATACATCGCCGATGCCATCGACTACCAGCAGCAGGGCATGATTTACCGCTACTCGCCCGAAGGGAAATTGATAGATGAATTTTATGTCGGGATTATCCCCGGTGCATTTTGTTGGAAATAAGAAAGGAGGCAATATGAAAAGACTATATCTGTTCTTCGCTTTGGCAGCATGTCTCCCCACGACACTCTTCGCGCAGCAGACGGAAAGCAAAAAGCGGTCGGACTGGCATCTTACCATACCGGAAGTCACGGTCATCGGACATCGGCCGATGAAAGAAATCGGTGTGCAGAAGACGAAGTTCGATTCACTCGCACTGAAAGAGAACATCGCCCTCTCGATGGCCGACATCCTGACGTTCAACTCGTCCGTATTCGTCAAGAGCTACGGACGCGCCACGCTCTCGACCGTCGCGTTCCGAGGAACGTCGCCTTCACACACGCAAGTGACATGGAACGGCATGCGCATCAACAACCCCATGCTCGGCATGACAGACTTCTCCACCATTCCGTCCTACTTCATAGACAACGCATCGCTGCTGCACGGTACTTCATCGGTGAACGAGACTGGCGGTGGACTGGGCGGTCTGGTTAAGCTTGGTACCACCCCCACCGTTGCCGAAGGGTTCAACGCCCAGTACGTGCAGGGCATCGGATCGTTCCGGACATTCGACGAGTTCGCCCGCTTCACCTACGGAAGCGAGCGGTGGCACATCTCCACCCGTGCGGTCTATTCTTCCTCGCCCAACGATTACAAGTACACCAACCACGACAAGAAGATAAACATCTACGACGAGGACAAGAACATCATCGGGCAGTATCACCCTAAAGAGCGCAACCGCTCCGGGGCGTTCAAGGACCTGCACCTGCTTCAAGAGGTCTATTACAACACCCGCAAAGGCGACAAATTAGGCCTGAACGCATGGTATATCAACTCCAACCGGGAACTTCCGATGTTGACGACCGACTACGGAGATGCAACCGACTTCGAGAACCGCCAGCGGGAACAGACTTTCCGCAGTGTCCTTTCGTGGGATCATATCAAAAGCAACTGGAAACTCGGCGTGAAAGGCGGTTACATACACACATGGATGGCCTACGACTACAAGCGTGAGGTCGCACCTGATAACTGGGCGTCGATGACCCGTTCCCGTAGCAAGGTAAATACGTTCTACGGGCAGGCTGAAGGTGAATACAGTCCGACAAAACGTTGGTTTTTCACCGCTAACGTATCGGCTCACCAGCATTTGGTACGCAGTGAGGACAAGAATATCATCTTGCAGGACGGAGGCAAAGCCATCGTGGGCTATGACAAAGGACGCGTGGAACTTTCCGGCTCCGTATCTGCCAAGTGGCAACCGATAGACCGGCTTGGCATGTCGGTTGTGTTGCGAGAAGAAATGTACGGTTCCGAGTGGGCTCCGCTTATACCGGCTTTTTTTATTGACGGCATCATTTCTCCGAAAGGGAATGTGATGCTCAAAGCTTCTGTTTCACGCAATTACCGTTTCCCGACGCTGAATGACCTCTATTTTCTGCCCGGTGGCAATCCCAATCTGAGAAACGAGCATGGTTTCAGCTACGATGCAGGTGTAAGTTTCGAGGTCGGCAAAGAAAATGTCTATAAGTTGAGCGGCGGCGTGAACTGGTTCGCTTCCTACCTCGACGATTGGATTATCTGGCTGCCCACCACCAAAGGCTTCTTTTCGCCCCGCAACGTGAAGAAGGTACACGCCTACGGCATCGAGGTCAAGGCGAACCTGGCCGTGCAGCCGGCAAAGGATTGGCTCATTGACCTGAACGGTTCCTATTCGTGGACACCCTCTATCAACGAGGGCGAGAAAATGTCACCTGCTGACCAGTCGGTGGGCAAACAGTTACCCTACGTGCCGGAGCATTCCGCCTCGCTGACAGGACGGTTGTCGTGGCGGTCGTGGGCGTTCCTTTACAAGTGGGCGTTCTACTCGGAGCGTTTCACCATGTCGAGCAACGACTATACGCTGACAGGACACCTGCCCGAATATTTCATGAGCAACGTCTCCTTGGAGAAAAACCTCTTTTTCAAACCGGTGGAAGCATTGAAAAATCTGAGCCTGATATTGCTGCTTGTACTGACATTCACAGGCTGCCATGATAAGAGTTCCAAACTTGCCGATTTCAACCGAGCGGTCTATACACCCGAATACGCTTCGGGGTTTGACATAAAAGGTGCAGACGGCAAAAAGAGCGTATTGGTTACCGTCACGAACCCTTGGCAGGGAGCTGACAGCATTACCACATACCTGTTCATCGCCCGTGACGGAGAAAGCGTACCCGAAGATTTCACCGGTCAGGTGCTCGGAAAAGATGCCGAGCGCATCATCTGCATGTCCTCTACCCATATCGCCATGCTCGACGCAATCGGTGAAACGGGACGCGTAGTCGGCGTGTCAGGCATCGACTACATCTCCAATCCCGACATTCAGGCACGGCGGGACAGCGTTGGAGATGTAGGCTACGAAGGGAATATCAACTACGAATTGCTGCTCTCGCTCGACCCTGACCTCGTGCTGCTCTACGGCGTGAACGGGGCAAGCTCGATGGAGGGCAAGCTCAAAGAACTGGATATTCCGTTCATGTACGTCGGCGATTACCTCGAAGAATCGCCGCTGGGCAAAGCCGAATGGCTGTTGGCACTTTCGGAGATCATCGGAAAACGGGCGGAGGGCGAAAAAGTATTCGCGGAAATCCCCGTCAGATACAATGTCCTGAGAAAGAAAGTAGCGGACAATGTTCTCGATGCCCCGTCGGTGATGC
>PPYE01208729.1_pt1 | contig 10095 bp, 19 predicted proteins | sample 1559881 | NCBI WGS metagenome assembly PPYE01 (sample SAMN08240022, study PRJNA423297) | Human gut metagenome, whole genome shotgun sequencing project.
GTAAAACTTCATGCCCTCTACAACTACGCCATAAACGCCTGCGGCGGCCAGCCGGGGGATATTCGCCATAACGTCCTTAAAAACCTCCGGCATATACGGCTGCACCCTGACGATTACCCGTTGCACTCTGGCCGCGAGCTTTTCTACAATTTTCAGCCGCTCCTCGTAGGAGGGCGTTCCGGGTTCCAGCGGGTCGTACTTGCTGCATACCATGCTCACCTGCACGACGCAGTTGCATTGCGCCAGCAGGTCAAGGTATTCCGGGTCTACTACGAGCTTGCCCTTTGTGCTCACCACGAATGGGTATTTGGTCTCTGCCAGCAGCTTTAGGCACTCGTAGGAGGCGCGGATATTCTTCTCGATGGGCTGGAATGGGTCGCTCATGCCGCCCCAATGGATAGGAATGTTCCAATCGCACCACGCCGTTTCGCGTCCTCGCTTCCCCTCAACGAACGACCGCAGGGCCTCTACCGTCTCGTCGCGCTGTATCTTTGCGATATTCTGCTTCTTTTGCGCAAAGCAGTATTTACACCCGTGGCTGCACCCTTTGTAGGTGTCAAAGCGTACCGGGAGATTACACAAAATTACCTGCGTGCCACATTTGCACCCCATTATATCTCCCCCTTTGCTTTCTGTATGATTACTTCGATAAGGCTCTCTTTGCCGTAGTCCTTGACGTAGGCTTTCAGCTCCTCTTGGTCTGCCTTGTCGAATGTAAGGCTCACATTAAACAGCTCCTCGATGGCCCGCAGCTCCTCGTCTACGGTGTCGCCGTCGATAAGGCCGTCAATATCGTTGGTGAGGCTGTCTATTTCCTGCTGCGTAAAACCTGTGAGGGTCGCGTCCTCTCCCAGCTCCATAAGCAGCGCGGCCAGCTTCTCCTCGTCCCAGCCGCCCTCGATTTTATTTAGGGCTACGTTGAGCTGCCGTTCCTGCGTCTCGTCGAGGTCTACCACCGATACGTCTACCTCGGTCTCTCCCTCATTCTCAAGAACGGTGAGCCGCTGGTGGCCGCCCACCACATTGTTCGTCCTCTTGTTCCATACCACCGGAATGAGCATACCGTAGGTGGTAATGCTCCGGCGGAGATTTTCGTATTCCGGTTCGCCGGGTATGAGGTCTATTCGGGGGTTGTATGTCGCCCTGTTGAGGTCGGAAATCTTCTTTTTCTCAATCTGCATTACGACACCCCCTTAACCTTGTTGATGATGGCCGTCGCCAGTTCCATTTTGGCGTTGTCGGTCTGCTTCATGTAGTGTTCGACCGTTTCCCGCGCCCCTGCCGGTAGGCTGAACGTCATTGTGAATGTGCTGCGCTCTTTTCCGTCGCTGTAGCCGGAAAAATCCTCCTCCATCAGGTCTCTTATGTGGTCGTACTGCATGAGGAGGCTTTGCAGCTCCCAATCCTCGAAGCCCGTCAGCTCCATTTCACCGGCCTCATCAAGCTCCTGCAAAAGGTCTGCCAGTTTTCCGATGTCCCAGCGGCCTTTTACTTTGTTCAAAAGGACGTTCAGGATTTTCTCGTCGCGGTCGTTGAGGTCAACCACCACGCACTCTATGTCCTCTGCGCTCCGTTCGAGCAATACTTTGAGGCGTTGGTGTCCGCCTACGATGTTGCCGGTGCGCTCATTCCAAATAATCGGCTCAATGTACCCGAACTCCTCTATGCTTCGGCGCAGTTTCTTATACTCCGCGTCCTCCGGCTGCAAATCCCTGCGCGGGTTGTAGGCTGCCGCTTTAAGTTGCGCCGCTTTCAGCGTCCGTATCTCCATATTCTCTCTCCTTTCCGTCCCTTTTCGGGGCAATTCTCCCCGTAAAAAATCGCCGCCCTATGGAAATCCCCAAAAGGCGGCGTTTTCGTTCCGGTATTCTACAGCTTGCATTATACCACAGCCTATAGTGACCCCGCAATGACAGGTTTGTGACATGAGACCCGTTCAAAGGTCTTGTATGCCGCCCACACCAAAGAAAAGCACCGTCAAATCCGCAACGCAAATATCTATATCCCGGTAAACTGTTCTCTTGTCGATGTATTCCCTTTTCGCTATCTCCTCTGCCGTGGTGTATTCCCCTGTGAGGTAAAGCCCGTCCAGCACGCGCCAGTGCCTCGCGTCGTCCGGCCTGTTTGAGCGTTCGCAAAGGATTTTATAACAGTCGAGCATTTTGTTCACATGGGTCATAATGATTTTCGTTGCTGTGAAGTTCCGTTGTATGCTTTCTACCACAATTTCCTCGTCCACAAGTTTCCCGTTCATGCTGCGCAAAATGTCCTCAAATCCCGCGTCGGCCTCCTCTGCTCCCGCCGTGTCGAATACGGCATTTTTGTAGTAGTCGTTGAGCCTCCTGTAATTGCGCAACAGCAATTTCGTGTTCTGGAACTTCCAGTCATATTGTTGCTTCTTGAACCTTTTGCGCTCCCGCTCCACCGCTCTCACGGCGGCCTGCGCCCCTATCTCTGCGCCGGTGGCGGCCCCTATGCTCACGCCGAGGTTTACTGCGGCTGCAATCTTTTCGTCAATGCCTCTCATGCTGGCCTCGACCGCTGCCGTTATCGCCGCCTCTATAAGTACCTGTGTTTCGTCTTTTCCCTGTTCTTTTCTTGCTTTCATGGAGATAACTCCCTCCTTTTCAAAGTGGTTCGGGAGTTTCCTCCCCTGTCACGTCTCACGGCCAGTCCCAATAGTCCGGGTCGTCTTTATGCTGCTGCCATTCCGGGTCTTTCATCTGCTTGTCAATGGCGTTTACCCACGGTATTGCAATCCCTATCGCTATCGGTAGGCAAACCAAAACCGCTATGAGATAGTCCATGCTCTCTCCCTCCTAAAGGAAATGGAGAACGCCGCCGATGTATCTCACCTTGTATTCCTGCACGTCCTCCGGCGTGATATACTTTCTGCCGTAATGCTCTTTCATATCGCGGAAAACCGTCCACGGTATTTTGAAAAATTGTTCAAATCCAAACGACACCATCACAAAGCACTCCGCGCCGAGGGCCATGTGCCGGTCGAGCTGCTTCCCTTGCTCCTCGCTCACTACGCTCTGCTGTAGGCGGTCTGCGTCCGTGTGCTTGGCCTCGAACACAACAGCCCGTCCGCCCTTTACGGTGCCTTTGTAGTCCGGCTGTGCCTGTTTGGTGTAGCAGGCCAAAAATTGGCCCCTATTGTTCGGGCGGCTCAACGGCTTCATCGGCTCCGGCGTTTTCGTAATCTCTGCCACTCCCTTGAGCCGGTAATGCCTGCAAGCCGCCTCTATCATATTTTCCCACATTCCTCCTGCGGCCCTGCTGCGTCTACCCGCTATCACGGCCTTATAGTGCTGCGCGTCCATCATAACAGCCCCATTTCATCGGCAAGCTGCGCAACCTTGTACGCAATCCCGCTCTTAATGCCCTTGCATTTGCCCTCTGAAAGGGCCGTGAGCAGCATTTGTACCGCCGTGGTGTCTCCGGTAGGCCTGACCTCGCGCTCGCCGTCCTGTGCCGCACTGGGGCTGCTGGCTACCAATTCTGCGTCCGCCGCTCGGTGGAACGCCTCTACGAGCTGCCTGTCCGTCATTTTGCGGAGCCGCACAGCCTCCTCGTGCACAGAAAGCTCCTCCGCCGTGTATCTACACTTTCGTTTTTTGCTCATTAGTTGTTTTCCTCCCTTAATACTCTACCCGACGGATAACGCTCTCTGGCAATGACGGGAGAACGGCGCAAAGGAAATTGTACTGTTCCTCCGGCTCCATGCCCTCCGCGTAGTCGAGAATGCCGTCCAGCATAGTCGGGGCCAGTGTGCAGTTGTTGCCGGGCACATTGTAGTTGTCGTAAATCCACTGTCTGAATTGTTCCTTGTTCATGGCTGCTCTCCTTATGTGCTCGCGCCCTCAATAGGGCCGCCTGTTTTCAGCTCCTCAATAACACTCTGTATCATGTCTTTTGTTTCGCCGTCGCCCGCTGCGCTGGCCGCACCCTCAAGCCGCTCAATGAGTTGCTGCATATCCTCTCCGGCATAGATGTAAACCCCGCCCGGATAGCGGCTCGAAACTTGGAACGCGAGGAGCGTGGTGTCCTCTATGCTCACTGTCTGGATTTGTCCGTCGTCTCCAAAATCCACTGTCACGTCCGCAAACAGAGAGTAATAGCCGTCCTCGTTCGCCGTAACGTCCACGCATATCATATCTGCCGAGATTTCCCCGGTCGGAACAAACGCCTCCACCGTTCCCTCCTCCGGCTGCTGCGAACAGCCCGCAACCGCGAAAACCATAGCAAGCGACAACGCCGCTGCAAATACTCGTTTTTTCATATCCTCGTCTCCTTTCCTCCCCGGAGCTTTCGCTCCGAGGAGTTTTTCGATTTTCGATTAGATGTCAAAGCCCGGCGCAAAGCCATACGACCAGTACGCACCGTAGTTGCGCGCGCCGCCGCCCGCGGACACATTGCAAAAGTACGTCGAGGCGCTGGCACGCACCGAGCGAAGCCAATACGGGTACGTTCCCTCGTCTCCACACTCCTTGACGCGCTCGCGGTCTTTCTTAAAAATGGGGAGTTGGAAACTATCGTCAAGGTCTTTCCACCAACAGTCCTCCGGTGTGCCGAACATATCCGTTGCCGAGGGCAGCCACATCGGGTCTGCGTACTCCACCCGCTCACCGTCGATTTCCTCTACCATCTTGCGGGGCTTGATAATGTCGCGCCATTCCTGTGGGAGGTGCGGGTAGATGTCCTCCAAAACGTGCTTGCGGCCCTTGCTCTTGTAGTAGCCGCCCTTATTGGTGGCCTCGTCGTTCATCACCGCCTCGTCCCAGCAATCCTTGAAAACGAAGCGGGCCGTATTCGGGTCACTGTAGGCGCACACAACCGTTACCGCGCCGCCCGTGTCCAACGGAATATCAATCTCGTCGTAAGGGGACACCACCTCGTCTACGTTCCCCTCCTCAACTGCGGTTTTCAAATCCTCCGGGCTAATGTCCTCGCTCACGACCATGCGGAAATTGCAGGCTCCGGGGTTTTCTCTGCTCTGCGGGGGTACAACAAGTTCTTTGCCCTGCTCGCCCTTAATGAACAGTCCTCCGGTCTCCGGTACACTCTCTTTCGCCCCCAATGCCTCCAAAATGCTCTTTGTAAGGCTGTCCGCGCCATACTCTACGCCTGTAACTTCAATAGTGGTTTCCTCGCTGTTGAGGGGAATGGTCTTTGTGTGCTTGATTTTGATGTCTGCCATGAGTAAATCCTCCTATCTGTACTCTTTGCCGGTTTCCTTATCTCGCAGGGTAATGCGCCCCACAACCTCGAATCCGGCCAATTCTGCCGTCTGTTTCAAGACGGGTATCAACTTGCTTATTACCGCGAGGCGTTCCGCTGTTTCCTGCTGCCGCTGTTCTCTGCGTATATTGCTCATTGCCTCGCCGGGTGTGGGGTCACTGTACCCCTCTGCGTTCTTATACATGGGCCGTCCTCCTTATGTCGCGGGCTGCAAAACCTCCTGCGCCGCATTCGCTCCGGCCCCCGGTGCTGCTTCTGCAAGGCGGCCTGCCAGCCGCTTCACTTTAGCGTCAATGAACTGCTGGACGGCTTTCCTGCCGCCATAAATCATCATAAGCTGGGTCAGCATAATAACCACATCGGCAATTTCCTCGAAAACACTTTCTTTTGCGTCCGCCCAACCTGCGCTACCGGCGCGGCGAAGTTTGAGGAGGGCCTTTGTCAGCTCGCTCATTTCCTCAATCGCCACATCTACCTGTGTGCAGGAGCCGTATGCCTCAATCGCCTGTTTCAACACCTCCGGTTTCGCTGTGGTCGGTAGGCCGGTTGTCTCGTATGTTTTCAGCCATTCCCGAAGTTCCGCCGCACCACAAAGGACTGTATAGAGAATAGAGCAAACTCCCTCCATTTCATCTGTCCCGTAGTAGCCCGCTTCGAGCATGATGTCGTCGAATGTTTCATCGTCTGCAAGCTCCTCCGCGTCCTCCGTGGTGACGTGTTTTCGGTAAATCTCCCTCACAAGGTCGCGGGCTGTTAGCTCTCTCTCAAAATCTCTATACCACACCTCCCCATTTTTGACAAAAGCCATGTTATGGGCCAGCTCCCACATACCCATGTCCTTGGTATCGTCGCAAATCTTCCGCAGTTCCATACTCTTTTCCTCCTCATTCTCCGATGGTAACATAGGTGTCCCCGCGCTTATTCAGTTCCAAATCAACCGGATTTCCACATTTGAGGCAAGGGAAGTCGAAAACCTCCTCCGTCATATTCGTCCGGTAGTTGTACTGGCTGCCGCACTTGCATTTCAGGTGAACCATTTTGAGGTCGTGCAGCTCGGTTTTCTTTCCGCACTCGCACAAAAACTGCGTTATGGGCTGCTTCGCACAAAAGCCCTTTATTTTCCCGCAATGCTCGCATTTCGCAATGAGAAAGCCCTTGTACGCCTCCGGTTCTCTCCTGCCAGCGGCGGATAATTTCCCGTCCCCCTGTCTCCCTGCGGCCCTGAAATCCCCGAACATACGCTCTACGCGGCTCTGCGGCTTGATGGTCGGTTCCGGTGCTTTCTGCGGCGTGGGCGGCTCTGTGGTGGCCGAGAGCGGTGCATTTTGTTCTGGCTCTCTCCCCGCTGCGTACTGAAAAGCCCTCTGAACGAGGTCTGTCGCCTTTTCTGGCGGTAAATCGAACTTCATTTCTCCAAACGGTGTCAACATCGTTATCTGCATGGCGTTCCCTCCTGTCTGCTTATGTATTCCAAGACTTTTTGTGAGCGCCGCGTCTATCCGGCGCATTTCCTCTGGCGTAACCCTGTTAATACGTCGCACGAGCCTATTCTTGCTCACTGTTACAATCTGCTCGCAAAGTGCCACCGAGGGCCGCTCCGCCGAGCCAATAAACACATGGGTAGGTAGGCTAACCTTTTTCCGGGTCGTGAGATAAACCACCTCTACAATCGGAGCATACCTGTTTCCGGTGTCATTGCTCACCACAATCGCCGGGCGGTCTGCTTCTTGTTCGCTGCCTATGGCCGCGCCGCCGACAACAAAGTAAATATCTCCCCGTTTTACATTGGTTATCGTGGTTATTCCTCCTCCCCTCCAAGTATCTTTTTCACTACGTCCGTCCTCGGAATGTAATGGCGTTCCTGCATACTGCGCTCCGCTTTTCTGACCGCTCCAAGCACCTGCTCAAGGTTCTTTATCGCTTTGGCGTTTTCTGCGGCCCATTCCTGTACGGGCTGTATCTGTTGCTCTATGTCTTTTGCCCTGCGCCGTTCCTGTCTCACCTCTCGCAAGGCTTTTGACAATCGGGCGTATTCGTGGTACTTGTGCTCTCCCAGCTCAATACTGTGTAAAATGTCCTGCGTTGCTCCGTTCGCGGATTTTTCGTCCTCCGCCGCTATGTTGTATTCTCGCTGGGCTTCCCGCAGGAAGTTCAAAAAGCTCTCGATGTGCTCACTGTATTTCAATACGTCCTCCTGCCTTATAATCGGCGGCCAATTAGAATTGATAGGTTATAAATGTACTGGCCGCACCGGACGCAGCGGTCGTGCTTGCCCCAATACCCCAGCCGTTTCATGCCCCTTACGCTGCCGGTGTAATGTATTGATGGGTGCCGTGCTCTCTCCCATTCTGTTAGCTTCTCGTATTTCATACGCCCTCCACCTCCAATTCTGCTGCGAAAAGGGCCTCCGCCAGTTCCTTGAGCATAGCATCAATATCCTCTGCGTCCTTTGCAAGCTCCTTAATGGACGGCACGCCTCTCGTTCCGCTACGCCGCGCCTCCACCCACATTTCGATATGTTCCTCTTGGTCGAAGTGAGCCGCGTACTCCTTGACGTTCTCAACAAAACTCTCCTCGCTAACGGTAAAAGAAAAGTCCTCTCCGGCGGGGGAGTGCTTTTCCAGCTCAATATTGCCGTCGTCGCAGTTGAGCCAGTACCAGCCCAACCGCTCGCAAATATCTCTGTATCGTTCGTTCATAACTGCGCCTCCTCTCTCACAGTGTGTTCCGAAAATACGAGGTTGTACCATTCCTTGCCGCTGGCCCCGCAGTTCGCGCAGCTCCAAGAATAAAAATAGCTCTCGTCTTGTATTCCTGGATTGCCGTACTCTAATGCAGCTTTCCCGCACAAGGGGCACACCCCAGCTTCGTTGTGTTTGTATTTCTGTCCGCTCATGCCCTCGCCCCTCTCTCAATCCGGTAAAGTGATATAAACAACGATGGCTTTCGTCCACGGGAGGGAGTTGTAGACTTCTCTGCACTCCTCCTCTGTCTCCGGTAGTTTTTCAAACTCCTCGTCAGACAGATGCCGCTCCAAAACGTCAAATACATCGTCGTCGCTCTTAAACACCATCCACTCGCGGTTGTTGGTTAAGAGGTATTCGTCCACCCTTACGCTGCCCCATGCTCCAAGGTAATACCCGCTGTCGTCTCCGGGGATTTCTCCGTCCACCATCGGAACTATGGGAAGCTCTGGGTTTTCCTGCATGAGCCTGAAAAGCTCCTTGCGGTTTTCGCGCTCTTTTTCTGAAATCATTGTCATTCTTTTACCTCCACCGTACATATCGTGTCATTTCTACTGCCCCCATGCGGAACAATGAGTATTCGCAACATTTTGAACCCCCTTTTAGCTCCGAGACCCATAGAGTTCCAGCCGAAGCAAATCGCTTTTCCTCCGGGTTTTATAATTCTCGCAACCTCGTCTTTCGACTTACTCCAAAATGTCATGCGTCCGTCCCAATTCATACCTCCCTGAATGCCGTCGTAGCACTCTTTAACTTGTCTTTGTGAATAAGGCGGGTCGTACAAAACACCGTCCACGCTTTCGTTTTCAAAGGATTTCAAAAACTCTATCGCGTCCATGTGATGTGTTGTCGGCATTTCTGGATTAAGGTCGTTTGTAATGCGGCAAGGTGAACACATACCCGCGAACGGGTCAATAAAATCTCCGTCTATCTCTTTGTCCAGCAATTCTTGTATGGGCTTGATTTTGAATGTCCATTTGTTCGGCATGGCCCATTTCCTCTCAATAATCATTGCTACAATCCCCCTTTCCTCTTATATCACCCCACGCCATCGTCATTACCGTACTCGTCTCCCGCAGGCGGCTTATAATTGCCACAATTTTTGTGTTATCAAAGCCTTTCGGGGTGAGCGCGTTCACGAGCGCATCCGCGTTGTAGTTGGTCGTTACGATGGTGGGCTTCATGTCCTCGTACCGGTCGTTTAAAATGGAATAGAGCGTGCTCATGCTCCAATCGCTGCACTGTTCTTTCCCGAGGTCGTCTATAATCAGCAGGTCAACCCTCTTGTAAACGTCGAGCACCTGCGCCTCGTTTACGCTGCTGTCGTCAAATGACTTCTTGATGTCCAGCAGCAGGTCGCTTGAAGTCTTACAAATAACGGGAATGCCCTCTCCGATAAGCTGCAACGCTATGGCCGCTGCGAGGTGCGTCTTACCGGTGCCGTTGGTGCCCTCTATGTAGAGACCGTCGCCTCGCGCCCTGTGGTACGCAAAGTTGTCTGCGTACTCTTTCGCAATACCATAATTTTTCTTGCGCCCCGGCGTGTCGCAACGGAAGTTCTCAAAAGTACGCTGCTGAAATCGCTTTTTGATACCGCTCCGCCCCAGCAGCTTTTCAATTCGCTGCTTCATGGCCTTTCTGCGCCTCTTTTCCTCCTCCGCTGCCTCTTGTTCTGCTTTCTTCCGGTCGTATTCCCGCCAGTAGGCTTGCGCCTGTTCGCAATCGCAACGCGGTAGGAATGGCTGCCACAGCCACACCTCGCCGCCGAATACAATCCCCTGCGGCTCAAGAACCTTTCCGCAATACTGGCACTTTCCCGGCTCCGGTGGCTCTTTTTTAATCCTCAAACCACGTTCCCTTGCCTGTTGCGGTGTCACAAAATTACTGGTTCCCTTTGAAGCCTCCCGACGGCTTAAAGCCTCCGGGGTCTGTTGGCTGCTGCCCAGTATGTCCCCTATCCGGGTAAGTTCCCCATTGCTCATAGCTGTTGCCTCCCTCCTGTGGATATTCGTTCAAATAACCCTTGGCGTTCAGCCAGCTCGCCGGGTTAGGGATATATTGTCTTTCTCGAAATCGGCTGTCATACTTTTTCGCCATTTCTACGGCC
>PPYE01358712.1_pt1 | contig 10095 bp, 11 predicted proteins | sample 1559881 | NCBI WGS metagenome assembly PPYE01 (sample SAMN08240022, study PRJNA423297) | Human gut metagenome, whole genome shotgun sequencing project.
CCCCCCCCAATTACTAAAACAGTATTATTCATATTATCCTTTGCTTTCTATTAGTTTGATGTATTTTTGTACAAAAGCTTCTTTTGAGAATAGAGTCTCGGCTATTTCTCTGCTTTTGTGTCCCCATGCCAAACGTTCTTCCTTTGGCATTTCTATTATCTGCTTCAATCCGTTGTATAAACTTTCCACATCTGTAGGATTAAAAAATAGACCATTCTTGTTTTCCTGAACAATATGCGGATTGTCACATACACGACTGCATGCTATCGGCTTTCCACAGCTCATTGCTTCGCATACCACATTAGGGAAACCTTCATAAATACTAGGTAGACAGAACACATCACACGACTGATAATGCTTTACGATACTTGTTGTGGCAGGATGAAATTCAATAACGTCTTCCACACCAAGTTCAATACGCTTATTATAGCAAGCCTCTCCATATGCCTCTTCACCTGTCTGCACGTCTCCATACCAATCGAAGTGTACATCATCGGTATAGCCATCTTGCTTCAAACGTTTTATTGCTTCCAGATAGTTTAAAATGTTCTTCTGCTTTGCAACACGTGCAGCCGTCATGACAACAAGCTTGTCATTGGGAGTTGTCGCTATAGGCTTGAAATGGTCAGTATCTGTGAAGTTCGTTATCGTAACCGTTTTGTCGCTCAATGCTGCAAAGTTCTGCTTTATAAACTGCTCTTGGGCGTAGGCATTAGGCACCACATAGTCTGCCCAACGATAAAACCAAAACTTCATTTTGTCACTACGACTGATGCCTTGATTCGTATTTCGTTCCGAAACAATCAGTCGGAACTTTGTGCCCATCATTTTCAGCATACAACCGATGACGGCAGGACCATCCTTATAGGCTATCACCCAATCATAGCTACCAGCTTGTTTTATATGCTGCTTTACAGCCTGCAACTTCGACCATTTACTATCCTTTACATGTAGGGTTACAGAGCCAAGACCATATCTGTCTACCAACTCAGCATAAAAATCATGGTCATAATAAGTGACCAGATCCACATGATACCCTTTTTCTTTCAAGAAGAGAGCCAATCCTATCATCTGTCGCTCTGCTCCTCCCATTCCAAGGGTATCTATCAAACATAAAACTCTTTTCATTCTATTACATTGTTTATATAACCTTCTGTGGCTTTGTCGCGATGCTTAATAATACATGGGTTGCCAAACACTACACTATGTGAAGGCACATCACAGTTCACATAACTACAAGGAGCAATCAACACATCATCACCAATAGTTACATTGCCAACTATCGCTGAATTAATACCAACCCAAACCTTGTTACCAAGTCGAGGCGCACCTTCACGTTTTCCTCGGTTTTCTCTGCCTATCACAACACCTTTATGCAGATTGCACCAGTCACCTATAACCGCATGATTATTCACTGTGATATTGAAAGCATGCCCTAAATAGAGTCCCTTGCCAATCTTTGCTTCAGCAGGTATTTCCAAACCATACTTCAATCTATACCTTCTCAAAAGCACCTTACACAGAAGTTTTACTAATTTATTATTACTATAATGCGCAGTACGCAATATATATAGGAAGCGAGTTATTACCCCCCCCTGATTTACGCTGACGGTCAGCGATAATTATATCTTTTATGTTCATGTATTACTTCTTTATGAATTTATCATCAGGCAGCGAAAGCAAAAACTTTCGCTTCTCTTCTTTTGTCATTCCCTTGCAATGCAAGTTATATTTCAAGTTGCGTTGGATGTATTCTTCAGTAGTGCCTATCAATCTTGCAGGGTTACCACCAACCACAGTATGTGGAGCAACAGACTTTGTGACAATACTTCCTGCTGCAACAATAGCACCTTCTCCTATGGTAACTCCTGGCATAATTTGTGAGAAGGCACCAATATATGCCCAATCCTCTATTACGACCTTGCCAAATGCATCAAAGTCGGGATATTCTTTCCTTATAGAATTCCCCCCCCATGACAATGTATCGCAACTCCACGTGTCACCTGTACATTATTACCGATAGTTATTAAATAAGGTTCACCTGTCATCTCCCTTGTTGAAATGAAACAATGCTTACCTATATTCACACCAATATGGCGAAGATACTTTTCGGGCGATACAAGAAATCGCCAATATAAATCAATGAGTCTTTTGAATGGTTTTAACATATTATTTTTTTACCAAGTTCTTGTTACGTTTTCCCAGAAAAATGAATATGCATATGGCTGTTTATTATATGATCCAATAAGAATATAAACAACCAATGTCAATACAACTATTTTATATAAAGCCACAAGCGGTTCTTTCCTATTATATTTATTTAACAAAGTAATTGCAGGTGGCAATGCATACATAAAACAAAGTGTCATTCTACCCATACCATAAGTACCTATGCCTACTATAGCAAGAGCGAAACCATACTGAATAAAATTCAATAAATTAGTATCGAGAGTACTATTTAGCTTCCGATGAACTTTTGTATACAAAACAACTAATAAATAAGAACCCAAGAAAGCAAAAGGTACAATGTTGTTTTCTGTTGTCGTTGCACCATAGTACTGTTGATAACGATCCATAGACAACAAAATCTTACCTATTAATAACTTCACCATTATCACAACTACAATTATTAACAAAATACTTTTCCAAACATTTCGTCCTTCCCGATTTAATCGTCTCCATACATAAAAAGGGAAGAATACACAACTACTTGTATGAAAGCTTAAAGCCAACAGTGCCCAACCAATTGAGAGCTTTTTATTATCAAAATAATATAAAGCTAACATAATAAAACCAATAGCTATATGTTGTCTTATTACTCCAAATCCCATATAATAAAACATAGGATATATAAGATATATCACTACTGGCAACAATATAGTATATGAATTCTTGTAATAAAAAAACATAACAGGCAGAATGCCAATAACTGCCATTATTGCAAACATCACCTGTGGATTGTGTGAAAATTGACCTATAATCCAATTTAACAAAACATACCCAATACCCCAATCTATATATGTAGCAGTAGAAGATAATGTATCCTTTAAAGATGAAGTAGCTATACTTTCAAAAGCGTCTGCATACACAAGTGTATCTACATAATTGTATGGGTTAGATATAGCTCTAAAAAACACAGCATGTATAGTTACCAATACAAAAAAAACTTTCTTTGCATTACTTTTGAAAAATAGCCTTATCAACCAATAATAGACTATAATAGCCAAAAAATTTAAGAGATAAATCATAATTTCTGGGAAATATAAACCTCAATTCTAATCACTTCAATATCAAAACTTATTTTCCTCCACGACAAATTCGTTTTATAGTTAATAATAGTTGATGCAGTACTGGGTGTCTCCTTACATGCAAGTCCACTATCACATATCCTTTATATTGATTATATGTATGCATTCCAATATAATTAGCATACGGTAATTTACGTAATAGTTCTTTTATAGCGATATGTCCTTCAGAGTCTTTTGTTACTTCTTGAAATACTAATCCAACTCCATATCCACCATTGCAGTTTTGTGCAGGACGAATTATTTTATTGCCATCTATAAATATATCTCCTGCACTACGAGCCGCATTATCAGATAAGCACATTGCTTGAATCGGATGATAACTGCCTATCTTTTCGTTTGACTCATATATGGTTAATTCGTTGCTATTCTGAGTTGGTATTTTTGTAGCAAACAAATAATAATGACCTTCTATTTCTGTAATAATAGCATCAGTTAATGGCAAATCGCTCAAAGTATTCACCACAACAAGACTATCATCTTTAGGATTAAAGCGATATAACGTGCTTTTACCCGATGCTGAATTTTCAGGATATATATATACAGAATCTCCTATACGCAAGATTGCAGGAAACGACAAATGAGTAGAAAGGTCTAAAATTATCTTCTCACTTTTTATTTTATATGTTTTCTTGTCTATTATCAACTTAGCAAGTCTACCTCTATTTATATTATACGTAAACTCTTCAACTAACACAATGATGTTGTCAGCTGTAACATCCAAAATAAACGGATCGGCATACCACTTGTTTTTTGGAGCTTTTACTATATGAAAGCTCCACTCGGGCGCATCATAGCGATGACCTTCAGATTTAAGAGCTATACCTAAATCCCATTTATATCTTCTTATTATATCAAATAATTTCATTTCTTCATTATTTTATCAAACAATATATACCAACGATTTATGATTCTATCTGTGGAATACTTCATTATTGACTGTGGAGCATTTGAGGCTAAGCGTTTACGTAAAACATCATTGCTCATAACACTGTCCAGATATTCTGTTAAGTCTTCATTGTCTTGGTTCTTGGCTATTAATCCACTAAAACCATGCCGTATTATCTCTCTCGGTCCTGTCACTACATCAAAACTAACACAACAACAGCCAGCATTCATTGCTTCAATAAGAGCCATTGGTAATCCTTCCACTCGTGACGACAAACAGAATACTTCCGATTGTTTCATTAATTCATATACATCCTTCCTAAAGCCAAGAAATTCGTAATTACAACAGTCTAACTCGTTAGCTAATGTGTTTAGATAGTCTAATGCGTTTGTATCAGCATCTCCAGCTATCTTTAGTATCCAATCGGAATGTAAATGACAAAGCTTTGCCCAACATCTCAAAAGATTATCAAATCCCTTTATCTCCCATTGATTTACACGTCCAACTGCTAAAACAGTTTTTTCTCTATTCAAAGAACCACAGGTCTCTTTTAAAGACACAGGATTTGGCATATAGACGACATTGTCATATTTATTCTTCCAAAGTTTTTTATCATAACGAGTAAGAATTGTAACAGCATTAGCCAAAGGGTAGAACAAACGCCTCTTTATATCAAGCAACCTACCTAATTTTCTTGAAACATTAGTATGTTCTGATACGACTACTGGTATTCCTAAACCAAAAGTAGAGGCAACGACAGAGCAACCTAAGGCAGACATAAAAGCAACTATAATGTCCGGTTTTTCTTTCTTTGCTATTCGACGTATATTTCTTCGCATCAATATTGAATCATAGATTTTTGAAATACAAGTTGAATTTTTATGTGTTCCTTTATACAAGTCATGTAGAACAATACGGCTATCTATTGAATACGCAAATGGTATATTTGTGTTTGTGGCTATTCCTACATTTTCACCATGCTGGGTAAACTCATTTGCTAATGTAGCCAAAACACGCTCTCCGCCTCCACCTGTTATACCGTGGATATAAAATAGTATCTTCATATTTTATTTTTTTATCTTACTAATCACACCTTTTACCTTTTCCTTTTCTTTATGGTTTAGGCCAACCCAGTAAAAAACGCCAACGGAAATAATACCTGTAACCATTGTCACCAACAACAATCTTAAAAAGCCTACAGGCATAATATAAGAAACAATATAAGGCAATGGTATAGCCACAACTGAAAAGATTAATAAAGGACAACATAATCTATAAAAATAATCAGTCAAGGATATTTTGATTATTGTTTTTAAAACATACAAGCAACCAATTTGTGCAAATATAGTCATTACAAAATAACTGAAAAAAGCAGCTTCTGGCGGTAATCCCATTTGTAATGCTATATACGCAGCTGGTATTATCAGAATATTTATAACACTAAATATTACCTCATAATTCCTCATTTTTCCTGTAGCATAAACAACGTTAGATAATGGAGCATTAAGGTTATTCATAAAATTGGTTAATATCACCAACACTACAAAGTTGGCAGTATGTTGTGGTACAACATCACCCAACCATAAATGTAGTATATAATCTATTTCTAAACAAACAGGTACTGCCATTATATAGAGTATGAAAAAACTCAATTTACTCATGCTATACATCAATTTTAAAGTACGTTCAGCGTTTCCTTCTGCAAAAGAAGAAACCATTTGTGGCTTAGCAGCTACGCTAATATTTGACACAAAACCTTGTAACGCTGAAGATACTTGATATGCGATACCACGAGCAGCATTAACAACAGGACCAAAGAACAAGTTGAGTACCATATTCAATCCCTGCTCTCGAACCATACAAGCAAATGTGCCAAAGAAATTCCATCCAGAAAAAGATATCATATTCTTTAACAGACCGTGCTGAAGTTCTAATTTAATTTTCAGCGAAGGGAACATTACTTTAGCATAACCAACATACATCATAAATGAAGATATTGATATACAAAGCATCATTGCTCCATAAAACAAGAGATGGTCACCCGATACATACGGGATAGCTAAAGCTAAGCCCAGCTTCAACATAACATCAACAATACCAACTATTGCATAATAGTTCATCTTTTCGTAAGCCATAACAGCTGCCGAATAAGGAGTCTGCATAATAACCAATATAGATGATATTACACTAAACTGGTATATCCATATAGCAGTACTGAAACGTTCTACTGGTATGACCATTTTATTATTTACATACCATAGTCCTACTGTTTCAAGCAGAATTACCACTAAGATTGCAATACACCCTTGTATGAGCAAAGCAGAGTTATATACAATTCTCGCTCCTTTGTTCCCAAATTTTACCATTTCGGAATTATAAAAGCGTTGTATGCCGTTTGCTAATGAGGTATTTAAAAAATTAAACATTGCCACGAATCCACACACCACATTGTTTATACCAAAGTCTTCAACCCCTAAAGCATGCAGAAACACCCTGGATGTATAAAGTGATACGAACATCACAAGAATCATCCTGGCTGATAGGAATATGGTATTCTTGGCTAACGTTGTATTTTGATTGGATGACATTTTTTATCTATTTATTTCTTCTTAAAAACAATATAATTCTTCGGGGTAAAAGACCACGGATAACAGCCTTAGTTTTTTCTATATATTTTGCTTTCAATGCTTTTACTTTTTCTTGTTTTAGTGCAACATTTGAAGCCATTTCAAAATCTTTAGTCTTCTTATATTTCTCTTCAAAAATTGTACGACTAACATGCTTTACAGAAGGCGATTTCAACTGAGTCTCATACAGAAAAGCTTCATCTCTAGGTCGTTCTTCTTTATATATGTTGTTACTGATTGAATTTATCAATTGTGAGCCTTTTTCTGTGTTCTGTAAGACACAGCTTACATTATATTTACTATGTTCAAAAGGAGCAAACTTTCCTAAGCCAGAAAAATCACCCAAGGTTAAGTCGCCCACTCGTTCTTTTCGAGCATAATGACAATGATAACAATTTTCTCTATAAATAAGAGAACGATGATATCCTAACTGATAATTATCAGTATTAAGCACTTTCTTCTTATAAAAAGGCTTTTTCGCCGCTATATTATATAATGTAAATGTATATGTATATGTATAGTACTTTGGATCACGGAAGAAAAGACGGTCAGTTTGCTTTCTTTTCTTTGTTTCTATACTTTTAATATGCTGATCTAAATATGCTGCCGGAGGCATACCATGGCAAATAATATCAACTGTAGTAAGATTAGAATATTCTTTCTTCAAGAAACCATACAAACCAGCAACCTGACAAGGAACGCCTATAAAAAGGACAGGAATACCTAATAATAACTTTTCTTTTACTTTCTTATATATTCCATCTGTATTACTGAATGTGTATTTAGAGTTCTGAACATCAGTCAATACTTTTTCATCTTCAATTAAAATAAAATGACAACCTTTATCTCGATCAAATACAACTCCAGTTGCCACTCCTCCTTTGGCAAGCCAATATCTATACAATTCACAAGCAATTCCACCAGAAGCAGACGATAGTCTTACCTTATCATCTTTACTCCAAGCAGCCCATACTTTTTGAGTAGAAGCAAAACTTATATCCCGGTTATTAGGGCATGTCTTCTGACATAATTTACAATCAACACATCTATCTTGATTTATACGTGGGTGCAGAGCATCCAAATCATCTGTCACCATTGTGATACATTGCTTTGGACAGATGTCACGACATGCAGCACATCCAGTACATTCATCGTGCTTACATATATCTATCATAGTTCTAATAAATTCTTTAAGCATTCAACTGAATAGGCTCTATACTCCTCAACAGCCTTATTTACTTCCTCATAATTCACTGTAGGCATATTAAGTATGTCCTTTCCCTCGCCATCACAATTCTGAACTTGTAGCTTACGTGCAAGTGTATTCATACGCGACTTGTGCGCACGATTAAAATACACAAACTGTTTATTAAAGTAAACAGAGAAGAGCATTCCGTGATAGGATGCTGTAATAACTTTTGCTGCATCATTTATTAAAGAAAGGAAACCTTCAAGCGATATTGGCTTTACATTACATACACCCTTTTTAGGTAATCCATAATTAATGTATTTTACCTTCAAGTTATGTTTCTCTGCATATCTAATAGCAGATTTCAAACAATCTCCCTTCTTGTTGTCAAAATATACTAAAACATACTCATCTTTGTCCTTTCGGGTATAAGTATGTTTCAACCACTCATTACTATTAATAAGCATAGTAGGATCACAGACAACATTAGGGCGATTTCCTGTCAATTCTTCCACCCAATTTGCCGATTCATCTTCTCTCACAGCAATATAGTTAAAATCTTGGAGTAATGGTTTGAGCTTCTGTTTATCTTGCTCACTCCAAGGATTACCTATCGATGAAGAAAATGCTGTCTTCTTACATGATTCTGTTTCGAAATTAAGGAAATATGTCAGATCACCTTCTATAATATCCATACCCCATACAATATCGCTACCAATAATAAATTTATCATACAAAGCAGACTGATCTTTTATAGTAGACTTGTCACATCTTGCACTTAATGTCATATTTTCACGCAAGAATTGTGTTAGAGCTTTGTATTTCTTTCTATTAACTGAACCAATAAGAATGTCTTTAATAATTCCTCGAGGACTTTGCAATAAATTGAACTTTTGAGGTATTTCTCTTCTTACTATGCTTTCACACTGGTAGTCAATAACGTCTATATTATACCCAAGTTCCTGAACCTTTTTGTAAAGTCCATATGTTTGGAGCAACGAACCAAAATTCGTTGTATCGTGAAATGTTATGAGTCCTATTTTCATTTGTATTATTATTTGTGTAAATTAATTGTTATTTTTCTAATGTATTCATAGCCAATCCGTACATCACGCTTTCTTTAAGATATATACATAGCAACTATAATCATTTGCGCCATTACCAGCTTTATTTCCCCGTCCTATGTCATAACCAAATTCGCCCATACGCCTTTCAACCTCTGTTGCACATTCTACATCACAACAAAGCCAAGCACCGACCTGATTTCTAACAATATTAAAGTCATTATCGCGATGCTGTTGCATGCGTATGTCTATATCATTTGTTATACCACAATAAAAAGAATCATTGTAATCGCCTGTCTTATAAAGAATAGTATTGACATAATCACGTATAGAATCGCATATCATAGAGTACCTTGCTTTCACGAAGGAACTCTGGAGAGAAGAGAAGGTTGAACTTCTTCACGCCCTTCTTGGCATACTTCAAGTAGAGGTTGCGGGTATAACCTACAGGGATGGTACTTTTAATGACCATCACTGCATCCGGGTTTACCTCCAGAACCAGGTCGATGACTTCTTCTACATGGGTTGTATCGAAGTAGTTCTTCACTAGGTCGTAGTTGGTTGGTGCTGCATTCAATACGAAGTCTGCATCCTTATAGGCTGATTTGCCATCAAGAGTTGCAACGAAGTTAAGAGGCTTCTCTGCCAAATACTTCTCGATGTAATCGTCCTGAATAGGAGATATCTTATTGTTGAGCTTCTCTACCTTCTCGGGGATTACATCTACTGCTGTTACATGATGGTGCTGAGATAACAGGGTTGCTATACTCAGACATCCGTAGCCGGTACCGGCTACAGCTATTTTTATATCTTTAAAATCATTCATATTGAATAAATTTGTTGTTTTATGCTATTTAAAAGGTAGGCTCCACACCAAAAGCGAAAAGTAGCTCATAAAAAATGCTAGTGGTGCTTCGCCTACCGAATATTTTTCTTACTAAAATGTAACCATCTATATTTCCATACACCCTCTGAACCACCTTTATTTAAAGGCGATTCAAGAGATGTTAAAAATAAAAAA